>Ga0157374_10004770_pt1 | contig 11369 bp, 10 predicted proteins | sample M25metaG_FD_115308 | JGI IMG/M metagenome (GOLD analysis project Ga0157374, IMG submission 115308) | Miscanthus rhizosphere microbial communities from Kellogg Biological Station, Michigan, USA - M2-5 metaG | ecosystem: Host-associated > Plants > Roots > Rhizosphere > Soil | place: USA: Michigan... | reverse complement strand
TACCGTGCGCATGCTCGGCGACACCGCGGTAGCCAACGGCACCTATGTGCTCCATCACCGCGGGTCAGCTGGCGAGATAAATGAAAAGGGTGTATTTACGCACGTCTTTGAGCGAGCTCACAGTGGGTGGCTTTGCATCAACTCGCAGCGCACCGTGTTGAAAGAAGACAACGGAAAAGGCAAGAAGAAATCCGATGTCGAACTGCCGTTCCACATCCCCATCTTCGGCAAGTCCGACAAGTAACCCGGTTCAGCGACCATACTTCTTCAGCGCCTGCCGCAGCTTCTCGTGGGGAAGAGCATCCACCGTGTGTCCGTTGATGCCGGTCATCGTCTTCGCTCCCACCATCGCATTCACAATCGCTTCCTCTGTCGCCTCCACGGTAGCCTCGAACAGCGGACTGATCCTCTCGGTCGGAACCGTCTGAACCGTGTTTGGACCGGGCACGTCATCCGCATGTGGATTCGCGGTCGAGAATGCAATGAAAATATCTCCCGACCCGTTCCCCGAAATCGCACCGGTGCGTGCCAATCCCAGCGACGCCCGGCGCGCGATTCTCTTCAACTGATGCGGCAGCAGCGGCGCATCCGTCGCAACCACGATAATGATGGACCCAACATCGCCCCTTTCCTCGCTCCCCGGCAACGAAGGCTCCTTCGCACTTGCGTACGGCTCATTTCCAGGGATCTCCTTGCCCACGGGCACGCCGGAAATCGTAAGCTGTGGTCTCCGCCCGCAGTTGCATTGCACCAGCACGCCCACCGTGTAGCCACCGTTTCCCTTCGGAAGCACCCGCGAAGCCGTTCCGGTTCCGCCCTTGAAGCCATAGCAGATCATTCCGGTACCCCCGCCCGTATTCCCTTCCTCAACAGGACCGGTCTTCGCAGAATCGAGAGCCGCAAAAACATCTTGCTGCCTCACATGGAAGCCATTGATGTCGTTCAACCATCCATCCCACGTCTCCGCCACTACGGGCAAGGACCACTCATCGGCCTTCATCAATCTCTGCTGCACGGCCCAGGCAATAATCGAATCTCGCACCACTCCCACGCTATGCGTGTTGGTGATGGCTACCGGCCCTTTCAGCAGCCCGGCTTCTTCTAACCATGTTGTGCCCGTCATCTCTCCGTTGCCATTGAGACTGAACCACCCGGCATACACGTTGTCCGTATTTTGTTTTCCCCTCGGAAAGATCGCCGTGACGCCCGTCCGAACCGGCCCCTCACCCACTTTCAACGCTCCATCTCCGCGAATCAGCGTCGTCGCCCCGACCTCCACCCCCGGAACATCAGTAATCGCGTCGAGCTTCCCGGTCATTCCATCGAAGGGAACCCCAAGATCCCGTGCCCGCACTATCTTGTCGTCTGTTGTTTGAGCCGCAACCGGCACCGCCACAAGAAACATAGCTGCTAGAGCGATTCGAGTCTGCGTGAGCATACCCAAATCTACAGCAGAAGCTTCACCCTGGCGCGATCTGCTTTGTGGGTGCCAAGGTCAAGGATGAAACTCCGCGGGTGCCCCGGGGGCCGATTTTTGAGACCGGGGATGAAAGTTTCTCTAGCTCGCAGCTCTCGCCCGGCCCGCACCCTGCACCCGGATCGACACATGCACCAGCGAGAGCGCCGCCGGCGTGACCCCCGGGATACGGCTCGCCTGCCCGATCGTGCCCGGCCGAACGCGCTCCAGCTTTTCCCGCATCTCGCGCGATAGCCCACTGATCACGCCATAGTCGAGCCACTCCGGAATCGAAACCGACTCCGCTGCTTTCAGCTTCTCAATCGCCTTCTTCTGCTGCTCCAGGTACCCGGCAAATTTGATCTCGGTTTCAACCGCGCGCGCCTCGTTGTGCAGCACCGCCCGCCGAACCGCCGGGTCTTCCTCGATATGAACCAATTCCGCAAGCATAGGATCACGCGCCAGATCATCACGCAGCGCAATCACCACCTGCGCTATCGAAACCTCCGGCCGCTTCAACAACTGAGCCCAGGTCTGGCCGCTGACCGAACTCAGATCTTCAAGCCCGATCGCCGCCAGTTTCTCCGCATCGACCTTGCGCGTCGTCAGCACGTTCGCCAGCGACGCCATCCGCGCCTGCTTCTTCTCGTACTCGGCCCACGCCTCATCAGGAATCAATCCCAGCCTGCGCCCATATGGCGTCAGTCGACGGTCGGCATTGTCGATGCGCAGATGCAGCCGGAACTCCGCCCGCGAGGTAAACATGCGGTACGGCTCGTTGGTTCCCTTCGAAATCAGATCGTCGATCAGGATTCCGGTGTAGCCCTCGGTGCGATCCATCGTGAATGCTTGCTCGCCCTTCACGTAAAGAGCCGCATTGATCCCCGCCATGATTCCCTGGCAAGCTGCTTCTTCGTACCCCGACGTTCCGTTGATCTGACCCGCGAGGTACAGGCCTTCCATGCTCTTCACTCGCAGACTGCGATCCAGCTCCGTCGCATCCACCGAGTCATATTCGATCGCATACCCGGGTCGCAGCATCTCCGCCTCATCCAACCCCGGAATCGACCGCACGATTTGCCACTGCACCTCCATCGGCAGCGACGTCGACATTCCATTCACGTACACCTCGTGCGTATTCAGTCCCTCAGGTTCGAGAAAGAACTGGTGCTGCGTCTTATCCGGAAATTTCACGACCTTATCTTCGATCGATGGACAGTACCGCGGCCCGATGCCCTCGATCTGACCCGAGTACATCGCCGACCGGTGCACATTCTCGCGAATCAGGCGCAGCGTCTCCGGCGTGGTGAACGCAATGTGGCAACTCACCTGCGGCTGCACAATCTTCTTCGTTCTGAAGCTGAAGGGCGTCGGCTCCGTATCGCCCGGCTGCTCCTCAAAGATCTCCCACTTGATCGTGCGCCCATCCAGCCGGGGAGGCGTGCCTGTTTTCAGTCTGCAAGTCCGAAGCCCAAACCTGCGCAGCGCCTCTCCCAGCAGGACCGATGCCGGCTCGCCGCTTCGACCCGCGGGATACCGCTCCTCTCCACAATGGATCAGCCCATTCAGGAACGTACCAGTGGTGATTATCGTCGCCCCCGCCATCAACCGCCGCCCATCCCGCAGCTTCAACCCCGATACTCTACGAATGATGGAAGTGGGTGCCATAGGTCTCGATTCTGAGACCTGGAAGTGACCTTCGCGCCCCGAATGACCCCCGTCGTCGAAGACGAGATCGACCACCTCCGCCTGCCGAATATGCAGACCCGGTTGACCTTCCAGCACCTCACGCATCTTCACTCGATAAAGCTGCTTGTCGCACTGCGCGCGCGGACTCCATACCGCCGGTCCCCGCGAAGTATTCAACAGCCTGAACTGAATCCCGACCGCATCGGCAACTTCGCCCATGATGCCACCGAGCGCGTCCACCTCCCGCACCAGGTGTCCCTTGGCCACTCCGCCGATTGCCGGATTGCAGCTCATCTGCGCGATCAGGTCCAGGTTCATCGTGATCAGGGCAGTCTTCAGCCCCATCCGCGCAGCGGCCATCGCCGCCTCACACCCTGCGTGGCCCGCGCCCACGATCGCGATGTCGTACTGTTCGGTGAAAGCCATCCAATCCTATTCTACGGACTCCAAAATCCGCGCACCTTGGTTCTCCATCCATCCAGCAAATGAGCACTTCAATCACCCCCATTAACTTGCCGCCTGACTGCAACATAAGGGATTGCCCATGAATCAGGCTCCTCAACCAGTTACTGACTGCGACACAAGTAAGCCTCGGCAACAGTAACTGAAGTTCAATCGGCATCCGTGACATCGGGTGCGCCGAGCCTCGCCGGATGCTACGATTCCACAACACCAACTGATTTGGGATCCAACCATGGCCTTCGATCCATCTAAAGCTGGAAAGTCGCTCTGCGCGTGCGGAATGGTAGCCGACACCTTCGGCGGCATGTGCGACCGCTGTGCCTCATTGCAGGCACTCGGACTCGGCACCAATGCAACTCCGGAAGAGATCGAGAGCACCTATCGAACGCTCGTCAGAGTCTGGCATCCCGACCGGTTCACGCATGACCCGAGGCTCAGCCGCGACGCTGAAGAGAAGCTGAAAGAGATCAACGCGGCTCACGATTATTTGCTCACGCACCCAAAGCAGGAAGTGCCACGCCCTCCGGAAAGGCAGCCTATCGCCGAACAGCCGTTTGTTCCGTCTGAAGTTGACCTCGAAGGCGAGGAAACTGAAGAGATTCGAAGAATTCTCCGGAGCCGGCAGAAATCAAACGTTCCCGCAATCCTGCTAAAGGTCGGATTTGCGCTTGGCGCAGTCGCATTCGTAGCCGTCCTCTGGCTCACTGGAGATTCATTCCTCTCCAGCAACCAGCTGACAGCCCGCGCCTGGGATCAACTGAAGCTCGAAGTGAAACATGATGTTGCCGTGCACTTTCAGTCTGGCTCAAGCTCACAAGCTCCGCTGCCGGCCGCCGCACCCGCCCCCATCGCCGCTCCTGCACCCAACCCCGCGGTGGTAGCGCCAGAGGAGAAAACTCGCCCCGCAGCGCACCGCCCAGTGGCCGCTAAGCCTTATATCACCGCAGGCCTCACTCCAGCGGAAGTCATCGCCGTGCTCGGCAATCCCACCTCCTCAAGCGGAGAGAAGATGTTCTACAACGCCTCCGAAATCGACTTCAAAAACGGGCAAGTCGCTGGATGGAAGATCGATCCCGTAGCTCCCATTCGGGTCAAGCTCTGGTCTGAGACCCCCTCGGTTCCCGGCCTCAGCACCTTCGGAGTCGGCTCGACTAAGAGCGACGTCATCACCCTGCAGGGCACACCTACCCTCTTCTCTGACAACGACTTCGGCTATGGCAATTCTCACGTCTTTTTCCAGAAGAACCGCGTCACCAGCTGGAAGGACTCGGGAGATGTTCCGCTGCGGGTAGCTCGCTAGAGTCTTCTCCTTATGTCTCCCGGGGGACTCTGATCAATTCCGCTGCTACCATGCACTGAAAGCACGACAATTTCATCCAATACCCAGGAGGAATTGCCGCATGGGTTTATCTCGAAACCCCTGGGAGCGGTCAACCGACGCCCTCCCTGTTTCCCCATCCGAGCAGGAGACTGCCCACCATCAGTCAGCACAATCGCCTGAAGAACTGCAGGAAGAGAGCCGGAAGATTCGCCGCCTGCAAATCATGTTCAATATGGTCATGCAGGTCATTGCGCAGGACTCATCGCTCACAGTGGAAGAAGCCTCTGAGATGGTCGCGGATACCAGGAAAGCCGCGCTCCTCATGTTCCCCGACAAGGAACTGGCCTTCAACCTGATCTACTGGCCGCGCCTTCAGCGCCTGATGCGAGAGCGCTACAGAATGCAATAGTGAAGCAAAAAAGTCAGTCCTCGAACCACGCTCGCGGCTAATGGCTAACCGGCTACCGGCTAATAGCCGCTTTCACTTGTTCTCATTTCCGATCAGCCTGAATGTAATCGTCCCCCAGAAGAGCCGGGCGCGCATTTGTACCGGCAGGTGACGGTCGTCGTCGGTGTACCAGATCCAGATGTTCCCGCGATTCTTCACCACACCCGCATCCGCCGTAGGCTGCACCCGGATCGTCTTGAACGTACCAAGTGAGGTCTTCACCACCTCGCGCGCTTCCACCTTCATGGTCACCGGCACATTGTGCATCGCGTCCACCACCGGCATCGCGAAGTTATGCCCGATTTCCAGCGGCTGCGAAGAAGCGTAGAAGACCCCAGTCAGCAGGTCGGTCATGCACTCTGGAATTGGCGACTCGACATGCTTCGACTGGCCATTCACCAGATTCTTCTCGTCCAGAATCGACTTCGATTGCGCGTAGTCCATCTTCAGCGTGGAGTTGACCTGCCGCCTCCCCTCCACCGTTTGCTTGTCAAATTCATAGGTGCAGCCCTTGGCTCGATCGAAGACAGACTGAAAATGATCGCTGGCATGGAACAGCAGATTGATCGCTCCGCTCGTATTCGCATCGGCGGTCAGCTTCTCGCGATCACCGAACTCTTCAAATCGGATTACCGCCGTGCCCGCCGAAAACACACGCCAGTCCACCGTGTATGTAAGCGTCTGCTTTTGTGGGAAACTAAATCCTGGTCGAGGCGGGGGAAGCGGCGGAAGCGACTGCGCGGGCTGGGCAGGCTGTTGGCTGCGACCCGCACAGGCGAGAAAAAGCGCGCAAAAAATTGTCTTGGAAACTGTGCGCGTTCTCACCGTTGGGCTCTGCTCCTTAACAATCTTCTCTGTTTCGGCACAAACTGGCTTCACGCTTAGTGCCGCCGCTAACGCGGCACGCGTACAAAAAGGCCCAAAGCCGGCCGGAGGAAGAGCAGGCTGAGATAAAGCAAGGCGGCTCCTATAGCTGCATTGTACTCGCGGTGCCGCAAGTAGAGGTCAAGAGAGAACTTACCGGCTAAAACTTCGGTTTGTCCAATCGCCGGCATCGCCGGTGTCAGCCTTGGGATCAGCCGCGGCACCCTCCTGCAGTACGCCTCGAAGTTTGGAAAAGTCGCCCGCAGGAAGCGTTCCTCCGAAGCGATCACCGGTACATAGATGATCAGAAACATCGCCGCAAGCATTGCCGCCACCGGCCAGCTCAGCAGAGCGATTGCAAAACCCCCAGCAATCAGAATTGACCCCACGTAAAGCGGGTTCCTCGTGTAAGCATAAGGCCCTGTCTGGGTGAGCTCACGATTCTTCTTCACATACCCCGATGCATACCCGCGCAGCCACAGCCCCGGCACCACCAGCAACAGGCTCCACGCAATCGCCGTGGGCTGCGGCGCCTTGCGCCAAAGTTCGAACAGGTAAAGCGCAGCCGTCAAAAATCCCAGCGGCACTCGAACCCGGCGCGCAACCCGCTGCCACCGCTCCATCTTCCCGGATTGATTCGTCCCAGCTTGTTCCGTCATCGCGCCGCCTCAGGATATAGCAGCGCCTCTGCCGCCTCCATTACCGCTTCCGGCGAGATCGTCAACAATCCAGCTTCGGGCTCTTCCCGGCGCGCGTGGTCACGGCGGCTCTCAGGACTGCGAAAAACCTTGAATCGCGTACCGAACGGACCGTTGCGGCTCGGGTCAGTCGGCCCATAGATTCCCACCACGGGTCGTCCCAGCGCACATGCAAGATGCAGAGGCCCCGTATCGCCCGCAATCGCCAGACTCACACGGCGAGTGATCGCAATTAGCTGCTCGATCGAACACAGCAATGAAACCGCGCCGCCCCCCGTCCTCTTCACAACTTCATCGGCCAGCAGCACTTCACCCGGGCCGGCATTTACAAATACACTGCAACCTCTATTCAACAACCCTCGCGCCACATCCGCATACCGCTCTACCGGCCAGCGCTTCGCGCCCCATCCCGCCCCGGGATTGATCAGAACCGCGACAGCATTCGACCGATCCGCCATCCTCCGATCCGCCCATTCCTCGACGCTAGGATCGAAGGGCAACATCGGCTGCACCGGCCTCAGCTCGTCTCCCGCGATCGCAGCAGCCACTTCTACGTCCTGTTCGATGACGTGCACACCGTGTGTCTCAATACGTTCCGTAAACAGCATCTTTGCCGCTGCTTCTCGCGGTCTCGACTCGCCGATATATCTTCGGCTGCGCGCCATCCGGCCGATCAGCGCCGAACGCACAGCTCCCTGAAAGTCCACCACCGCATCATAGTTTTCCTCTTTCAGCTCTCTGCGAAGCGCCCCGATCTCCTTCCGCGTCTCGCGCGCGAGCAGGTTGTGCCGCCACTTCCGCGTCGAGGCAAAGTAGACCCGATCCACAATCGGCTGTCTCGCAGAAGCTTGCGAAGTGTCCCGCGCAATTCCCCGTTGAGCCGTCAGCAACGGGCTCCACATCGGCTCGACCACCCAGTCGATCACCCACTCCGGATGCGCCTTCCGCAGCGCCGTCACCGCCGGCAAGGCATGCAGAATGTCGCCCATGGCCCCCAGTCGCACCACGAGCAAACGATACTTGGACTGCGTTTGCAAATTAGAATTTTCTCACACGCCACTGCACGCTCATCGCCACCGCCTGTCCCGACTGTGATGTCCGCTGCGATCAGGACGGCTGAGGATCCTTGACAGCTTTCCGATGTGCCTCCGCCATGTGCGTCTCCCCAAGTCTCTTGCGCAACCATGCGGTCACACTCTTTTCGTCATCGAACTCGATCGACAACTCCACCGTCTGGAGTGGCAGGGGATTCGAGAAAGCAGATGCCAGGTCGCCCAGTCGCACGTGATCCTTCTCAGTTGTGACGAGGCATGTAGCTCCCGCATTTCCCGCGTCCTCGATCAATGCCCGCACATCCCCCTCGGTGTAGCGATGGTGATCCTGGAACGAACGCTTCAGAACCAGCTTCGAACCGCGTCCTTCCAATCCCGCGAAAAACTGCTCCGGACGCGCTATCCCGCAGAACGCCGCTACTGGACCGTCGAACACCGGAACCTGCATGCGACGCCGCACGCGCCACACTGGCCCGGACCACCCCCAATCCAGCAGTTCCTGCTCGAATTCCGGATCGTCCGCCGGAATTACCAGCACACACGCGCGCTCTGCGGCCTCCACCGATTCGCGCAGATTGCCCGCCGGCAATAAGTGATCTCCCCAGTCCTCGCGGTTAACCAGCAGCACATCGATATCACGAAAAAGCTGACGGTGTTGAAAGCCGTCATCGAGCAGATGCACCAGCGGAACGGGATCGCCGGACATATCTCCTCCGCCTCGGATGAACTCGTGATCTGCTGCCGTCCCCGCCTCGAACCGCTCCGCCGCCACCCATACCGGCGCGCCAGCTCGTCGGGCAATCAGCAACGGCTCATCTCCAAATTCGTCCGCAGATCCATCGGACTCAACACGGAGCGGAACCGTGGAGCGGCGGCCGTAACCCCGCGAGAGAACATCTACCTTGAATCCCTCGCCACATAGAACGCGCGCCAGCGCAATCACCAGCGGAGTCTTACCCGATCCCCCCGTCGACAGATTTCCAACGCTGATGACCGGATACCAGAGAATCCGCACCTTCTCCCACCCTCGCTCCAGCCGCCATTCGCGCAACGCCAGCCCCGCCGCATACAACGGCACCAGCGGCAGCAGGAGTGGGCGTTTCATTCTCGTCCCGCTCCCACTCTTGCGAGATCTTGCGCAGACGTCTTCCGAAGCGTCTTCAACGCTTCTACAGATCTTGCCGTCGCTCCCGCCTGCTCCTCGAAAACCTTCCGCGCCCTCCGCCCCATTGCGCCCGCCTGATCAGAATGCGTCAGCAACTCTGCGATCACGTTCGCGAGCGCTTCTCGCGCAGCAATCCGCACCGCATCGCGCTCCCGCAGACCCTCCGTGATCGCACGAAAGTTCACATAGTGCGGTCCCATCACAATCGGCGCACCGAATTGCGCAGGCTCCAGCGGATTATGGCCGCCCGCATCCGCAATACTTCCCCCCACAAACGCCACCGCCGCCAGCGAATACACCGAGGCCAGTTCGCCGATGGTATCCAGCAAAACCACCTGCCCGGTCCGCAGCGGCTCAATCTCGTCTGCCACCTTCCCCTTCCACTCCGAACGCCGCCTCCATGCAATTCCCGATCCGGCCAGCAACGCAACAACTTCCCCGAACCTCTCCGGATGCCGCGGCGCCAGCACCATCGCCAGTTTCGGCTCCGCTACCAGCAACTTCGGCCACGCCTCCAGCAGCGCCGCTTCCTCGCCCTCCAGGGTGCTACCTGCCACCAAAAACCGCAGCCCTACCCCCAGCGCCCCCAACAGCCGTGTCGCCTCTGCCTCCCTGGGCACACGTACGTCAAATTTCAGATTTCCCGAAACCGAGACACGATCCCCCCGGCACCCCAGCGCTCGCAGCCGCTCCGCATCCAGCTCGCTCTGAGCCAGCACTCTGCTCAGCCGCCCCAGGATCGGCCTCCACAGCCGCCGCAGCATTCGGTACCTCGGCCACGACCGGTCCGAGATCCGTGCATTCACCACCGCCACCGGAATCTCCCGCCGGAAACACCCGTTCAGCAGATTTGGCCAGAACTCTGTCTCCGCCAGCACCAGCATCGCCGGCCTCAGAGCATTGAGATAAGCTCGCAACGCCCACGGCAGATCCAGTGGACAATAAAACACCCGCTCCGCCCCAAAGCGCTCCCGCGCCAGCGCCTGCCCAGTCCGCGTCGTCGTCGAAATCAGCAGCCGGTGCCCCGGAAAAACAACCCCCAACTCCTCGACCAGCCGGCTCACCGCCAGCACTTCTCCCACTGAAACCGCATGCAACCAGATCACTCGCTTGTAGTCGTCCCCAACCTGCCGCAGCCGCTCCGGTACCCGACCCAATCGCTCGCGCAGTCCCTCGCGATACTTCTCCGTCGTCGCCATCCGCCAGAGCCACCACGGAGCACCGGCCACCAATGCCGAGAGCAGCGCCACGTTATAGAAAAACAAAATCATACGAGACGGATTGCCCCTGTTTGCGGTCTAACCCTCAAATGATACAGTCGAGCACGATGAGGGTTGTTCGCACGCTGCCGCTCCTGGTCATTGGGCTAACCGCTTCAGCCTGGGCCAACGACCATAAAGCTCCTCCCGTCCAGCCGGCCAACACATTTGCCGCCGTCGAAACACACGAGAAAGAACACGTCTCCATTGCGGTCGAGCCCTACGACACCCGCGAAAAGGAATCCATCTTCCGCGTCGACTACCTCGGCCACGGCATCATGCCCGTTCGCCTCATCGTCACCAACGACGGTAACCGCCCCATCTCCCTCCGCGACGCGCGAATCCTCTTCTACACCCCGGGTGGCGACCGCATCCAGGCCGCGGAACCCGAAGACGTCGAACGCCTCATGACTCGCACCGAGCGCGAAGGCAAAAAAATCCCCATCCCCGGCCCCTTCCCCTCCATCAAGATGAAGCCCAAGGCAAGCAACAAAAACATCGAAGAAGACTTCAATCAGTTCGAGTACGGAGCACTCGTCGTCGAGCCACACACCACCCGCGCCGGCTTCCTTTTTTACGATGTCTCACAGCTCGACCACCCGCTTCAGGGCGCCAGGCTTCATCTTCACAAGCTGCGTGATGCCGATGGTAACGAGCTTTTCTTCTTCGAAATCCCTTTCGACACCTACTTGAAATCAAAATCGAAAGAAATGAAGTAATTTCTTCCTACCGCCGGGCAGAAAACTCGGCTCCCCATGCCGGAAGTAATGGCCCTCATTACGCTGGTCGTACGTTTATCACCTATCCGTGTCATTGAGGGTGGTGCATTTCGATGCCACCATTCCGGACATGCGAATGAATCTCATTGCCCGGTCTTCCGGCGACCCCTCCATCGGAACGATCCCCCTCTCGCTGACGCTCAAGCCGTCATGCGGGCTTCCGGGTGACTACGAAT
>Ga0157374_10004767_pt1 | contig 11373 bp, 6 predicted proteins | sample M25metaG_FD_115308 | JGI IMG/M metagenome (GOLD analysis project Ga0157374, IMG submission 115308) | Miscanthus rhizosphere microbial communities from Kellogg Biological Station, Michigan, USA - M2-5 metaG | ecosystem: Host-associated > Plants > Roots > Rhizosphere > Soil | place: USA: Michigan... | reverse complement strand
GCTCCGGCGGCCCGAGATGATGTTCTCAACCGCCATCATTGCCGTGAGCATCGAGTGGTCCTGGTTGTTGTATTTGTGCATGCCGTTACGACCGACAAGAAACAGATTCTCGTAGCGTTCCATGTAGCTCACGATCTCGTCGAAACGGTCGTAGGTCCCGAAATATGCGGGATAAGTCTTGGGTACACGGAACACACATGAGTCTCGAACTTCTTCGGCCCGCAGTATGCCGATCCGCGCAACTTCTTCAATCGCGAATTTCGCAATCTCTTCGTTCGACTTGTTCCACAGTTCGTCGGTATCGTTGCAGAAGTATTCCAGTCCTATCCACACCTTCGACGGGTCGCTGACAAGGTACGGACTCCAGTTGTTGAAGATCTGGATACGGCCGACGAGCACGTCGGGTTCCTGCACGTAGATCCAGGTGTCCTTGATCATCGAGCCGTCTGGCTCCGTCAACAGAAGACGATCTACAAGCAGGCCGACCGTGATGAAGTCGCGATACATCAGACCGTCAGCTATCGCACGAACGTCCTCGGGGACGGGAGCATCGATCGCGCGGATCAGCTCGCGAATCGGCATTGTCGAGAAGAAATGATCGCCATCGATGCAGACCCGGTTGCCCTCAGGCGTGCGCGCCTCCAGTGAGCAGATCCGCATCGAGCCGTTGCGGGTACGCTCGACATTCAGCCCTTCGACTCGCCATCCCAGCCGCACTTCACCGCCTTTCGACTGTACCTGGCGGGCAACATGCTCCCATAACTGGCCCGGACCATATTTTGGATAGAGAAACTGCTCAATAAGGGAGGTCTCTGAGTTCTTCTGCCGAATGTCCCCTGTATTTCTGCGGAAAGAAAACAGCTTTTTGACGAAATGCGTGACCGCGGAAACCAGCGAGAGCCCCTTGATGCGCTGCGCTCCCCAGGCGGCGGAGATCTGATTGCATGGCACCCCCCAGACTTTTTCTGTGTAGCTCTTGAAAAACGTCAGGTAGAGTTCGCGGCCAAAGCGATTGATCAAAAAATCCTCGAGCGTATTCTCGGGCTTGCGCGGGAGTATCTGCGCTTTTAAGTAGCTGAATAGAATTCGCACCATGCGGACAGGGCCAAGTCGCCCGAGTGTTCCCACCGACAGCGACAGCGGGTAATCGAAGAACGATCGCATGAAGTAGATGCGGCTCTTGCGCGGCCGCACCAGCATCACGCAGTCGGGATCGGGAACTGGCACAGGCCCCGGTGATTGCACTTCTTTGCAGGCGGTTTTGATCCGACGTTCCTGGTTCTGGTAGCGGATCGCCAATTCCCCGCCCTCTCCGGAATCGGCAATAGGCATAATCTCTGTCCACCAATCCATCACTCGATCCGACTTCGAGAAGAATCGGTGCCCGCCGATATCCATGCGATTGCCGTTGTAACGAATCGTGCAGGAGATTCCGCCGATTCGCTCGCTTGCCTCGAGGACGATGGGTTTGATTTCCGATTGTCGGCAGAGCTCTAAGGCGGCCGTGAGTCCGGCTGGCCCCGCCCCAATAATGACTGCAGTCTCTTTCTTTTGACCCACGCTCGCTCCTCACCTTTTATTCAATGGCAATGGTCGTCAGAAAACGGCTCTGTCGTGCATTTCACTTGAAGGTTTGAAGGATCGTGCTCGCCGCCGTTCAGGCGGTCTACGTAGCACACGATTGACCTATAAGGCTTTGTTTTTATGTACTGAATTTCGCCAAGACTAAGGATTAGTAGAAAGAGCCGCTGTAAGGGGAAACTAGCATCCCGCAAACTTTGTTTGTTCTAGGATTCGGTTTTTCGACCTCAAGTTGGTTCGCTCACAACCTTAGACGACCGGCCCTTGGAGAAGGTTGTGGATGGCGCAACGGGCCTCCGGCTAGGAATCAGCGCGCTCATCGGCAACTCAAATGCAACGTCAAAGAACATCCAGTTTTGGGGTAAACTGGATGCAGGCCCACCAAAAAGGTTGCCTCGCTCGCGAAAGGTATCTTTCCATGCTGTTTTTCAAGCGGATTGCTGGGATCTGCCTGCCTTCCGTGTGCCTGGTCGCTCTCACCTCGTGCGGTATTTTTCCCAGCGGCAAACTTTCGTATGCGGCGGAAGGTATTGATCCCCTAGGCACTTATTCGCAAGCGGGAGATACAGACCCGGTCCTCGACCCCAGTATTATCCGTCAAGGCGCGACTTATTATGCCTTCAGCACTGACGTCGCCGGATTCCCCGGCAACGGCAATATCCCAATTCACTGCTCCCAGGACAAAGTGAACTGGATCTCCTGTGGAAGTGTCTTTCCTGATGGGATGCCAGGGTGGATTCTGCAAAAGGTGCCGGGAGTAATCGGCCTCTGGGCGCCAGACATCTCCTATTTCAATGGTGAGTATCACCTCTATTACAACGGGTCTAGACTCCACACCCAGGAGACCGTGATCGGGCTCGCCACAAACACCACACTCGACCCCGCCGATCCCACATATAAGTGGGTAGATCGCGGAATGATTCTCAGATCGAAGCAGGGTGACGATTTCAACGCGCTTGATCCGACCCTGCTCGTCGACTCGGACAAGTCTGTCTGGCTTACCTATGGAAGCTACTGGTCCGGTATCAAACAGCGCCAGATCGACCCCCTCACCGGAACCTTGCTAGCCTCGAACGCCACGCGATATGACCTCGCCACGCGTCCGGGCGTACCGCACAACCCGATCGAAGGCGCGTCTCTCATCCATCACGGCGACTACTATTACCTGTTCGTTTCGGTCGACTACTGCTGCGAGCAGAACAACGCTCAAAACAATTACAAGCAAGCGGTCGGGCGCTCAACCAGTCCGCACGGACCCTTCCTGGACGAGAACGGTACGCGCATGATGAATGGCGGGGGAACTGTCTTGCTACGAGGGAACAAGACCTGGAATGCACCCGGTGGCGGAACCGCGTTCTTCGACAGCGATCATGGCGAAAGCCTGATCGTCTTCCACGCGCACAATCTCAACAGAAGCAACGTGCCCTACCAGTGGCTCAAAACTCTGAAGTGGGAAAACGATTGGCCCTTAATCGGAGATTGAGTTCGGTCACGATCAACACCGCTACCGATAACAAGAGAGGCTTCCAGCAAAGAAGCGCGGCATCTGCCGCAGTACAATTGCGCTTGCCGGATATTCCAGCACGAACGTGCCGGTGAAAGCTGGTGAACGTGACACAGGAGCCTTACTCCTTTCCGCATCGGCATCGGTCGATGCAATCTCGCCGCACCGTTCTCATCCTCTTCTTCGTTATCATCGTTATTCTCTTCAGCGCACGAACCCTCATCTCTTATTACGTCGACTCGCTTTGGTTTTCGTCCCTTGGATACGCCAGCATCTTCTGGAGGACTCTCTCGTACCAATGGATCTGCTCCGGGCTGGCGTTCATCGCCACCTTTGGCATTCTCTATGCCTGGTTCTCCGCGTTGCGGCACAGTTGCCGCGAAGAGCTTGCCAGTGCAGGTGCCTTCCGGTTTGGAAACCAGAGCTATGAACTTCCGGTTGAACCGGTACTGCGGATAGCAGGTCTGCTTGGTTCGCTTCTGATCGCATTCATATCGAGCGCGGCGTTCATGAGCGAGTGGGCCAGGTTCGCGCTGTATTTCATGGCCCCCGCCAGCGCCGCTGAACCACACGATCCCATCCTCGGCAGGACGGTTGGCTTTTATCTATTCACTCTGCCCGCCGTGCAGTACTTTGTCGGCTGGCTGATGGTCGTCACGCTTGTGTGCTGCGGCGTAGCCGGGCTTTTCCTGCTTTTGACCACCAGTTCGCAGTTCATTCGCGAGCGCAGATATGAATCCTCGCCCATTCCCTTGCGCTGGTTCTCAGGAGCAATCGCATTTCTCCTCGTCATCGTCGCCGCACGAACATTCCTGGGCCGCTTCGATCGACTCACCTCAGATCACACAATCTTTGATGGGGTGACCTACACAGACGCGCACATCATCCTTGGCGGATTGCTCCTGATCTGTGTCGCCCTTATCATCGGAGCCGGCATTGCCGGGATGAACATCTTTCTTCGCCCCCGCATCGCCCGCTTGATCGCAGCGCCAGTACCCGCAGTGGCGTGCTTCATTCTTGTTCAAATTGCGGCGTGGTATGTGGACAGCTTTGTCGTCAAGCCGAACCAGCTTGTCCGCGAACAACCGTACATTTCAAACAACATTCAATCCACGCGACAGGCCTTTGGACTTGATCGCATCACGCAGCATGAGTTTCCCGCGGAGATCTCCGTTGAGTCTGCTGATGCGCCAAACAATCAGGCCACACTGCAGAACATACGGCTCTGGGACTGGCGCGCCCTCCAGGACACGCTCCGTCAGCTTCAGGAGATCCGGACCTACTACGACTTTCCCGACATCGACATCGATCGCTACAAGATCAGTGGCGAGGAGCGACAGGTGATGCTCGCCGCCCGCGAACTGAATGTGGAAAAACTTCCTGACAGCAGTCGCAACTGGATCAACGAAAAACTGATCTATACCCACGGCTACGGGGTCACCATGAACCCGGTGAATGGATTCACCCCGGAGGGCTTGCCGACCTTGATCCTGAGCAACATGCCGTTGCAGAGCACAGATCCTTCGATCAAGGTGACACGACCGGAAATTTACTTTGGCGAACTCACCAATACCGACGTCTACGTGAAGACCCGTCAGAAGGAATTCGATTATCCGCAGGGCGAGACTAACAGCATGACCACCTACCAGGGCACCGGCGGGATCGTCCTCGGCTCGTTCCTCCGTCGCGCCTTGATTGCTTTTGATCGCGGCGACCTCGCCAAGGTTCCCTTCAGCGACGACATCACTGCCGATAGTCGGCTGCTCATGCGTCGCAGCGTCTTCGACCGCGTCAAAGCCATCGCTCCGTTTCTGACATTCGAACAGGACCCTTACATCATCATCGGTGAAGATGGCAGATTGTCGTGGATCCTCGACGCATTCACAACTTCCGACCTTTACCCATATTCGACACATTATGACGTAGGGAACGGCGCGATTAACTACGTCCGAAACAGCGTGAAGATCGTCATCGATGCCTACAACGGCTCCACGACCTTCTACGTTTTCGATCCGGGTGATCCAATCATCAGCGCGTGGCGGCAAATCTTTCCGCAGCTATTCAAAGATGCAGCAGAGATGCCTCAGGATTTGCGCAAGCATGTTCGCTACCCTGAACTCCTTTTGAGGATGCAGGCCGCGGCCTATGGGCTCTATCACATGACTGATCCCGGAGTCTTCTACAACCGCGAGGATTTGTGGACCGTCGCCTCCGAGGTGGGAATGTCCTCTTCGGGCGATCAGGCCGCACGGCCTATGGACCCCAATTTCGTGCTGATGAAACTTCCGGGAGAATCCAGTATCGAGTTCGTCGAGATCCTTCCCTTCACTCCCTCCAATCGCAACAATATGATCGGCTGGATTGCAGGCCGTAGCGATGGAGATCAATACGGCAAATCCGTCGTCTACAATTTCCCAAAGACTCGTCTTGTCGATGGTCCCCTTCAAGTGGAAGCGCGCATCGATCAGAACGCGCAGCTCTCCGGACAGCTTTCGCTCTGGAATCAGCAAGGCTCGCGCGTCCGTCGCGGTGCACTGCTCGTGATTCCCTGCGGCAAAGCCCTTATCTACGCCGAACCAATCTACCTCCAGGCGGAGCGAAGCCCCATGCCGGAGTTGCGCCTCGTCGTGCTTGCAGTACAGGACCGACTAGCATACGGTTCCACGTTCGAGGCCGCACTACGATCGCTCTTTGGCGGCGAAGTATCATCGATGTCCGGCGAGCAGGCGCCATCTCAGCAGCACGTCAACACAGCGCCGAGCACCGGTGCGACCCCACCAGCAACTGACATGAACGCGTTGATTGAAGGAGCGGCCAGAGATTTCGACGATTACCAGCGCCTCACCGCGCAAGGCAAACTCGCCGAAGCCGGCCAAAAACTCGAGCAGTTGAAGATCAAGCTCGGCGCACTGAATGCACGCCGGAAGTAGGGAATTCGAATCAGTGAGTCGTCGCAGTGGATCTGACGCGCAGAGAGGCGGTCATTCACTTCGAGCGAATTCTGTTGACGAAGGTATATGCGGATGGTAGAAACTGACCGTGCGCAATCGATTGCGCATCATGCCTATGCACCCAGTCGACGAATTGCGCCAATCCCTTAAGTCCGGCATTCCTCATTTCACTCGCCGCCAAATGATCAAATCGCTGGCCGCGGTGGGCGGTTGCGGACTACTACCGATACGCTCCCACGCATCCACTCCCAATGAATGGCGTCCTGAACCCGGAGACGAAGCTTTCCTCAACGACCTGCAACGCCAGGCGTGTCTCTTCTTCTGGGAGCAGGCCAGCGACAAAACCGGCCAAGTCCTAGACCGCGCCCGCAATGACCTGAACGGTAATCGCGATCCGCGCTCGATGGCCAGCATCGCTGCCACCGGCTTCGGCCTCACCGCGCTTTGCATCGCCGACAAGCGCGAGTTTCTTCCGCACTCGCAAATCGTCGATCGTGTCCGCACTACGCTCGACTGGCACCTGAACAAATTCCCCGAGGTGCACGGCTTCTATTACCACTTCTCCGACATCGAGACTGGCGAACGGGTGAAAGACGTCGAACTCTCGTCCATCGACACTTCCCTGCTGCTTTGCGGCGTGCTGATGGCGCACGCGTACTTTGACGATCCGAAGATTCAGTCGCTCTCAAAGCAGATCTACCAGCGCGTGGACTGGCCGTGGATGCTCAACGGCGGCAAGGCGTTCTCAATGGGCTGGCGGCCTGAATCCGGCTTCCTCGATGGGCGCTGGTCGCACTACTGCGAGCTGATGATGATCTACTTGCTCGGAATCGGATCGCCCACTCATCCGGTAGACCCCGACACATGGAAAGCATGGGAACGTCCCGTCGTTCACTACAAGGAGTTCAGCTTCATCAGCGGCAACGACCCGATCTTCACCCACCAGTACTCACAAGCCTGGTTCGATTTCCGCAATAAGCGCGACGCGTGGGCAAATTACTTCGACAATTCCGTAACCGCGACCAAGGCGCATAAAGCATTCTGCCTCTCATATCCCAAGTGGTATAACGAGGATTACTGGGGCATTTCAGCGTCGGATTACCAGGGCGGCTACACGGCTTGGGGGGGCCCTCCACCGCAAGGTCCACTGGACGGCACAGTTGTGCCTTGTGCGCCCGCTGGATCGCTCGCTTTTCTTCCAGCCGATTGCATCTCGGTTCTTCGAGCCATGCGCGACAAGTGGGGCAAGAAAGCGTGGGGCCGATATGGCTTTGTCGATGCGTTCCACCCAGCGGCAGACTGGTATGACACGGATGTGCTCGGTATCGACCAGGGCATCTCGGTGGTGATGGCAGAGAACCTAAGGTCGGGATTGGTTTGGAAAACATTTATGCAGAACCCTGAAATGACAATCGCGATGCAGCGCGCAGGATTCCACGCAAGCTGATACCTGCAGTCGACTCGGAGCAGAACGTTTGGCAAAGGCGCCCATCAAACCGATAACCCTGAAAGAGCTTGCAGCGATGCTCGAGCTCTCTCAGTCCACCGTCTCCCGCATCATCAACGGAGAGGCAACAGCGCACCGTATCGCCGAGGAGACCCAGCGCCGCGTTCTGCACGCCGCGGCCCTCAACGGCTACGTCGCCAATACGATGGCACGCGGTCTGCGACAAAAGCGGACGTATACCATCGGCGTTATTGTCCCCGAGATCAGCGAGGGCTACTCGACTACGGTCCTCAGCGGCATCGAAGACGAACTGCTGAAAGACGGCTTTTTCTACTTCGTTGTAAGCCACCGCCACCGGCCAGATCTGCTGGAAGGCTATCCGCGCATGATGCTTGCGCGCTCGGTCGAGGGCATCATTGCTGTCGACTCGCCGATGAGTGAAGACATGCCCGTCCCGGTGGTTTCAATTTCCGGTCACGAACGGCGCGAGGGGGTCATCAACATCGAGCTTGATCACGATCAGGCCGCACACCTGGCGCTCTCGCATCTCAAATCACTTGGCCATCGCCAGATCGCATTCATCAAGGGCCAGGAATTCAGTTCAGACACGAAGCTGCGCTGGCAGGCCATTGTGCAGGCGGCTAGTGATCTTGACCTGTCAATCGACGAACGTCTCGTTGTTCAGTTGCAAAGCCCTGAGCCGGGACCCGCTCCCGGCCAGCAGGTAACGCGAGAACTGCTGCAGACAAAGCATCCGTTCACTGCAATCTTCGCGTTCAACGACGTCACGGCAATCGGTGCCATCTCTGCGATTCGCGATGCAGGTCTCCGCGTTCCCAGGGATGTTTCGGTGCTCGGGTTTGACGATATTCTCTCCGCAGCTACCCACCATCCCCCGCTGACGACAATCCATCAGCCCCTGCGCGGTATGGGACAGGTTGCTGCGACCACGCTTCTTTCATTGATCCGCGACGACATTCCGCATCCGCATCCGGAAGCCATCACTGTGTACCCGAAGCTTGTAGTCCGCAAGTCAACAAGCCACCTCGGCCAGCATGCAGACATCGCTCCGCGAACGGTGGAAACTTCGGCTATTGAAATAGGTCGAGCTGAAGCACTCGGACAATAACGCTGAATTTACTTTTGCTTGGCGACGGTAGCGCGCGTTGCGCCGGTCGAAATCCCGCCATCTACAAGCAGTGTCTGCCCGGTGATGTAGCGGCTCGCCTCCGAAGCGAGAAACACAACAGCACCATCCAAATCGCTTGGCATTCCTGGCCGCTTCACTGGAATGCGGTCCGTCAGATACGCAACCCACTCCGGATCGTCGTACAGCACCTTGTTCTGCGCGGTCTTGAACCAGCCTGGCGCAAGACAATTGACGGTCACCCCATGCGGGCCCCAATCGTCAGCAAGGCTCATCGTCAGCTGGCGAATCCCGCCGCGGCTCGCGCAATATGGACCCAAACCCGCAAAACCGAAGACGCTCGTCACCGAGCCGATATTGATGATGCGACCGTATCCGTGTTCGATCATTCCGCGCGCTACCGCCTGCGCCACAAAGAAGCTTCCCCGCAGATTGGTGTCGAGCACGAGATTCCAGTCATCCCATGTCACCTCCGCGGCTGGCTTACGAACGTTGCAACCGGCATTATTCACGAGGATGTGGATTTGACCGAAGGCTTTGCGGGCTTCTTCCGCCATCTTCTGAATACTGCCATGATCGCGAACATCGAGTTCCAGCGAGACACTGCGCCGGCCAAGCACTCGGACCTCTTCTTCCATCTCGCGTAGCGTTTCGCGATTCCGGCTGGTCAGCACCAGGTTCGCACCAGCTTTTGCAAGCGCACGTGCGAAATACTGTCCAAGGCCGCGGCTCGTTCCGGTCACAATCGCGACCTGGCCGGACAAATCGAAGAGCGCATCGTTCATCCTTCTTCTCCGGGAGCGAGAACGACTTTCATCAGATTTGGTTCCTGCGCATGGAGGCGCTCAAACCACCGCGGACCCTCTTCGAGCGGCGCTACAGCCGTAATCAGCGGACGGACATGAATGCGTCCAGTCGAGATCAGTTGAATCGCCTCGGGATATTCACCCGAAGATGCCGCGGTTCCCTGCAGCCTGATCTGGCGTGAAACCACCTTCTGCAACGGCAGAGGAACTTCCGGCGTGATATTTCCGATCAGCGTAACCGTGCCGCCCTTGCGCACGCTGTCAATCGATTCCTGGACGGTCTTTGCCCTGCCGACTGCATCGAAAACAGCGTCGGCGCCCACGCCATTCGTCCGTTCCAGGATCGCCTGCGCGATTTCGCCGCCGGTTCCACGCAGCGCCTCGTCGGCTCCCAGAAGTTCACCGAGCGTCAAACGTGTCTCGTCAATGTCAGCGATCAAGACGCGACCCACGCCCGCAGCGCGCAAGGCCTGCATCGTGAGCAGTCCGATCATGCCCGCTCCGACCACCAGCGTCGTATCGCCCTTTTTCACTTCGCTTACCTTCACCGCATGCAGCGCGACTGAGGTCGCCTCAAGCATCGCAGCTTCAGGAAACGACATGTTCGATGGCAACCTATACAGAATGCGCTCAGGAACCACGATGAATTCTGCGAACGCCCCGTTTCTGCGGTAGTCGCCGCATGACACGCCGATCACCTGCCGGTTATCGCAGAGATTCACCTCGCCTTGCCGGCAGAAGCTGCAATTCCCGCAGTAGACCGTGGAGTCAAACGTGACGCGATCGCCGGGCCGGTACTGTTTCACTCCGGATCCAACTACCTCGACAACTCCGGACGCCTCGTGGCCCATTACCAGTGGTGGAATGCGGCGTCCCGAGGAGCCGTCGTAGCCGTGAACATCGCTCCCGCAGATGCCGCAAGCTGCAACACGGACTAGTACCTCCAGCTCGCCCGGTGTGGGCCTGGGAAGGTCTGCAATGGCAAGTTTCCCGTACTCTTCAAGCAAAAGTGATTTCATCGATGGATTAAGCCCGTTCGTGAAGAATAGCCGGTGCTGATTGGCTTCCTCACGATTCTAGCGCGGAGCCGGAAAGCAAAATCCACCGAAGCCCCGCATGACCACACCCTCGCAGAAACACGATGGCCCTCCCGAAGGAGGACCATCATGCCGAAAGAGGATCAGGATCAGTTCACAGTGACTGTGAAAGTCGTAGTTGCGGTCACGTGAGCCGAATCGTTCCCTGTTCCGGTCACCGTATAGGTGTAGGCTCCCGAGGTCGTGGCGGCCTTGGCGACGGTAACTGTCGCAGTGCCGTTTGCAGTGTTGAACTTCGTATCGCCGCTGTAGGTGACCCCCAGCGTTGCCGTTCCAGGTGAAAGCTTCCCAACCGGAATCGTGACGGTTACTTTGCCAGTGCTATCCAGAGTGAGAGCGCCCGAACTGTAGCTGCCACTGGACATCGTGACAGTGCCAGTTGGGGTACCCGAAGAACCTGCGACAGTGATTGTCACCACCAGCGTGTCGGTCTCGGCGATTGAAGTCTTCGCCGGCGTTACCGTGACTGTCGGTGTCGTCTTCGTAGTGCCTCCTCCGCCACCACCACTGCTACCCCCACCGCCTCCGCATCCAACCGCAAAGAAGCTGGCAGCCAGAACCACCAGCATCGTGCAGAAGAGATTGCGTGACCGCTTCGACCAGCCCGGCAAGAAAAAGAGCAGGAACGAAGCCAGTACGGCTCCGCCGGCTGCCTGGAACCAGCCAGTCCGATTTGTCGCGAGCTTAACGGCTCCCACTGGTGCCGCCGTGGAATTCACGGTAACCTGACCCTGACCGGTTGTTGTGGTGGAGCTCAACGCCACAGTCGATTGACCAGTCGTCGGAGCGCATGTGGGCGCCTCAACAGCGTTTGCCGGAGAGGAGGTCAACGCGCAGGTC
>Ga0157374_10004764_pt1 | contig 11376 bp, 12 predicted proteins | sample M25metaG_FD_115308 | JGI IMG/M metagenome (GOLD analysis project Ga0157374, IMG submission 115308) | Miscanthus rhizosphere microbial communities from Kellogg Biological Station, Michigan, USA - M2-5 metaG | ecosystem: Host-associated > Plants > Roots > Rhizosphere > Soil | place: USA: Michigan... | reverse complement strand
GTTCTGGTGGCAACCGCCACCGCTGATATGAACAATCTGCGTTTTTATCAGCGCCTGGGGTTCCGTATGGAGCGCATCGAGCGTGATGTCTTCGGCGCCGATCGTGGCTACCCAGCTCGCCTGGAAGCTGACGGCATCCCCGTTCGCGATCGGGTCTGGCTCTCGATTCATGCCAGCGAGCACCACTAACGTTGTCATTCACGTCGGTTTAAAGTAGAATGCTACATAGTGGCCGGCGGTCTCGAATTACGAAACGTTTCCAAAGTGTATTCCGGTACTACGGCTGTCGAGAATGTCAGTTTCGCGGCCGGCGCCGGTGAAGTAATCGGCTACATGGGCGCGAACGGCTCGGGTAAGTCGACCACCTTCAAGATGATCGCCGGGCTCATCGAGCCGACCTACGGCGAGATCCTCTTTCAGGACCGGCCCATCGAGCGCGACCGCATTGCGCACCGGCAGCGGCTCGGCTACGTGCCGGAGGAGCCGCAGCTCTATCCGCATTTGACCGGGTTTGAGTACCTGGAGATGGTCGGCCAGTTACGCGGCCTTCCGGAACGGCGGCTTGCGGAAAAAGATAAACGGCTTTCTACGCCTGCTCTCGCTTTACCAGGACCGCTTCGTTGCCATTTCTTCCTACTCGAAAGGGATGCGCCAGAAAGTGCTGCTGGCTGCCGCGCTGCTGCACAATCCCAATATTCTTCTGCTGGATGAGCCGTTTTCCGGTCTGGACGTGAATTCCGCGCTGGTGCTGCGGCGGCTGGTCCAGGAACTGGCGGCGCGCGGCAAAGTCGTCTTATTCAGCTCGCACGAACTCGAAATCGTGGAGCGCGTTTCCTCGCGAGTTGTCATTCTGCACAAGGGGCGGGTGGCCGCCAACGATTCCATTGAGAATCTACGGGCACTCATGTCGCTCGCCACGCTGGAAGATATCTTTTCTCAACTGGCGGTGGAGCAGAACACCGAAAACGTCACAAACCAGATGATGCAACTGATGGAGTTGTAGGAATGCCAGATGAGCGCCGGCAATTTGCCATACTCTACCGCGGCTTTTTACTCAGAATAATTGATCCGGAGCTGCTTTCCGCGCGGGGCGATGTCCGGAATCTGTTGGGACAGCTTGGGGCGCTGCTGGCGGCATTCAGTTTCGTGCTGGCGATCGTACTTGTTCCTCGATACACATCTTCCGGTCTTCCCAAAGAACGGCTCTTGCGGGCCGCCTGGAGTCATGAGGAGTTTCTGATCGCGACCAGCATCGCCACAGCTGGCCTGTTTGCGGTGCTCGCCTGGAATTCGATGCTGCTCGACCGGCGCGACCGATTTGTGCTGGGCACGCTACCGGTGCACACCTGTACTATCTTCGCCGCCAAAATTGCGGCGATGGGCACTGCGCTCGCGGTGGGCGTGATTGCGGTAAATACGTTTACCGGACTAACGTTTCCGTTTGCGGCGAGCGTTCCGGATAGCGGCCCGTTGGGCGTCATTCGCTCGTTTGCGGCGTATTGGATCACGATGTTTGCGGCAGGGCTTTTCATGTTCTGCGCATTGCTGGTGCTACAGGGGCTTGCCGCACAATTATTTCCCTATAGATTATTTCTGCGCGTTTCGGGATTTTTGCAATTGGCCGCATTTTTTTTCGTGCTCGGTATCTATTTCTTAACCCCGGCTCCCACCAAGCAGAACTTATTGGCCTGGCTGCCGTCCTTCTGGTTTCTGGGTCTTTTCCAAGAGCTCAACGGACCTCTCGATCCGATCTTTGGGCGGCTTGCAATCCGCGCGGCCACGAGCCTGCTAGTTGCCGGAGCGCTGGGGTTCGGACTGTACACCATCGCTTATTACCGCCACGTGCAGCAGGCGCTGGAACAGCCGGATATTGCACCTGGAGATCGATCGCAGCCGCTCGGCAGGCTAGGACGTTTTCTGGTGATGAAAGGAATTTCGCGACCGCTCGAAAGAGCGATATTTCTATTCGTGGCGCGCACAATTGCGCGCAGCCGCCAACACCGGCTGCTGTTCGCGGTATACGGCGGCCTTGGCCTGGCGATCGCCCTTACATATGCCAAGAGCGCTTTCCGCACGGGTTGGGACAAAGCCAATGTGCAATTTCTGGCCGCGACTGCCGTTCTTTTGTTTTTTTCGATTGTGGGCTTGCGCGCGATCTTCGCGCTGCCGCTCGCTCTTGCCGCTAACTGGATCTTTCGCATTACCGCGGTGCATAGCCCAAATGGCTATTTCACCGCGATTTCGAAAATGTTTGCTGGCGCTCGGCGCCGGTCCGCCGGTCGTCTGCTCCGCCATCCTCCTGTTGGCAATTTGGCCCGGCCGCCCGGCGGTGGAGCACCTGGCAGTCTTGACGGCGGCCGCTTTTCTGCTCGTCGATCTGTTTCTCTACAGATTCCGAAAATTGCCTTTCGCGTGTTCCTATCTCCCAGGCGGAGGAAATCTCAAGTTGAAGTTTGGAGCGTACGGCATCGGGTTGGTGTTTCTTGCCGAACTGGCAACTCATATCGAATTCTGGGCGTTGCACCGCTTTCCGCGTTTTGTGGTGCTATTGGGGCTGCTGGCCGCAGTCGCCGTGTGGGCTTACCGCCGCCGCGCCGCCATAGCCGGCTCGCCATATACGCCGCTGCAATTCGTGGATTTACCGCCGGCCGATATTTTCGCGCTCGATTTCCGCCGTGACAGCGAATGGATTGGCGGCGAACAGTACATCGATATCCCGCCGGACGGGCAACCGGCGTTTCCGTCAACCCGCCGCTAAGAGCCTCAAGGCGTCTTCATGCTGAGCTTCGAACCTTTGGCTGCGGCCCATTTATTGAACTCCTGAATCATCGCGGGCGTCCATTGGGCGTCGATTTGGCCGGGCCCGTATTTCTGTTCGCGCAGCATCGTGTGGCCCCATTCGTCGCGCAATTGAGTGAGTTCGCTATCATCCGCGACTTCCTGAGCGAGTTGCGCGGGGATAAACGTGATCCCTTCCGGATCGCTTAGCACAATATCGCCGGGCAGCACGGTTACTTCACCCATGCGAATGGGAATGTTCCAGCCCATCAAAGTCGTTTCGGCAATCGCGCTCGGATCGAAGCCCCGTGTGAATACCTTGAAACCCGGAATTTCAGAAATGCCGCTGGGATCGCGAACCGCGCCGTTTACCACCAGCCCGGTCCCTGTCTTCGTCATGATCGACGTGCCGAGATTGTCGCCGATAATAGTGCCGTTCTTGATTTTGCCGTAAAGGTCGACCACCATGACGTCGCCTTTCACAAGCGTGGCAATCACCCATGAATTTTGTCCATGGCCTTGCCGTCCTTCCTGCTTGGCCTGATCGTTGATCATGTTGTTGACATCGGGGCGCAGCGGCATGAATTGCGCGGTGACCGCGCGTCCCACCAGGCGCTCACCCGGCTTGACATTGAGAGTTTTCCAGTTCCCTTCGAACTGCAGATAGTATTTGTGCTTGCGCAGCGTGCCCCAGGCTTCTTCCGCGGTAGTGTGCTTCAGTCGATCCAAAACCTCGTCGGGAACTTTCGGCCGTCCGTCCGCAAAACGCTCGCCTTTCCACTCGCGCGTGAGCTCGGTCCGCTGTTCTTTGGTGAACATCCCGAGCTGCGCAAACAGGCTGCTCGCACAAGCGAGCGCAATCAGGAATAGCTTCTTCATAACGTTTAGCTCCAGAGCCGGTCGTGTGAGCGTTCCTTGTCCCACTCAGGCGTCGGCTCAAAATAGCCGGGCTCCAGCAGATGCTGCTTCATGATTTCGTCGTTGAGAGTGATGCCCAAGCCCGGCTTTTCCGGCACGGTGATGAATCCATGGTTCACGATGGGCTTTTCGACGCCTTCTACCAGATCGCTCCACCACGGCACGTCGACCGAGTGGTTTTCGAGCGCCAGAAAATTTTCGGTGGCTGCGGCGCAGTGGACATTCGCCATACAGGAAACCGGAGAACCGGCGAAGTGCATCGCCATGGCCACACCGTGCTCCTGAACCGCGTCGCCGATCTTCTTGGTCTCCAGAATGCCGCCGGAGGTTGCCAGATCCGGATGCAAAATGTCGACGGCGTGCTCTTCGGCCAGCTTGATGAAATTTTCCTTGAGGTAAATATCTTCACCGGTACACAGCGGGATATTGACCGAATGCTTGATTTCTTTCAACAGCTCGGGATACGTCCAAGGAATCATGTCTTCGAGCCAGGCGATGTTGTACCTCTCGAGTTCACGACCTAACCGGATGCAGGAGTTCACGCCAATGTGGCCATAGTGGTCCGAGGAAAGCGGGATGTCGTAGCCAACGTACTCGCGGACGGTAGCCACAAAATTCGCCATCGTCTCGATGCCTTTCGGCGTCAGCTCGATACCGGTGAACATGTGCTGCACGTTACCGCCGCCGCCGATGGAAACGCCCGCCGGCGCCGTGATCGTGCCGGGGATGTTCTTCATCAGGTCGATACCGAGATCCATCTTGAGCCAGGTGAAGCCCTGCTCTTTGCGTTTCTTCAGACGCGCGCCGTAGATCTTGGGATCGTCCGATTCCGTCGTATCCGCGTAGCAGCGGATCTTATCGCGAAACTTGCCGCCGAGCATCTGGTAGACGGGAGTGTTATAGGCTTTACCGGCCAAGTCCCAGAGCGCCATTTCAATCGCGCACACGCCGCCCGCCTGGCGCGAATCGCCGCCGAACTGTTTGATTTTGCGAAAAATCTTATCGATGTTGCATGGATTCTCGCCAAGGATGCGGCTCTTCAGAAATAGCGCATACGTTTTGCTCGCCCCGTCGCGGACCTCGCCCAATCCGTAAATGCCCTGATTCGTGTCGATGCGAATAATCGGATCGGTCATAGGCGCGCCTTTGATCGTGGCCACCCGCATGTCGGTAATCTTCAGCTCCGACGGCTTGGAGTTGCCGTTCACGTGCTGGACAGCGGCCTCGAGCGTGCGATCGTCCCAAAAGCTCAGACCCAGAGCTCCTGTCACAGTGCCCAGGAAGCGGCGCCTGTTGTGTTGTTTTCGCGTCATGGCGAGACCCATTGTATTACTGCCGTTCAGGAGATTTGTTCCGGACGTTTCCACGGCTGGCGATAGGGGCGGCGCAACAACGCGTTCGCCTCGTTATCGCCAATCACAACCCGCTTTTGCGGGTCCCACGCAAGCGTCCGGCCGAGCTTCATCGCGTTGTTTGCCAGGATGCACGACGCGGTCGAGATATAGCCTTCCTCGATATCGGAGATCGGGCGGCCGCGCGAATCGATCGCCGCCAGGAAGTTTTTCATGTGGTAACGCACCGCCGGCGCCACGTGCGTTTCGAGATCTTTTTCCGTGCGGTCTTCGGGATACTTATCGAACTCGTAAGTGACGTCGCGATGGACCGGCTGCTGGCCCTTGCCGGAAGGAATGAAATCGTAGCTGTAAACGCTCGTCTTGAGCGTACCCTTATCGCCGTAAAACGTCGCGCCCCAGGCATACTTCGGGTCGGGCGCATCTCCCCAACTCCGGTGCTGCCACACGACGCGGAGATCATTGAAATCGAACGTCGCCGTTTGTGTGTCGGTGATATTTGCCTTGCTCTTCTTATCGACGAAGATGCCTCCGGTGGAGGCCACGCGCGTGGGCCAGCCGAGTCCCAGCATCCAGCGCGTCATGTCGAGCATGTGTACGCACATATCGCCGACGATGCCATTGCCGTATTCCATGAAAGCCCGCCAGGTGCGCGGATGGGTGAGCGAGCAATAAGGACGCATTGGCGCCGGGCCGGTCCACATCTCGTAATCGAACCAGGCCGGCGGCGCGGTATCGGGCGGGTTCGAGGTCGCACGCATGTGGTAGTAGCAATAAATCTCGACGAGAGCGATTTTGCCGAGTTTTCCTTCATCGAGGAAACGCGTCTTGGCCTCGGCGAGGTGCGGGGTGCTGCGCCGCTGCAGTCCCACTTGCACAACACGTTTGTGGGCCCGCGCGGCGTCAAACATCGTGGCGGCTTCCATGACATCGACGCTGATCGGCTTTTGCACATAAACATCGAGGCGCGATTTCACGGCTTCGACCATTATCAGGGCGTGCCAGTGATCGGGAACGCCGATCAGGACAAGGTCAAGATCGCCCTGCTTCAACATCTCCCGGTAATCCCGGAACAGGCGTGGCTTTTTCTTGGAAATCTGCCGCTGCGCCACCAGCTCGGCGGCATGCTCCAGCATGTGCTGGTCCACATCGCAGAGCGAGACGACTTCGACCGGCGATACCTGGATCAACCGCAACAGGTCGATCTTGCCGTACCAGCCGCAACCGATCAGCCCCACGCGCCGCTTCTTCTCTTCCGCATAGGCGCTGGCAACCAGCGTGGCGCCTAGTGTGCTTCCCAAAAAATCCCGTCGGTTCACCACATTAGTGTATGGCGAGGGGAACGAGGCGGTCTACCAGATGCGCTTTGATGTTCTGTTTTTGCCAAAGGCCCTGACCGTGAGGGAAGGACGGTCTCAAAGTTCTCCGGATTGGTGTACCGCCCGAAGAGCTGTAAATAGGGCGTTTTCACATGTCGTAGCGGCGTTTAGCCCGTCTTTTAGGCCTTCAGAATGCAAGATTCGCAAAAAAATAGCGGAAAAGGCCGATTTTTGGGTCTTTTTTTCTTTACAACCGACGGATGCTCCCGTATCATCGGATTGACTGGAAGGGTTCGAAACATTTCCGCATCGTTCTGTTTTATAAAACTCCCCCGGGTATGGGACAGGCGATATGGCGAAATCCTCTTCGGAGTTCAAACCAAGACCATAGGAGATTGGAATGGCTGAAAGCAAACGACTGACTCAGACTGCGATTATCAGGGAACTGGCGGAATCAACCGGCGTGAACAATCGGGTCTCGAAGCAATACCTCGAAAGTCTCGCCGACCTAGCCGTCCGCGAGACCAAGAAGAACGGCATATTCATTTTGCCCGGTATCGGACGCCTCGTGCGCGCCGATCGTAAAGCCCGGATTGGCCGCAATCCGGCGACCGGCGAGGCGATCAAGATTCCGGCCAAGAAGGTCGTGAAGTTCCGCATCGCCAAATCGGTAAAGGACTCGATCGTTCCGCCCAAAAAAGGTAAGTAGTTCCGGCTTCCCTTTTTTCTAAAACACACTGTATAAACAAAAACCCCGCGATGCTGCTCGCGGGGTTTTTACGTTTGAAGAGGAAGCGGTTCAGGCCTGCTTCTTCTCTTTGGGTTCGTCCTCGGCCTTCACCGAGTTTTTGAAGTTTTTAATTCCTTCGCCCAGGCCCTTGGCCAGCTCCGGCAGCTTCTTGGCGCCAAACAGCAGCAGGATGACTAAAGCGATAATCAGTATCTCGGGCGCGCCCAGCGATCTCATTCGGCACTCCTATTGGTAGGACATTCTTATTGTAGCCCTATTGTCTAGCGCTGGAATGCCGCGGCGCCCAAGCGCCAGGCCAGATTGAGCAAGATCAGTGGCAGAATCGCGGCTAACGCCTTGCTTTTGCTAACCCGAAACGCCGCCGCAAACGTGAGCCACAGCATGACAATCCACCAGATTTCGAAAACGGAAAAATACCCGAGCAGCGCGGTCAGGAAACGGTTCGTTCCCTCTGGAAGAAAGATATCCAGGCCGAGCGCGGGCCGCAGCTCGGCGCGGCTCGCAATTTCTCCTTTGAATTTCAGGACGATGATGGCGGCAATGGCGGCCACCGCCTGAATCAAGCCGCAGCCGGCGGCCAGATTGAACAACTCCCGGAATTTCGTCCGGACGGAAAATACGGCGCTCGCTCCGAGCAGGATGGCGGCTTGGATGGAGAAAATGACCGCTGCAATGACCGGGGCCAGGAAGATGGCCACCCTTTGAATCGTCATGCCAATGGCGATGCCCCGCTGGTATCGCTCCGGTGGCACGCCATCCGGAGGGGGAGCCACTTCCAGCACGTGCTGGACGATCGGCATCATAAAAAACCCTACAATGATCGACACGGCCGAGAACACCACCAAGGGACCCACCCAAAACCACTTGCCGCGAACGTACTGGGCTGCCTCTGCGGGATCGTACAAGAAATAGAGCATCCCCCAAAACCTGCCTTGCGTGGTTTGGGGAGAACCGGCCGGCAGGTCGGGGGAAGTAGTCGCCATTAGTTGATACTCCTAGTTTGCTGAATTATATGCGATCGCTTTCTGTTCAGTGGAAGCAATCCGACAGCAGATACCTTCGAAGTGAGATGGCATACCGTTGCTAAGTTTATGTTACAGGTGTAACTACCAGTACCCCATGTATATTCCCTGACGTTGTAAGACGTGCTACGCTCCTTGGTGGATTCACCCCCTGAATCTAGGGTGAAGTCTACCCACATCTATATTCCGGAGGACTATGAGGTTAACTAAATGGATTTTGGTTGGGGCGGCAGCAACCTTGCTGACGACCCCGACGTTTGCTACTACCTATTGGGGTGGCTTTGAGGATACGAGTGGGTCCAGTGCTGACTACGATTACAACGATCTAATATTTTCCCTTACTGGCACAAATCTCACTCTTCACACCGCCACTGGCCAGTGGTTCAATCAATCGGCGGCAGGTCCGCTCAACACCGGTTCGGGTGCAGCAGGACTGGCTGGCACGCCATTCTGGAACAATTCTTCACTGGATGGCGCAGGCGGGATGAATGTGGGTTGGGCGATGTATGGCGGTGGCGCGATTAATGGCGGTACGGCGCTGGCCCCCGGATCTCAGTATCTAGCGACACCCATCGGCACATCTGTTAACGATGTGTGGTTCTCTGCCACAGGCAATGTCAGCGAACAAATATTCCTTGCGATCTCGGCGGCGACCGATTCGTTAGGCTGGCAACTGCGGTCGGGTGGCGCGGTTCACTTGTTCTCCTCTGGGGTGCAAGAGCCAGTTACATTCACACCCGGTGGCGACTTTATCCTGGTGGCGAACGTGGCTCCATCCGGCAATTTCACTTCGGATGCTGCCTCTGGCGATGGTGTGTCGCACTTCGCGTTTTTTCAAGCGACGGCGGTACCGGAGCCTTCGAGCATCGGTCTGTTAGGCTTTGCCTTGCTCGCCGGCGGCTTGGGGTTCCGTAAACGGATGAAGAGAAGCTAGCTTACAAGCACTCAATTCCAAAGAGGGCAGCGCTTCCGGCGCTGCCATTTTGTTTGCGCCGGCAACGCGCAAAATAATCGCCAGCTACTCTTATGGAAATGGATATCGAGGGCGCCCTCGCCGCCGCGAAAGACGCGTTTTGTGCCGGCCGCCATGTCGGCATCCGGAGCTGGCGGGCGCTTGGGTCGAGCTTGTGGGCCTCCATCTGCTTCCTGCTCCAAACCGAAGTACACGTTTACTCGTTTGCCATCGCGGTGAACGTGCTAATTTCCTTCTTCCCGTTTCTTGTCGCGATTATTATTCTGTGCCGGTCCGTTTTTCACTGGCAGGCGGGCGTGGATATTATCGTCCAAACCGTCAATAATTACTTTCCGGAAGGTTTTGGCGTAAATTTTCGAGGCTACCTGTCCGCCGCTTCGTATCACAGATTCAGTTGGCTGTCCGTTTTCCTGCTGCTGTTTACCGCGAACGGCATTTTTTTGCCTCTGGAAGTGGCCCTGAATCGCATCTGGCGGATCAAGCAGAACCGAAGCTTTTGGCGCAATCAGGTGATTGGTCTCGCGCTGGTTTTCGTCTGCGGAGTGCTGGTGCTTGTCTCCGTGAGCGCGACTTCGCTCAATGTGCCGTATCTGAGAGAGAAGTTTGGAGCGAGCCTCTCGCGGGCCACCATTCAATTTGCGGTGTTCCGGATCATAGCGGTGCCCACTACGATGCCGCTGATCTTTCTGATTTATTGGCTGCTGCCGAACCGCAAGATTCCAGCGAGGCGGCTGATTCCGGCATCCGCGATCGTCGCCGTCCTGCTCGAAGTCTCCAAATATCTCAACATCCTGACATGGCCGTGGTTGCGCGCCAAGCTCGAAAGGGAAGTGCCGCCGTTTGTACAATCGATCAGCATTGTGCTCTGGTCGTTCACCGCCACTCTGATCCTATTGACAGGCGCCGAATGGTCGGCGCGCGCCAAGATGGACGATTTAGACAAGCCAGGCGAGAACTCACCCGACAGCGGCCCCGTTCATCCGTCAACTTGATCTTGTCGATCTATCAGGGCAAATTTCACTAAAGCAGCAATAACGCCTCTGGCGGCAGCGTCGCGCGTACCGCTTCGCTCAGAATCGCCGAGACGAAGCGATCAATGGATTCCGCGCATCGTTGCACTCGATCCATTTCGTCGGGATCAAGCCAGTCGAGCGGTTCCGCATGCCACCCGTTCGGCCCCATCGTCAAAGGAACTCCACACACGCCGTTCAAGCCCGGAACGTCGCCGTTCAACAGGACCTGGCCATGAATTCTGCGGCGATCGTTCGCCAAAACCGCGGCAACACACTGCAGTGTTGTATTTGCGGTCGCGTTCGGCGTGGAGTGCATGGAATGCGCCGTAATAAATGGCTCGACAAAGATGCGCGCGTCCGGCCAAGCCGCGAGCGTGGCTGCGTATGCTTCGGCGACACGTTCTTCCGATAGGAGCTGAGTCACTTTGGCGCGGAGCGCGGCAACGCGATTTTCCAAAGGGGACTCGGCGCACTTGGCCCAAAGGGCCTTCAACTCTTCTGCCTTTTGTGGATCGTCGAACATCAGTTCAACGCTTCTCCAGAGCGGCAGCATGGCTTGCCCGTGTTCTCCCATGACAGTCGCCCGGACATCATGCCGGCTGATTGCGAGATCCGTGGCAATAGCGCGAGCGAATCGTAAGGAATCCTGCTGCGCTCCCATACCCATAACGCGCTTGCGATCCACCGCAAATGAGAGTATGGCCACCGCCAATTCAACAGGATTACTTACGACGATGAACAAGGCACGCGCAAGTCTGCTGGCGCATTGATCGGCTATATGCTCGAAGACCACGCGATTGGTCGCGCCGAGATCGCGGCGCGTCTCCAACTGTCCGGCTGATAGGGAAGCGCCCGCCGCCACAATCACGATATCCACTTCCACGTCGCAAACGTCCGGAACGATTTCGATGCAGATACGGTCGTCATCGAACGCATCCATAAGATCGATCCGCGTGCTGAGTAATTTGCGGTCGGTTTTGAGCACGCCATGTCCCACTAGCAGGAGGGTGTCTGCCGGCTCGAGAAGCCGGCTGCGGAGAAGGTGAACGGCCAAAGAACTGCCCACCGACCCTGAAGCGCCCAGAATCGCAATCCGCCGTGGCATGCTGTAGCGTTGTCGAGTCAAGCTTATCAAGACAGTAGATCCTGTCCCGGCGCTGCAGCGTGTTCGGCTGCTACTGGATGCTTATAAGATCGCGCAAAGATTCGCGCGCCGCAATTGTTTTTCCCGCTTCGAGCGCCAGCAGCAC
>Ga0157374_10004761_pt1 | contig 11381 bp, 6 predicted proteins | sample M25metaG_FD_115308 | JGI IMG/M metagenome (GOLD analysis project Ga0157374, IMG submission 115308) | Miscanthus rhizosphere microbial communities from Kellogg Biological Station, Michigan, USA - M2-5 metaG | ecosystem: Host-associated > Plants > Roots > Rhizosphere > Soil | place: USA: Michigan... | reverse complement strand
TAGAGAATTTGAATTTCGCCTTGCAGTGCAGGTGCGTAGTTGGGCGAAATGCGAAGCGCATGATCGAATGCAGCAACGGCCTGCTTATCGTTCCCCTGTAATGCTAGACAGATTCCCTGGAGAGTCCAGAGCTTGAAGTCGCTGGGATTGGTGCGAAGCGCCGCCTTCAATGTGCTTAGAGCTTGATCGTATTGCTGAGAGCGGATCAACGAGTCAATGTTCGCGATCGATACTTTGGCATTTTGCCCATGAACTGCCAGCACGAATGCGAGCGCAAATCCGACAATCACGTTGAAGCGAGCTATTCTCAAGCGAACCATTCGAAACAAACTCCAGCAGTCTTCTGCACTCGTGATTAATGTTGAGATTCAACGTTATAGCATGTTCGCGCGTTTTCGTCAGTGAAGCATATTCAAAGGCAGTGTTGTCAGTGTGCAATATCTTTAGCTGGATGCGACTTTATTGGCGTGGTGGCGCAGCACTGACCCGTTATGCCTTGTCCCTCAGTGACGGTAAAGATACGGTCTACCGCAGGAAGCTTCAACTTTTCGATCTGGCCCGACGGCCAATGAATTTCGGCGGTTCCGGCATCGCTTGCGTCTCCGAGTCCGAAGTGTAGCCTTTGATCGTTCGATGAAATGAAGCTGCCTCCGCTCATCACATCTTCACGTTGCCGGATTCCATTCGCAGGTAGATAAACAGTCGCGCCGACGGCATCACGCGGGCTCTTAGGTCCACCAACCAGTTTGAGTTCGACCCAATGATGACGGTCCGGTGCAACGTTCTTCAGCAAAACTGGCGGACCGTCTGCGGGGTTGATGACAACATCAATCTTGCCATCATTGAAAAGGTCGCCGAATGCAGCGCCCCGCCCCGGCGTCAATGAGGCCAGGCCCGATCCCTTCACCGGTGGAACATACTCAAACTTACCGTGATGATCGTTGCGGAACAGCAATGCGCGTTGAGCGTACGTCGTGCCCCAGTTGTGTTCGTCCACCTGCGGATAGCCGTGGCCGTTGACCATCATGATGTCTTTCCAGCCGTCGTTGTCGTAATCAATAAGCCCGTCGCCCCAACCGACAAAAGGAACGGCGATCCTTGCAATCCCGGCCTCACGTGAAACATCAGAGAAATTGCCGCCGCCATCATTCCGGTAAAGTGCCTTGTAGTCGTCAGAAAAATCTGTGTCCAGAACGTCTATAAGCCCGTTGTTCATGTAGTCGCCAACAGCTAACCCCATTGAGGCAATCTCCCGGCCGTCAAAGTCGTATGCAAAACCGGAAATCAGGCTCTGATCTTCGAACGTTCCATCGCCCTTGTTGATGTATAGAAAATTGCGTTCTGAGTCATTCGCCACCAGAAGGTCGACCTTGCCGTCGTTGTTGATGTCGACAAAGATCGCGGTGAATCCGTAGAACGCGTCGGGGTCGGAGACGCCAGCCTTAACGCTTACATCAGTGAACGTGCCATCACTATTGTTGTGGAACAGGTGGTCGGGCTCACCGGGAAGGCCACGTGGACCACACATCACAGGCACTCCACGCATCTGGCAATTGGCTGTCGATGCAGCGCCCGATTCCGAGTCAGGCTGATTCTTCAGGTCGTAATGAACATAGCCGGAAACGAATAGATCGAGGCTGCCATCTCCGTCGTAATCACCCCACGCTGCGCCATCCGACCAGTTGCCGAGTGTCACTCCTGCTTCTTGCGCCACATCGGTGAATGTTCCGTCGTGGTTATTACGGTAGAGCCGGTTGTGACCGAAATTCGCAACGAATATATCCGGCCACCCGTCGTTGTTGTAATCGGCTATAGCGACGCCGAACCCCCAGCGATCGTTACTTACTCCGGCCTTCGCGGCCACGTCCGTGAAGGTTCCGTCGTGATTGTTGTGAAAGAGCGCAGCATGTGGAGGAGTGCGTTTGCCGCTGAGCGCATCGTAGGTCGAACCGTTCACCAGGTAGATATCTAGCCATCCATCGTTATCGAAATCGATCAGGCCGACGCCGGAGCCATCGGTGTCAAGGATGTATTTTTTCTGGAGCGTGCCCATCTCATGTTGCCAGCCGGAGAGGCCAGAGGCTTTGGTAGCATCTTCGAAAACCACGATGCCTTTATCGACATACCCACCTGCAGTGATGGGCCGGTGCTGTTCATCATAGACCGGGGCAAAAACGCCGGCGGAAGCGATTCCGCCGCCCATTCCGCCTGGCTTAGGCTGCTCAGGTTTCTGAGCACTCCCTGAAAGCGCCATCAAGTTAATAAGAATCGCTGCGCCTAAGACGATACTGCGCATGCGCAAGATGTCGATCCATTTGGTCGCTTCTTGATTTGAGCCAGTTGTCAAACTCGAACAGAACTTCCTGCTAACTTTCTTTAGGCACATCACCAGGCATAAGTTCCAATCACGCGAGGCGGCCCGGCCATCGAGTCGGTCACGGAGGTTTGCAGCAGCACTTCCAGATTTCGATTTTGCCATCCAGTGGGCGCCCCGGCCAACCCTTCTTCAAGATAGCGCGCTGAGGTGACGAACTCGCCGGCAGCTTGCGTTCCACGCGGACCAATTCCCGCCACGGTGACGGTAAACTGTCCGGTTTTCGAGTCCACCAGCCGGGCGACAATCGCGAAATCTTCCAGAGTGTCCCCGTGAGGTCCCGAATGCGTGGTCCAGACGTTGCCCCCTGCAACCTCCTCGCGGATCATGTATTGTCCGTGCTCCCGGAGGAAAGCAAAGTGCAAGTTCGAGACAAGCTGCATCGTCCACTTGCTGTTGAAGCCGCCAACAATGACCGCGGGAAAATTGCGAAGATCTTCATAAGTTGCGGCAGCGCCAATGCGAAGCTGGCTCGGCCTGTGCAGTCTTCCGAAAAGTCCTGATAGCGCGAACGCGACGGCGGAGTCGGACGCCGGCACAATCTCGGGTGAAATAGGCAGTCCTTCTTCGGTGAGGCTTTGACTGGAGTCGGTCGCGAGCGGAGCGGTCATTTTTCTAATCGCCGCTTCAGGTGCGCCGGCTTTAAGCCGCGCCTGCAAATATTCCTCGGCGGCGGAATGATCTGTAGCATTGGCGATACAGATGAGAACGGGCTGCTGGCTCGCAATCGCCGGTCCCCAGAACTCTTCAAGGCTCGACTTGGGGTCTGCCGCAACGCTGTGTTGCGAAAAAAAGAGAGCCTTTGTTCCCAAAACAAGGCAAATCACTACGGCCAAAACAGAAGCGATTTTGAGGGTCGCGCTCCATTTTGGTGCGGGCACCGCCGGCGTCAGAACCGCAACTCGAGTCTGAGCCTCGGGGACTGCGGGTGCAGGTTCCCAGTGAAAGATTGGCGAGTACGAGCCTACGGGCAGTTCGAGTCGCACCTGTGGCGGCTTTGGCGCTTCGCGGTAATACTGCTCCAGGCGCCGTCGGACTTCGCCTGCCTGCACGCGTACTACGGGGTCATCTCCCGTGGCATATCCAAGGGGGCGCTGGAAAACTTCCGTTCCGATCGTTCGTTCTTTGAGGCGGTCGGTATGTCCGTCAAGTTTGCTGAGGACCACGAAGCGGAGGAACTGCTTCGAGCGATCCGCGCTCTTGAAATACCGGCTGGTCAGAATCCGCTCTAGTTCCTGGAGCACGATCGCGCGCTCGGCGCTCCCGGTTTCTTTTGGGCTCTGATTAGCTTCGAAGTTCTTAGGAGATACAAGGGTCGAGTTCATGGCGTCACTCGCGGCCTGGCACGTCAGGGAGGGTTAAAACCGTCATATCCGCAGGGCCTTATTCTCAGGCACACTCGTAGGTGTTCTGCGGTGAACGAAAATAGTTCCGAACGCAGCTAAGTAAACCAATACAAAAAGTATTTGTCAAGCAAGCCGACTGCCTGCCAATGATGCATCGATTTACCTGTTTTGTGAAACGGATTTTGCATGAATTGCTTCAGAGGTCCTCTCCTCTGCAGCCTCCATGTTTGCGTATTCGGAAACGATGGGGGACGGTTAAAGTGCCAACCACGCGCCGCATTTGAATGCGTGCTTTCCGGCTTCAGCACCGAGTTGATCCTGCGTCAGTCTCAAAAGACTGCACTTTTACCTCCGCCATACGGTGCGTGGATACTTTTGATTTGAAGCTGTTTAGAAACAAATTACACCGTAAAAGAACCGTGTGTTACTTGTCAGCCCCTTTAAAGACAATCAAACTCCCTGACGATCGCGTAGTCATCCTTTCGATTGAGTCGTAACTGGCTCGTCGTGGGGCGGGAGGCGCCCTGTCATTCAACTTTCTAACGGAAAAAGGCTGAGCTTTAAAGAGGAGACCAGCATGAAACAAACGACACGCATCATGATTTTCCTATTACTCCTGTGCAGCTTGGGAGGAGCGACTGCATTCGCTCAGTTCTCAAGCGGAATCGAAGGCATCGTCCACGATACGTCTGGGGCAGTCATTGCAGGAGCGAAAGTCTCGGTTACCGACACGCGTCTGGGAGTCACGAGAACCGCGGTCAGCAGCGACAGCGGATATTTCCGAATCGACGGCATTGCAGCATCAACTTATACCGTCGAAATCCAGATGCCCAACTTTCAGAGCTGGCGTCAGTCCGGCCTGACTCTTCAGATCCGTGAAATTCGCACGCTCACGCCGGAGCTAAAGGTCGGTGAGGTTTCGACGAACGTCGAGGTCTCCGCGTCCACGGCAACGGTCGATCTGGTCACTCCGACAACTGGATCCATCATTTCCAACGTCACTCTGCAGCAAACCCCGCTCTCCGGACAGAACATCTATAGTCTCGCGGCATTGACGCCGGGCATGACAGGCGGCGGCGTTGTAAGCGGTGGCGTTGATAACTTCACAAACGAATACGCCATCAACCTGAACGCAGCGGGTCTAAGGCAGGAACAGAATGGATACCAGATCGACGACGCGTACACCAATACGCCCTCCCGTGGTGGCGGCACATCGATCTCGCCAGTTCCTCAGATTGTTCAATCCGTACAGGTCCGTACCAACAACTTCGACGCTCAAAAGGGCAGGAACGCCGGTGCAACGGTAGATGTCTACACCATTTCCGGATCCAACCAGTTCCATGGCAGCGTCGACTACTACTTCACCAACAATGACCTGTCAGCGCGAACGAACTTCCAATCGAAGGTTCCGGTATTCTCTCGCAATGAGGTTGGCGGAACCATGGGTGGACCGATGTTCAAGAACAAACTCTTCTGGTTTGGCGCCGTCGATATGTTGCGGTCCAGCAACCCGAGCAGTTACACGGCCACAGTAGAGACGCAGGAGTTCGTAAACTGGGCCAAAGCAAATCGCCCCAACACGGTAGCCACCAAGATCCTCCAAATGGCGCCACCTGAGACCTATCCAACCACTGGTTTGGTCCCGGTCAGCACCTACATCCTGACAGCAGGGCAGGGCGGCACCCCTGGCTACTATGCTCCGCCGGCCGGTATACCAGCCACGCTGAACGTAATCGGCACCATCCCGGTAAGCTATAGCACACAGAAAAACGGCTATCAGTGGAGTTTCCGCATAGACGACTACCTCGGCAAAAACGATCGTCTGTACTTCGATATGATTCGCACCAATTATTCAGGTCCGGGTGGCGGAACCCGTCCTGCCAGTACCCAGGGCAACTCCAACAGTTCTACCTTCTTAAACGTCAACTGGACGCACACCTTCAACTCGCATCTGCTCAATCAGACCGGCTTGAACCTCATCCGGCCCTACGGAGCAAATCTGACACAGGCGGCAACAGAAGGAATCCCGTACGTCAACGTAACCAACCTCACGGGATTCGGCTCATGGGCGCCCGGCAACTTCACGCAGAGCACCTATGGCTGGCATGACGTGATGACCGCGAACGTCAAGACGCATACCCTCAAGTTCGGAGCTGATTTGTTCAATGTCCGCGAAGTCGATCACCAGGGTGGTGCCTTTACCCGTCCGACATTCAACTTCAACAACCTGCTCGATATGGTGCAGGATTTGCCGGTTTCGGAAAATGGTTCGAAGGTCAATCTCCAGAATCACCAGCAGGCACCCTACGATCGCGACTACCGCGCCCTGGTCCAAGGATACTTCTTGCAGGATGACTGGAGGGTGATGCCGCGGCTAACCCTGAACCTGGGCGTGCGCTATGACGGCATGACGAACTTCTTCAGCATCAACCGGCCGACGCTGAGCAAATTCATCCTCGGCGGCGGTTCCACTTTGGATTCGCAAGTCACTTCCGGCATTGCGAAATTGGCCGGGACCAGCCACGTTCTCGATCACAACATCGGCGGATTCACGCCGCGCGTCGGCTTCAGCTGGGACGTGTTTGGAACCGGCAAGACAGCAGTACGCGGCGGATTCGGCATGTTCGAGGATCAGCCACCGTACCTGCACATCACTGATATGACCGCCGGAAATTTACCTAACTACTTCGGGCCATCGCTCGATGTGCGCTCGGGCGATCCGACACCGACGTTCTTCATGTGTACTCCGAAGGGCGCGTGGGATCTGACCTGTCCGGTAATTGACACTAGCAACGCAACAGTTGACCCGAACACCGGCGCTCTCAAAATCAACGGCGTAGTTAAGAGAGCGAATATGGGTGGTTACGATCCTAACTACAAGATGACGCAGGTCCTGCAATGGTCGATGAGCGTTCAGCATCAACTCAGAAGCAATGTTATTGTTTAACGTAACTACTCCGCGTCTGCAGCGCATCATCTGCCGATCTTTAATGGGGATGTCAATCGCTATGCAGGCGATCTGATCCAACACAATAATTCGCTCACTCGCCTCAATCAAAACTTCGCCGGCACTGAATACGCGACAGCGGATGGAAATTCGTCTGGAAACTTCGGCTCTCTGTCGGTCATCCGATCGCTCACTCATGGCCTGGCGATGCGGGGCATTTACACGTACGGCAAATCGCTGGATGCAATCAGTAACTCTGTCTCGCTTTCCGGCGGCGCCGTCACTTCAAATACCAACGTTATCCTGTCCTGAAACTTGAAAGCGCAACTCGGCCGTGCCGATTACGATATCCGCCAGCAGTTTACGGCTGATGGTACCTGGGACGTTCCGAATCACTACTCAAGCGCCGCGCTTAGAAGTATTCTCGGCAACTGGCAGTTTGGTGGCGTGTTTATCGGGCAAACGGGATTGCCGTTTACCGTTACCAACAACTCGTCATTCCAGCCTATTTGCAACGGCGGCGCCGTGGCTGCTGTAAACAATCACTGTCCAACCGGCAGCACGATCACCGGTAATGCTGGTGGTGACTACAACGCCGACGGAAGCAACTACGATGTTCCAAACGTACCTTCGTTTGGCCCGCATCTGAGCGGTCAATCGAAGAGCCAGTTCCTCAACGGCATATTCAAATCCTCTTCGTTCCCGGCTCCAGCTTTGGGAGTAGAAGGGGCCTTGGGACGCAATACTTATGACCGTCCCGGCTACATGATCTTCAATCTGTCCTTTGCGAAGTACTTCAGCGTCCCATTCTTCTTCTCGGAAAGAATGAGGATCGAAGCGAAAGGCGAGGTCTTTGATCTTTTCAATCGCACAAACCTGGGAACTGTCACAGGGGATATGTCCAGCAGTACATTTGGAAAATCCACCAGCCAACTTCCACCTCGCAGCATGCAGATGCATCTGCGGGCCACCTTCTAAAATTTCAGTCTCCAACAAAGGGCCGGCAAAGTCTCCGCCGGCCCTTTTCTTTTTTGCAAAATGCAGTTTTGTGCTGCTACACAGTGCAGCCTGCGCTGCCATTCTGAGGAGCCTCCGAGGTTGTTCTCTGAATCAGCAGCCCGCTGAGTTCAGCTACTTGTAACACCTCGTGCACCTCCTCGACCTAGCATTCAAACAACACAACCGAAACTGCTGGAAAAACAAGTTAACATTTGGTTCAATGGGCGCTTTGGCCTGTTTGATACAGTTGAGAAATCCTTTCGAGTTGCGCACATTTCTGAACTTCCAACCCATCTCAGACAAAGCCACGGGAGCATCTGCGTGTGGCGTTTATAATTCGTCCTCAAGGTGGGCCGGACGTGAACCTTAAGGGTACGAAGCCGATACTTTGCTCACAGATCATCCGCGAGGTGGATCAGCACCTCGTCGAATTGCTAAGCTCCCTCGATGTCACTGAATGGGATCTGCCGACTATCGCGCCCCAATGGAGGGTTCGCGATGTAGCGGCGCATTTGCTTGACACCGCTTTGCGCAAACTGTCTGGGGGGCGCGACAATTGCCGCGTCGAAAAAGTGAACGTGAATACACACCAAGACGTCATCGCGTTGGTCAATCGACTCAATCACGAAGGAGTGACTGTTTACCGCCGCCTCAGCCCTCCGGTCCTTACACAACTCATGCAACTTGTGTGCAACCAAACAGCAGATTTCTACGAGTCGCTCGATCCCTTTACTCCAGCCGCGATTGGAGTCTCATGGGCCGGGGAGATGAGTTCACTCGTCTGGTTCGATAACGCCCGCGAACTCACCGAGCGCTGGCATCATCAAGAGCAAATCCGCCTCGCCACCAATCGCCCCAGCATCATGACTCCACGCCTATACGCCTCAGTTCTGGACACATTTCTGCGCGGGCTGCCTCATGCTTACAAAGATGTCGCGACTGCAACTGGTACAGCCCTCCTTGTTGAAATCTCCGGAGATTGCGGCGGCCAATGGTGTCTTCTCAGGTCTCAGGGCACCTGGGGCTTCACAAGTGATCTTCCGTCGGTAATTGCCTCTCACATCATCATCCCGCAATCGATCGCTTGGCGCCTCTTTACAAAGGGCATCGATCGAGAATCTGCTCGCGCCCAGCTCACCTTATTCGGCGATCAAGCACTTGCCGAACATGTTCTTCAGCTCGTTGCGATTGTTGGGTAACCGGCTCTTGGTCGGGACAAGCGCAGTCGAACGGGACCTATATGGGGGCCACCAGATACTGTCTCTGGTTTCCTGGCGGTCTGCTCATTGAGTGGTCAAGTTCCGACCGTGTAGGCAATCCGGAAGCTGGTAGTGCACCGGCATTCAACGAGTGCTAAATCTCTAGCGTCCTATCAACCTCGGTTCCTACCGAGGAGTAGATTTCTCGAAAGTAATCCAGAGCCGAAGATCGGTTCGGGTCGGTTGACCGGCTACTTGGATTTACACTTGGCGCGGCTCTGCCGCGTGCAATTCTTTATCTCGAAAAAACTAAATCATCCCCGGAATTCTCATCCGGGCCTATTATCCTTTGTTCCCTCATCGAGCCCACTTTTCGAACGTTCTGAGCGTGTTGCGGGCTATGGGGACTCTGGCGGAATTGCGAGAGATTTTAGAAGCAACTACAGATCCTTCCTCGCTGCGCCCGTCTGGATGACGAGGCGGCAGGAGTGGAACATGCTTACTGACGGTGCCATCCGGTTATGTGCCACCCTTCGCCCCCCAAAAATGAGAGACATCGACCGCACGAATTGCATATGCGATCAATGTCTCTCGGTTTCAAAAACTCAGCTTGGATCTTGCTACTTCTGTTTGCTGCCGATCACTTCGACTACGTCTTTATCGGCTGCTGTCCATGCTTTGGCGCCTTCGGTTGTCAGTTTCCGCGTTGCATCATCCCAATGCAGCTTCGTAATTGATCCGGAATTCTTCTCGTACGCATAGGTGGTTCCGTCGTCGGAGAAGAGCGTGAAGTCTGCATTCGCTCCGGGATAGACGCGAACTGAAGCGATCGACTGCTTTTCCTGAGTGCTCAGGATGGTTGAACCAAGCGGAATAATTGAACCGGCGCGAACGAACAGCGGAATCGTATCGATCGGTGCAGCCGCAGTGATTGTCTGGCCGCCCTTGATGCGTTCATTCGTCCAGTAGTTATACCAGTCGGTTCCGGCCGGCAGATAAACGCTGCGGCTGGTTGCTCCCTGTTCCGATACAGGAGCCACCAGAATTGCAGGGCCAAACATGTACTCATCAGGGATGTCCGCAACTTTGGAATCATTCGGGAAATCCATGAAGAGCGCGCGCATGAAAGGTGAGCCGTTCTGGTAGGTGCTGTAGCCCAGCGAGTAGGTGTAAGGCATCAACTGATAACGCATGCGCAAATACTTGCTCAGGATGGTCTCGGCCTGCTTGCCATACGCCCAGACCTCATTGTGCATACGCTCGCCATGAGCACGCATTACAGGTTGAAACGCTCCCCACTGGAACCAGCGCACAAATAGCTCAGGGTAGTCTTCATAACCTTCCACGTTCTCTTTAGCGTCTGAAGGATCAACCAGCGGTTTGTGCGCTGCGTGGTATCCCACGGGAATGTTCGGTGAGAAGAAGCCGGCGATATCGGTGTCCCAATACGGCATGCCGCTGGCGGTAAAGTTCAGCCCGGCTGGGATGGAGCGCTTGAGCATGTCCCATGTGGAGTAGATATCGCTCGACCAGAACACCGTGCCATTGCTTTGCGCGCCGAGATACGCCGCGCGCGCCAGGCTCATCACGCGATGGCTGTCTCCGAAGTCGCGCCGGAAACCGTCGTAAACCGATGCAGTATGGAACAGCGGATACACGTTGTAGAACTGCTTGCCGGGCCCGACAAAGAATGCGTCTTGATATGGATCGATGTCCGGCTCCGTTTCATCCAGCCAAATGTAGTCGAACCCGTAGGGCTTTACGTAGCGATCCCTGATCTTGTCCCACCACCACTTGGCTGCTTCAGGGTTAGTCGTATCAATATTAGGTCCGATGACGTCGGCGGCGTAGCCCCTGGTGTCCGGCGTGCCGTCGGGTTTATTGATCAACCAGCCCTTTTCCTTAAGCATGTCGTAGAACTGCGTGCCCGGTGCATAATGTGGCCACACACTCAATAAGGTCGTCACGCCCATCGAGTGTAGTTGCTTGTTCATAGCCGCAGGATCGGGCCACCGCGCTGGATCAAGATCCATTTCGCCCTGGTGCGTCATATTAAGGAAGTCAACGACCACAACATCCAGCGGCAACTTGCGGTCGCGATATCCCTTGGCTACGTCCAGAATCTGCTCTTGCGTGGGATAGATAGCCTTGCTCTGGATATAGCCGTATGTGGCCTTCGGCAGCAGGTGCGTGACGCCGGTCAATTGGCGATAGCCCTGATAAATGTCATCGGTCTTGGCTCCGGCGATCACAAAGAACGAAACGCGATCCCCGACTTCTGACGACCAATTGTTCTGCTGATTAAAGCCCAGATCGATAGTGGTCTTCGATGGGTTGTCCCAGATAAGCCCATAACCGCGGCTCGACACCATGAACGGAACGCAGACATTTTCGCCGCCGACCTGGCCGTAATCGTGCCAGCAATTGATGCGATGGTCGCGGAGATCGAGGAATCCATGTTGCTGTTGTCCCAAGCCGTAGTAGTGCTCGTCGGTCGGTGAATCAAAATTGGCAGT
>Ga0157374_10004760_pt1 | contig 11384 bp, 12 predicted proteins | sample M25metaG_FD_115308 | JGI IMG/M metagenome (GOLD analysis project Ga0157374, IMG submission 115308) | Miscanthus rhizosphere microbial communities from Kellogg Biological Station, Michigan, USA - M2-5 metaG | ecosystem: Host-associated > Plants > Roots > Rhizosphere > Soil | place: USA: Michigan... | reverse complement strand
CATTATTATTTTCTGTTTTTGCTTCACCAACAGCTTGTATTTCATTGGGATCACAAGTCGCTGTTGTTGATGTAGCAGCACTACTGTTGGACTGCACACTAATTGCATCGAAAGAACTACGGGTTGAACTGCGATCCGAGGCAACGATCTCATTCCCACTCTCTATGCTCGTCTTCAGAAGTCGCTTGAGCTCATTTGTCGTGAAGACAATGCCTTCTTCACCGGAAGTAAGAGAACCAGATGAAGGATGATGATGATAATGAGAGGCACTGGTTGAGGAGGAAGAAATAATGACTGGAGGTGGCCTTAAGGTCTGCCTCATCTTTTCAATGGCTTGAGGGCTAAAAGGATTCACTGGATCCTCTGTACTCTTCTTTCGCATCAGTCTATTCTTTAGCAGCTTCCATTGTTCGGATGGACTTCTCTGGGCTTGAAGTGATAAAGAGTAGGCAGAGGGCCCAACCGGTTCCATCATTTGAATCTTAATGGCAGCAGGTCTTGAAGTGGAAGATCGATGACCACTTGAAGGAGGAAGACGATGATGAACTACAGATGAGGATCCTGTCCCAGAGGCAGCCACTTCGATGGAGGAGAGAGTCTTGGAGAAGGCTTTTGAGGTCTTCCATCCAATTACTTTAGTGCCTGAGGATGCGAGAGAGCTGTCTCTGATCAAGACAGTAGGCTGAGGAGAAGATGAAGACGAAGAGACGGGAGAAATTGATCCCTGTCTATTGGATTCATTGGATCCTGCTCTCGATTCTCTTTTATTTGAAAGATCACAGGTGCCTTTGGTTGTGGTTGATAATGAGGAGGCAGATGATACTGTACAGTTACTACTTTTGACACTGTTATCTCTCTTCTTGGGTTTCCTTCCGCTGCCTTCACGACGAACTGGAGAAGGAGGAGGAGGATACCCTGTCATGTCTGTGGGTGACGACTCCCTACCTCTCAAACTTCCTGATGATGATGGTGATGATCTCACTCCTCGTACTTTATCTTCAACTCCTGCTGTTTCCGTTTCCGTGTCTGGTGATGATCCGGTCTCATCTGCCTGAGTCGATGACGTGGCCATCATTATCTCGCTTCTTCTTTTAATGGTCGATGGTTAGCAGGATCACGCAATGACACCACGTACACGTTATAGCCCTGGATTTGTTGGTTCTACTTGTTCTAACACAACTCTCTTTCTCCGATTAAAGCATCGTGACAGACATCGTTTTAACGCATCTCTGATACAAAAAGAAAAGTTTACAACAACTTGGGCAGCAGTCGGCTTCAGATGATAATTTATCATAAAATGATGTGAGAAAATGTGTGCGTCAACTGTAACAGTAATAAATCTTGCTCTTTTCCTTCAAAATTTTTCGCTGGTTCTTCTTGATTCTTTTCAGAACATTTTTCCGGGTCCATAGCATTAATCTTTTTCGGGCATGACTTGACACTTGTCTTGCCTCTCAGGACGTGTAGTGCACACAAGATTAGAACAAGTATTGGAGGGGAAGAACAAGAAGAACAACAAGAACAAGAAGAAGAACCTTCACCAGAAAAGAAACAGTCTTATCCATCTGTATGTTGACAAGATATTTCACAAGACATGGCAAGATAGAAGAAAAGATGCGGAAACAGACACCTGAAGGAGATGAAGATGATGACAAGGAGGAGAGAAAAGAAAAGATGTGTGAGTTACGTGAGAGACTGTTCAAGTGTCTAAGAATCCAAGATCTCTCTCACTCTAACGATGCGCATGAACAAGGTATGAAGACATGCGTTAAGTTCTCTCTCTCTCTCTGTCTCCTCATCTGTTGCTGACAAGAGTCAAGAGCCTGTCTTGTGATCAACAAATACATTGTAATCTAATTGTTTTCGAAGGTGATCTTTATTGCAAAACAAGCCATCATTTCATCCCTCATTAGACATCGACAACTCGAGGCATCCATGGATGTCATGTCCATGATGGACGTCCAAGAAGAAGATGTCATTCTCACTGGGAATGGCATGAGACCATCATATGCTGAACTCGAGGCTGAAGTCATTCGACTCAAACAAGTACTCCATCGAAGGGACCAGGAGTTGATTGAAGCCAAGTCTGCCCTGGACAAGTATCAGGCCATCTTTAGTTTCTCTTCCGGGCCTTCTTCTCCACTCAACTCACCTGTCTCTCCATCCCGTGTCCTGTCTGTCAAGAAGAGGACACGAACCCGGTTGTTCGGTATCTCAGCTGAACCTGCGGCCACAGAGACTGCTGGGACGGCTACAGTTCGAGATGAGGCTGCTCTTCAAACATATCCCAAGGACGAGGCGACCAGGACACTTCTCGAGAATGCGATTCAGGCCAACGACTTCATGAAACATCTCGACGGTAGGCTTTCATGTTTACTTGTTTAATGCCATGGATTGTTTGCATTCTAGTCCTTCGTGACTGATAGTCTTTTTGTCGCCGGAAGGACTGCTTTATTTACTCAACTGACTTTAACTTGTCTTTTAATCAATACCAGGTGGTCAGATTAGTGCAATGATTGCTTGCATGTCTCCGGTTGTATTCCCTGCCGGATCCATGGTCATTAAACAGGGTGATGCGGGGAATGTCATCTACATCGTCGAGAATGGGTCCCTCGAGGTCTTTAATGAGGCAGTCTCTGGAAGACGTCTCGGGAGAGGAGCTCTGTTTGGAGAACTTGCTCTACTTTACAACTGTACTAGAACTGCTTCCATTAGAGTACTTTCGAAAGAGGAACTGGCATCTGAGGGTATGTTTGGGGCTGGAGATGCGCACCTTTGGGCTCTGGAACGGACTGCATTCCAGGCTGTCATGGTCGAACGAGGACTAAGAAAGAGAAGTCAGGTCTTTAATTTCCTTCGAACCGTCAAGTTATTTGCGGACTGGAATGAGGAATCACTCTCTAAAGTGGTTGATGTCAGTGTCGAGAAAGACTATAGTCCTGGTGAATACATTGTTCGAGAAGGAGCCCGAGGAGACACATTCTTTGTAATCTGTACTGGGTCTGTTAAAGTGACTAAGAACCCTCCTGACTCAAAGTTACAGCAACACTTGACTGGACAGGCTCCTCCACCTCCTACCTCTCCTTCAGAAATATTTATCCGTAGACTTGGGAAGGGAGACTTCTTTGGAGAAAAAGCTCTCTCTGCGACCTCCCCTGCATCTCCGGATGGAACTGCCCTCAGGACTGCCAACATTATCGCTGAAGATTCCGATGGTTCTGGAGTCACCTGCCTAGTTATTGATCGTGAGACTTTCCATCAACTAATTCAGAACAAAGTCCAAGCCTTTGAAAGGCCAGAACTTCCAGAGTAAGTTGTCCTAATGAATCGAATTGAATTGTTTGTTCTTGTTTGTCTTGTTTCTCTTGTTTATTCACTGGTCATGTCGTTTTGTCTCAGGCATCCTGTGTTGCTTCACTCAAGTGATGACACTTCCGTTTATGACCTCAGATCCTCTCTTTGTTTGAGTCTTATTTTGTCCGTCTTTTTCCTCATCCATCATGTTCTTGTTTGACACATCTCATCTTACCTTGTGTTTCTTGTTTCGTCATGTTTTCCTTTTGGACGACAGGCTGCCAGGAAAGGCTGTTTCTCTCTTCGGAGGCATTGCTTTGGATGACCTGCACAAGATTGTGAGTGATTTTTATATAAAACAACATTTACAAGACTTAGAAGGTCAAAGCGAGTCATGTTTACGTCATGAAAGGGAAGTGTTTGCCCTTCAAGCTACTCGAGAGAGGATTCTTTTTTGTTTGCTTGTCAAGTCACATGAATCCTGACCATGTTATGTTGTTTTATATCCATAGGCAACACTCGGGGTGGGAGGCTTTGGTAGGGTTGAGTTGGTTACTTTTAAAGGGAAAAGAGTTTCTGGAGAGGATGGCAAGTCATTTGCCCTCAAAGTCATGAAGAAGAAACAAATCGTCGAAACAAGGCAACAGACCCATATTCTGTCGGAAAAGGTTTGTTGAGAGGCCTTTAAGTATCAATTTTTCACACTAATGTCTCTTTCAACCTAATGTCTTATTTAATGTAGAATATTATGGCCGAGTGTTCATCTCCTTTCATAGTCCGTTTGTACACTACTTTTAAAGACAACCTTAACCTGTATATGTTGATGGAGGTTTGTTTGGGAGGCGAGCTATGGACTTTATTACGAGACAGAGGACACTTTGACGAAAACATGTCTCGCTTTTATGTGGGATGTGTCCTGGAAGCCTTTGAGTATCTCCACTCGAGGAACGTCATTTATCGAGACCTGAAACCAGAGAACATGCTTCTCGACCGTAAGTCAATACATTTTATTCTCAGATGATGATGTTGCAAGAGGACTGTTGATATCAAATTGCTCTTATTTTCCTTCCACAGATAGAGGTTACGTCAAACTCACGGACTTTGGATTCGCAAAGAAATTACTTCCTGCAGGAAGGAAGACATGGACATTTTGTGGGACCCCTGAGTATGTTTTTGTTGTAAAATTTTTATTTTTTAAAATATTGACACACTATTTTTATCTGTTTGATTTTATACAGGTATGTCGCCCCTGAGATCATTCTAAACAAAGGACATGACTATGCAGCCGACTACTGGTCTCTTGGAGTCTTGATGTTTGAACTGCTAACTGGGTCCCCTCCATTCTCTGGTCCAGATCCGATGAAGACTTACAACATCATCCTCAAAGGAATAGAAGCCATTGAGTTTCCCAGATGGATTTCAAAGGATGCCTCTCTCTTGATACGAAGACTCTGCAAAGAAACTCCCAGGTAATGATGAGGAGAAAGTTCATAGCAAGAGCACTCGAAGTGAATGTGATCTTTCCTTTGCTTTTGCTCGAGTACTCTCATAAGGAGAGCAAGACACACTGATTAACTTGATTGCATTGCATTCTTCTTCTCCCTGTTGCCTTGCATTAACCCTTTGCCTGCTTTGTCATCACATTCTTGTATCTTGATCTCCATTCTCGTGATGTTCACTTTATTTTATCGATTGGTCTGTCTGCTCTCTTTATCTCTATTGCATTATCATGACTGCAGTGAACGTCTAGGATACATGAGAGGAGGCATCAGTGAAATCAAGAGCAATCGATGGTTTGATGGCTTTTTCTGGACGGGATTGGAAACGAGAAGAATGGAAGCACCATATGTTCCCTCCATCAAAAGCCATGTGGATGCTACTAACTTTGACCAGTATCCTGCAGAGGAGCCTGACTATGCCATGTTGGACTCTTCCTTTGACAGTGGATGGGATGATGGGTTTTAGTCAGAATAATAGCAATCCATGTCTTGTTTTTGAGAAGAAAATCCGGTGACAAATACGACATGAACAACACAAAAACATGAAAAGAATGTGCCAAGAATTTGTCGAATACCATGTCTCCCCTCACTTTTACATTTATATACAAATTAAGAATGTTTTTCGTGATGGTTGTTAAGGGAAGCCTTCCCTCCCAGTGATCAAGTCAAGTCCCTCCCGACATGTTGGACACCGAGATTCTCTCACAACCAAGTGTCTTACATCCTGCATCAACACCATGTTTCCCTTGAACACCGTGTTCGAAGCAAATCATTTCAAGTGCAAATTAATTAACATCCCGGACATGTCTATCGCAATCCAATAACAAACAAGCCTTTGAAGCATCAACTCATCCTGTGCAACCAATCATATCTTCCCTCCTGATCAATCCATCCATAACTAACAACTCACTGCATCTGAATCGAAATATTTCTTGACTAAAATTACAGAGACATTTACACCACAAGTCGTTATTAACTTACGAAGAATCATGAACAAAAAATGACAAGAAATTGGAGACATATATACCACACATGTTGCTGTTGTTGTATTTTTAACAAAAACTATTGAAGTTGAAGTTAAATATATATCGTACATATTAATTGATGAACAACTTATCTTGTCGTTTATCGTTATCATGACTTAATGAGAAGTTAATCCAATCCCATGCAAAGACTGATAAAGAAATGTATTCGTTAGAGGTCGCCAACTTGACTTCGGACTTTTTTCTTCTCGTTTTTCTCTTCAAGACATTAGAGGACACGGTAAGGATGAGGTTTTAGAGAAAAATGTTTCCGACAAAAGTTGTTTGTTTTAATGATTAGTTTTCATTTATCCAGGTTTGATTCGTCAGACGTGTCTGGTTTTCCTTAAAATTGCATTTGAATGATGCCAATATCGTGAGATTAATTACTAATTATGACCAAAGGATTGATCTGATTGGAATGAAACCCGCATTAATCTTGTTCTCTAATGAAATCTGACAATTTTTGTATCTAGCATTTTTGTCTAAAACCACTCCTTCGCTGAGTTTACATTACAGAGTAAGTTTGAAAAAAACGACGGTCCTTTTTCTAACTGCACTCTAGTTAGAATACTTACTAACTATTCAAGTTAGATGTACTACAGTAAAAGCCTATTCAAGGGTGTTTGATTCAAAGCTTATAATCCAGATAAAATACAATTACTGTTAGATAATTTTGAGACACAAGTTGATGACTAGACTGACTACATTGGGGGCAAAATCCATTGCAGAGGTAGTCATGCTGATACTGTTAATGACTTGACCTTTGATTAGGTTTTAATGCGAATGACTTTGAAACGTGTCTTCTCTTTAACAAAACTAAGAGTGTCCTCTGGTGTCGACTCAAGAAACTGAAAAGTTTCCTGTCCAGACATTGAGAGTTAATTGAAACTAAAGAGAGAGAAACATTGATGTTCTCAGTTATTTCTGGATTAAACGGATTCAAGAAAAGACACGATAATTTTGTCAATTGATTTTCGTTTTAATCGAAGGTGGTCTTATGTACACCATACAGTAATAAGAGAAGTAATAAATAATCGTGGTCATTGTGATGTCGTCATCAACTACTTAATTGTCAAACTGCTAAACAAGAAAATGTCGAAAAGACATTGTTGTCATCGAATAAGAAAAGGCAATGCCATGACAAGAGTGACAGATGATGTAAAGAACAAAATTAGATGAAGACGATATCATAAGTTGATGAGTTGAGGTCGACTTGAAAGTAACAATAATAATAGGATAGTGATTGTTTGACCAAAAACAAGGAATAGATAAGAATTGATGAAGGTAATCAATGTAATAAGAACAGGTAAGAAAGACTCATCTTCTTGTACGGTATTGTTCTAATGATGTGTATGTGTATCAAAGACAAAGAGGGAGCAGAGGACATGATTACGGTCATCTCATGACTGATTTCATCAGCAAACAAGTACAGGCGACATCAAAGGGAACAAGTTATTTGTTGGCATCAGACATTGATGCTTTAGTTTGTTGGTCAGGTTTAAAGAAAGGCTTGAATGAAGGAGATGAGGATCTGTTGCTGCAGGAACATGATTCATGATCATGACACACATCATGTAAATGCAAAATCAAAGTCAATGAGCTGTGTGTGTTATAGCTATGAAAATGTTTTCCATTCATCCTACAGTCCTTGGAGCACTTCCTGCCTCAAATCCTTGTCTTGCCATAAATTCCTTTTTGATTCATTTTTGGATTTTGTTGTTGTAGTTTTGCTGTCCTTGAGTCACTTATAACTTGCTTTGAATCATAATCCTCTACGATTCCATCTTGACAGCTGTAGCAACGGTGGGTGAGTTTGGGGCAGAAGCCCTCTTGGACATGGACAGGTTTAAGGGCTGAGAGTCCTGATAGGATGGTTGAAGAAGGTCCGAACTTTGGCTCTGGTGGTGGAGTTTATTTATTGCAAGGGTTGGGGACGTGAGGCTCATGAGGAGGGGGGATGATTTGATAACATGATGTTGGAGGTGGGAGTGTGAAGTTGGTGGTGGAGAAGACACTCCCATGACTAGTCCTGAGACGGGAGATGAGTGACCACGTAAAGGAGAGGAGGATGAGAGAGGAGATCGTCTTGTTTGAGCCTGAAGAGCCATCGGAAGCAGTCCTCCTAACCCTTCCTGTTGTTGTTGGAAGGAAGGGGATGATAATGATTGCAGTCCTACAGGAGAAGAAGTGGACCCGGTGTACATGATTCGAGGGGAGACCGTCGAGACCAGACCTCGAGATGACGAGTAAGGACACCCGTTGTTGTTGGAGGGGGAAGTAGAGGAGGGAATGTAGTATCCATGGGGAGTCATCACGACACCTCCTTTACCAGCCCCATTGGACAACCCTTGGTATTGAGACAGCCTTCCATGGAGGAGGGGGTGCGCAAGTTGAACATCAGAATTTGAAGTTGAAGTGGCAGCTGCCCCTTCAGTCCTCATGATAATGTTGTGAATAAGATCAGTGCGCTTTAGTTGTTGTTCATTCAGGAAACGTGGGGCCTGTTCAAGGGTCTTGACCAGAGTAGAGTGAGAGGATGCCAATCCTGTTCCAGTCTCACTCGTCGATGAAGAGGGAGATGGAGATGATCCTTCTCGTTTTGATGCCCTAAACTTCTTGTGATGTCGATATGCCTCGTCCATGAGCATGTTAGTGTTGACCAGGGGAGGAGCTTGAAGAGCACGTTTCAACATCGGCATGTCATCAATGGATTCGTGCTTCTCACTCGATTCTGAGTCAGATGTCACATCCTTCACCTTCTCCTCCAGAGCAGATCGAGGACTCGAACAGACTGAAGTAGTTGGAGTTGATCCATTACAGTGTTCCTTCCCAGACTCAATTCCCGAGTCAGTGGGTGAATCGACCCTCCTTATCTTAGAAGATGAGGAGGTGGAAGATGACGAGGAAGTTTTGCCTCCATAAGACTCATCTCCAGATGATGATCCATTCTCATGGTTTGATCCGTTTGTGGAAGAGACTGATGAGCTCTTTCCATTGGCCGTTACAGGGGAAATAGTTGATGATGCACCGGGTCTTTTCAGAGGACAAGAAGTAATAGGTATGTGAGTAGAAGTGGATGCCGTTGAGGCTGAGGAGGACAACCTCCTTCGCGAGGCCTCCTGATCAAACATTCCATTAGTCGAGCTAGACTTGATAGAGGAAGCAGCAGAGGAAGATCGTGGACATGGGCTCTTTACTCCACCAGAATGGTCGTCACCAGAGGACAAGACGGATGAAGATACAGATCGAGGAGACCCATAGTTAACATCATTGAGTTCTTTCGAAGCATCAGATCCACCCCAATCACTTCCATTGGGAGAAGGATGGCCGTTTAATGCCCAGGCAGCTGCATGACCATTAGTATCCAAGCCATTGGAAGTGGAGGTAGCCAGACCCCCAGAAATTCCATTCCTTCCCGGTTCCATTTTGTATGCCAACAACTTTTCTGAGTGAAGTGTGTTGAGGGTTCGCAGGTCAGGAATCTTCTTCTTGAGTTCGGCAAAGAGACCTGGGTTCTCGGGATGACAAGATGTCACCCGCTTTTGAAGTAACCCATCCAACTTGCGATGAATTTTTTGCACAACATCAGTGTTTCGAAGTCCCGGTCGATCTGTAGAGCAACATGGTGATCACAAGACGAAAATAACCAAGAGATCAATCACGAGTTGAGTTTCAATTTTGCTTTAAAGTGAGGAGACGTCGAGTAAAATGAAAAGTAAGACACCAAAGGAAGTTTTGCATAGAGATCTGGGAGGAGAATATATTCGAGGTCGATTTCGACGTCACTTCAAGGCAACAGAACACAGAGATATATGTGTTCTCTGGAAGCAGTCTCGGGAGTGAAATGTAGGTGAGGATCAAGAACTTGAGTGAGACGACTTGTGAGCAAAGAGTTTGCTCCCAACAGCATGCAATTGTTGTCTTGAATCACACGTTTAAAGGACAACCGACAATTCAAGGCCGAGGATGTTTCAAACACTAACACTACGTTAAAGTAAATTTCTCACTGAAGCAAAGGAAGAGAGAAAGTCGAGGACGAAAGTGAGACTGACTCAAGAAACAAACTTGACTGTATCTTCACTTCAATGATGGCACAGACGTCCTCGAGGAAGTGGGTCAAAGTTAGACTGCAAGAGAAAGAGACTATGAAAGAGAGATCGGAGGACAAGACGACGGACTTTAGAATAATCTTGTACTAAATAAGAGGAAGGTGGAGGAAGAGGAAGGAAGGAAGACGAGGCCAAGAATGTCTCTCATTCGACAACGAATTGAATAGAGCTTTTTTGAGGACACGGATCTCTTCCTAAAAAGTTCAGCTGCAAACTTTCTAAAGAGAAACGCGTGTTAAGAGTATGGATGAAGAATAACGTCTGCGACAAAAATACATATAACTTATATATATATGAGCAGATGAAAAAAAAGTACAGAGAATTCTTTTTATGTCCGTGTCCTCGATACTTGTCTACATGCCCTTGTTCTTTGTTATATTTTCAATGTTCAATTGAATGGCAACTAATGTCCTACTCAGAGGACCCCAAAGAGGACGGGGCAGGTGAGTTAGAATAATGACAGGACCCTCTCAAAGTAGGTCAGCAACTGTTGATCCTCCTGTAACACCTCATTCTTCTCTGTAATGTAATGTAAAGACTGGACTTCTCCGTAAAAGGACTTTGGACAGCCTTCCTGTGACAATCTTTTCATTCACTCAGTCATTCACTTCAGGGTTCAGTACAAAAGCAAGGCAGCAGGAGAGCAAACTTCGAAGAAGAAGCAGGCGAATGACTTGTTCAATAGAAAAAGATACAGCGAATGAGAAGGATAAAGAGCCTCGAATGAGGTCAGGGTTACAAACCAAGGAAAGAGTGAGAGAAAGAACGAGGGTCGTGTTTACTATGGATTGCATTGTCATGTTTATGTAGAAGCAGAAGCAATTCTGGCATAAATCAAGTCAGGAATGACAACAGGAAGAGATTGAAAACAGAAGCGGAATCAAAGTCTGGTTGTTATTGTTTTTTCGTGAAATAAAAGTGGGAAAATACATTTTTTTAAATGAATAAGACTTACCAGGTGCTATAACTACGACTGCACAGAAGAGACCAATTTCGTGGTCTGTCAACTGAAGGCCATTCATTCTCTCCGCGAAGTCAAACATGGAATCCATCAGGAAACGAGCATTACTGGCCGAATGAAGGGAATCACGTCGAAGGACCAATCCATTCAAACAGATCATGGAATTGGTCTGAGAGTCAAACATACAGGCCAGTCTGACGAGAAGTACTTCAAAGACACCAGCCTGAAATATTCCATGAAATAAAAGTCAAGTTCAAGGAAAAATAAAAATTGATTAGAATTGGAAATAATAATAAAATTACAAGGAACTTAAAAAGAACCTTGACAGACATATGACACGGAGGTAAAAAGAATAAGAGACGGCACGAGTCAGTCGTCAAGGCCATGTATAAAATGTCACGAGAAAAGGACTCGAAAACAAGAGAGAGAGGTATAGCTGGAAGGATAGAAGGATAGAATAAGTGGGCGAAGAGAAGGGTCTGACGCAAGTTAACCT
>Ga0157374_10004759_pt1 | contig 11384 bp, 13 predicted proteins | sample M25metaG_FD_115308 | JGI IMG/M metagenome (GOLD analysis project Ga0157374, IMG submission 115308) | Miscanthus rhizosphere microbial communities from Kellogg Biological Station, Michigan, USA - M2-5 metaG | ecosystem: Host-associated > Plants > Roots > Rhizosphere > Soil | place: USA: Michigan... | reverse complement strand
TCATCTACATAATGCTTAGCAAAACTTTTTTTATGGCAAACCATAACAGTAAGTTCCTTCTTGAGATTCATAACATTGATAAGAGCAATATTCAAATTTTTCTTTTTCGCTCGCTTAGATAACAGTTTATTCTCTAGAAATTTTTTAAAGAATGACTATTGGTCTGCTCAAGTGGTCAATTTTTTCTGTGGTTGAAATCACTCCTCCCCCCAAGCAAATGTCATTTTTATAAAAAACAGCATATTGCCCTGGCGTAATTGCTCTTTGCGGTTCAGTAAACTTAACTTTTAATTGTTCTTTTTCAGGAAATATTTTTACAGTAACGTCAGACTGGCGATAGCGAAATTTTGCTGTAATTTTATGGCTAGAATTAAAATTATCAATCAATTCATTTTCATTGATTAGTCAATTAATTTTTTCTACTCAGCAATGATTACTATATAATCACGGATTTTCTCAACCCTTAGCGACATAAATTGCATTTTTTTTCACATCTTTTCCCACGACATAATAAGGATGTTTTTCTCCTCCTAAACCTATTCCTTGCCTTTGACCAATAGTAAAATAATGAATTCCTCGATGTTTGGCTTTAATTTTTCCACTATCAATATCAATTATATTTCCTTCTTTATTTTCAAGATGGCGAGAAAGAAATTGGCTAAAATTTCTTTCTCCAATAAAGCAAATTCCGGTGGAATCTTTTTTTTGAGCATTGATTAAGGATAGATTATGAGCAATTTGGCGCACTTCTTGCTTAGTTAAATCTGATAAGGGAAATATTAATTGGCCAAAAATAAGAGGATTGATTTGGCAAAGAAAGTAAGTTTGATCCTTGGCCTGATCAAAAGGCTTACTTAAATAATATCGTTTTTTATTAGAGTCAAAAACTATCTTGGCATAATGCCCGGTAGCCAAAAAGTCAGGAGAAAAATGTTTTTTCACATATTCTACGAAATAATTAAACTTAATTATCTTATTACACAAAATATCTGGGTTAGGAGTTAGACCTTTCTTTAGATCGGTGAGAAAATTAGTAAAAACTTGGTCTCAATATTCACGAATGAAATTAATCCTAAAAATTGGTATGTTTAATTTTTGAGCCACCAATTTGGCGTCATTTCAGTCTTGAGTTTGTGAACAAATTGCTTGCGACTGTGAACTATTGCCCAAAAAATCATCCCAATTTTGCATAAAAACAGCTTTTACTTCATAGCCTTGTTTTTGTAAAAGATAAGCTGCCACTGATGAATCTACTCCTCCGCTTAAGGCAATGACTATTCTTTTATTCATAGCTTTTTTTAAAATAATATGGTACGCCCAGGAGGATTTGAACCCCCGACCTTTTGATCCGAAGTCAAACATTCTATCCGCTGAACTATGGGCGCGCTTAAGTAAATTTTTCTAACAAGGTGTATGAAATACGCGGCTCTTTTAAGAAGAAAGTTGTTAATTTAGAATTTTGTTTATTCCTCTTCCTTCTTTGATTGATTTCACCCAATCTCGATGTCTTTGTCTTTTATCGGGCGTTGACAATTCTTTACTAATTTGTTCTCTCAATTTTTCAAAAGAAATTAACTGAGTATTTTGATTTTCGTAATAAGCAAGACAATAAGAAACATCCTTCTCTCGGCTATTTTTTACTCAAACATGCTTATGTTCAAAAACAGTTTTTTTGCTTTCCTTTAAATTGATTTTCAAAGAGGGGCCATTAAAACAAACAATGCTTAAAATATTTTGATTGGTCGATTGAAAATAACCCTTGAATCTTTTAATATGCCTTTCATTTTGCCAAAAAGGAGAATACATTCTATGTCTTCTGCGCTTTCCTTGCTTGCCAACCTTATATGACCAGTCTAAGTATTCATGATTAAAGCTACCATCCAATCTGCCTCTTTTTCAGTCTTTTACTTCAATGACGTAAATTCATTTCCGAGTAAGCAAAAGTATGTCGATTTCACAGCTCCAAAAATTGTTTTGAATAATTAGATTATTAACCAACAAATAATTTTCTTTTTTTCAGCCCATTCGTTGGATGAAATCCTTAACTATATTTAATGTTTTTTCTTCTCCAGATTGACGAGCCAGTTTTTTAGTAAACAGTTTCTTTAAAATAAAAAGGACAGCAAAAAATACTATTGAAATTATCGTTCAAAAAATTTTGTCACTCGCCATGTGTTTAATTTTGCTAAATTAAAGAAATTATTGATTAACTTTCTTTTTGCTAATTTTTAAAGATTGCTTTGCTAAAATACAAGAGCAGATTATACCGTCAGCTCTATTTTCATAGTTTCAGAGAAAAAAGCAAAAAAATGAATATATGATTAAAATTGGTTTAGTTGGTTTGCCTAATGTTGGTAAATCCACCTCTTTTAGCTTTTTAACTAAAAAAAATGTTTTAATTGCTAATTATCCTTTTGCCACAATTAGCCCCAATGTCGGAATAATGCTTGTTCCAGACAATCGTTTAGAGCAATTAGCCAAATCTTTTTCAAGCGCTCAAATAGTTCACAGCGTGTTAGAATGAGTAGACATTGCTGGTCTAGTTAAAGGAGCAGCACAAGGTTCTGGATTAGGTAATGAATTTTTATCTCATATTCGAGAAGTAGACTTAATTTGCCAAGTTGTTCGCTGCTTTAAAGACGATAATATTGAACATGTAGAAAATTCTATTAACCCAATTCGTGATTATGAAATAATTGAATTAGAACTGATTTCAGCAGACCTACAGCAAATTAAAAAAAGACTAGAAAAGTTGAAACCTAAAGATGAGAAACACCAAAAAGAGGCACAAGTTTATCGACTAATTCAAGAAAATTTGGAAAAAGGAATTTTGATTAACCAATTGAAATTATCAGAAAAAGAAAAAAAAATGATAAAAGGTTATAATTTTTTAACCGACAAGCCTTTTCTTTTGCTGGCTAACTATAGTGGTAATGAAGAAGAAATAGAGGAACTAAAAGAATATGCTAAAAAGAAAAGAATTTCTTTCTTTGCTCTGGCAGTTAAATTAGAAAAAGAAATAGCGCTATTATCTCCTGAAGAAAAGAAAGAAATTGGTTGGCAAGGAAATGCTCTTTCACTTTTGACTGAAAAAATTAAAAAGTTGTTGAATTTAATAACTTTTTTTACTACTGGCAAAGATGAAACTAGAAGTTGATTAAAAAAAATCACAACTTCTCGTGAATCTGCCGGAATGATTCATTCTGATATAAGAAAAGGTTTTATTCGAGTTGAAGTATACAATTATCAAGATTGGCTGACTAACCCCGATGAAACCAAACTAAAAAAATTGGGAAAAATTAGAGACGAAGGGCCTCAATATATTATTCAAGAAGGAGATATTTGTTACTTTCTTTTTAATTAAGATCAAGAATTGACTATGAGCAATTGCATTTTCATTTAATCAAATGCTTTTTGCATTTAGGGACAAAAAGTACCAATAAGAAAAATAAATTAACGAGTATCGAGCCAATAAGAAGAGATTTAAAATTTTTATCTCAAAAGAATTTTTTTGTTTGGGCAGTGGCAACGTTTATTCAATCCAAACGAGATAATAAAGGATCAGACAACTTGGCGGTATCATTTGTGGAAGTAGTAGCGACCAAAATAAATTTTGATAAGTCTATTTCTTTGTTAAATAATTCAGTGTTTTGTTGTGAATCAAATACTGGAAGCAAAGATTTTTCTAAGGAGGATTTTTTTTCAATTTTGTCAATGTTTTTAAATCAAATGATTGGAAATTTTTTTTCTTCAATAAACCTTTTATTATCAGAATTATTATAAATCTCACGAAGCTTTCTTTCTATAAACCTTGCTTCTTCATTGGAATGCTTGCCAAAATCGATAATATTGTATTCTTTAATTTCTTTGTTTTGGGCCAATTCTTGATTGTAATTTTCTCCTGCGAATAATAAAACGCGAGAGAATTCTTGAAGTTTGTCACGTTCTTTTTTGTATTTCTTTATTTTTTTTTCTTTTTCTAATTCGTTTAAATTATTCATGGTATCACTAATTTTCGTTGCCGGCCTTTCTTTTCAAAACAAATTTTCTAAATATTCAAGTTACCAATAAAAAAAAATTTAGTCCTAAAGAACTAAAGAGAATTCAATGATGTCATTGAATTTTAAAACTTTCTTGGTAGGGAAAAATATTTTCCTTGATTCATTGTTTTTGACTTCCTTGAAAAGGCGTGCGGTTTTCTTGCTTGGCCAAAACATATTCTTCAGCCATTTTTGATAAAGCTTGATCTAACTTGCGAATACCTCCTTCTTGAATATGCTTTTTAGCCAAATAGTCAATACTTTCGTCAGAGACAAATCTTTCTATCTCATAATCTTTTTCTTTTTGTTCTCTTTTTATTTGCAAAATCTTAACTTTTTCATCGCGAGTATAATCTGGTAAGTAACGAGTAAGAACATTGTTTTTTAATAGAGGTGCTAAAAAATCTTCATTGTTAACCGTTGCAAAAAATGTCAGGTGAGATAAATCAATTTTTTCTTTGAAATAAGGATCATTGAACGCTTTTTTATCCTTATTCTTGTATTGAGAAAACAGTTCAATTAAATCAGCTTGGATTTTTTCATCTTCCACTTTTTCTAATTCATCAAGCAAAATAATAGGATTTCGACAGCCAGCTGTTTTAATTGCTCAAGCTATTAAACTTGGCTTATTTCCTTCTTCGCCAAGTATAGTGAATTCTTTTAATTCTTTCAGACCCGATAAAGGAATTAATATCAGAGGTCTTTCTAAAGAATCAGCAAGTCTCTGCACAAAACTAGTTTTGCCTATTCCAGCTGATCCGATGTAACAAACTACCTCTTTTTTAGGTCAAAATTCTCCTTTGGTTATTAGATATAAAGTCGTTTGGGAAATTAGTTCTTCTTTTTCTTCCTCAAATCCAACGTGTTTTTCTAATTCCTCCTCTACTTTGTTGATATCATTAGTTAGCCTTGAAATCTTCAAAGCTTCCCCTAATACTTTTTTTTCTTCATTGTAATAATTATTAACCATATTTTTGTTATCCTTTTTTAATTGAAAATATCCAAACACTAACCAACAGAAGCGAAGATAAGAACATAGTTAATCCTAGCAGCCAGGTTTTTTTCAAAAATTCTCTGTAAGTTACTTTATTCTCTTGCAAACTGATTTGTAAAATGGTATTGAATGGCGAAAAAGTAGAAGCTATAGTTGATCCAATAATTATAGTAATTGCTCCATATAATAAAATATCTTTGGAAAATGCATAAAGTAGCGGAGCAAATGTAGAAATAAATAAGTATCGAGTGTGGGGGACGAATAAATTGATAAGAAAGGGGAAAAGAAAGGCCCCAAATAAAACTAAATATTTAATATTCGCATCGGGTCTAGAGGGCAAAATGCTTCCCAAATTCCCTATTATTTCAGAGTTTTGGACAATTACTAGTAAGGTTTGCATTAAAATGTAACCCAAAATCAAAGGAATGGTATTCTGAACAGAAATCACCAAGGTATCGAAAATATTTTGCTTACTTAGCAAGCAAATTACTATTCCGCCAATGATAAATCAAGAATAAATTTGAAGATCTCCTCATTTACCAAAAGCAGGTCAAAATTTTTCTTTTTTATTTTCTTCCATCTTAGCAATTTTCATAGTTTCTTCTTCATTAATTGCTCCTAATTCATGAAACTCCTTGCCGGTTCCATCTATTCCTGCTTGATAAGAGCTAGTTATTTTTTGAGAAATTTCCCCGTTATGCTTCCATTTTTCAGAAATTTTCGGAAATTGACCGGCAATGCTTATTCCTACAAAAAAAATGAACAAAGCTAAAATTAATTTGCGAACTCTTGTGAGCTTGGGGCGAGTAATGTCATCCGGATCACTATTTTTAATAGTAACTTGTTCTTCAACTTGCACCCGACGAAAAATTTTATTACAATATCAAATATTGAATAAAACCACAATAGTGGTAAGCAGCAACCAAGCAATTACTCGAAATACAATTCCATCATTACCAGTAAAATGGATTCCTTTGCCTTCCAAACCTGGATTTTTATTAATATGACTTCCAAACACATAGCTATAGGCTTCATTAGAAATTTTGGCAGCCTGTCCAGCACTAGAGCCTCCATAAAGACAGAGTAGGGCGCCAAAAGTATCAAAACCCATTGCTAACATGAGAGGAATCGCTAGGGGATAGAAATGAATAAATTCATCATATCAAGATAAACCGGAAGCAAGAAAAGAACTAATAACAGTAATCAAAACCACTGTCAATAAACCCTTTTTTTGTAATCAGTTTTTTTTAGCAGCAAATAAAGCTTGAACGCTTCTACTTTCTAGAACTGCATAAAGAAAAAAAGCGAAAACAAAAATCCCCAGAGCATTTCCTCATTTTCCAAAAATCTCTTGCGCTGATTGAAAAATACTAGGGACGATATCAAGTATTCCGATTGGATTAGAAGCTAATTTAGGTAACCAAGTTAGCAAGACAGCTCCTACTATTGCTAGCAAAGACAATAAATAAAAATGCATTTAAATAAATTTTTAACCTTTTCAAACAAAAATATTAAGGAAAACGTTGAATTGTTATGGTCGGAAAGACAGGAATCGAACCTGCTATCCCTTGGTCCCAAACCAAGTGCCTTACCGGTCGGCTACTTTCCGTTGTTTAATAAAAGCCTTATGTTTGATAAATTAAATTTTATTGTTTTGCTTTATAAAATTATTATTAATGGTTGAACAAGTATCATACCAAGAATTTAAGCTTTCTTTAGTAGAGAAAAGTTGAAATGATTTTTTTCAAAAACAAATTAAAGAAGAATATTTTCCTGATTTATTGTCTAAGATAGAAATTGAGTATCAAAATCATTCTTGCTGTCCACCAAAAGAAAATATTTTTCGGCTTTTTCGCCAAATAAGTTTAGAGCAAATAAAAGTAGTGATTTTAGGACAAGATCCTTATCATCAACCAGAAATAGCTGATGGTATTGCCTTTAGTACGCAAAAAAAGAACTATTTGCCTCCAACCCTCAATAATATTTTTCTTGAACTAAGTCAAGATCTTAATTGCCTACCTCCTAATAACAGTGATTTATTGCCTTGAGTTAAAGAGGGGGCGTTATTATTAAATACCTCTTTAACTGTACGTATTGCGCAGCCTTTGTCCCACTTTGAACTTTGACAAGTTTTTATTTCTTCTTTAGTTGATTACTTAAAAAAATATAATGATAAACTAGTTTGAGTGTTTTGAGGAAAAAAAGCTCAGCTGATTAAAGAAGAGCACCAAATTTCTGATAAATACAGTATTGTTAGCCCGCACCCTTCTCCATTTAGTGCTAAATATGGTTTTTTTGGCTCCAAGCCTTTTTCCAAAATCAATGACTTATTAAAAAAATTGGGAAAAAATCCAATTAATTGATTAGTCGTTGCCAGGTAAGCTACTAAAAAGGATTAGCAATATAGGTTAATTTAGGTGCTGGTTTATCTCTTTCTCTTCAAGCTGAACCAATTAATTCTTTGATTTTACCTTCTTCATCCTCTAAGTATTGTTCTCCAGTTTTAGGGTTAATGATTGATTCATCAAAGATAATCTGATTAATTCCCTGAGTATAGTTTTCACGAGATTTATAAGAACTAAATAACTCTACCATAAAACATTTCATAGTGCTATTATACTTTACTCCTCTGGTAATAGCATCTCAGACTAACTCCATATCTTTTTGAGGGACATTGTTATTGGTGCAGTAATCAGCAATTACTCTCTTTCAGCTTTCTAAACTTCCGGTTCTAATACTATCAAACTGTCTTCTTAATCAAATGAATTCTTTGTTTTCTTTTTCTATCTGTTCTAAGATTCAGTATTTGGTGTTATAGGATTTACCAGTAGCTCTGCCTCAGATAATAATTTTAGTGTTAGCTGGGTGTTCTAAAATAGGTAATATTCTTTGATATCTGGGATCTAATTTATTCATAATTGTAAGCTTAATTCTTTAAGGCTAAAGTTAAATGTAAAGCTTTTTCTATTTTATCCATGGTTTCTAAAGACAATTCACCTATTTTATCATCTAATCTTTTTCTATCTATTGTTCTAATTTGATCTACTAAAATAACTCCTTCTTTACCTTTTAAATTGTTGGCTACTTGAAAAGGATAAATCTTATCTATTTTACTAGTCAAAGGCAAGATAGTAATTAAAGGACTGAACTTATTTTGTTCATTATTAGAAATAACTACAGCTGGATGTTTACCTTGAAGTTCTCTTTTATTATCAATTGGTAAGCTTACCCAATAAACCTCTCCTCGTTGAATTAACTTATTTATCTTTTCTTTTTTTAATATCATTTCATTTTACTCAGTCTTGATTTTGAGCTCGTTCTCATTGTTGATTTTCTTGAAGTAAATGAGGATTATTGGCATAACACTCTTGATAAGATAGACCCAAAGATTTCTTTTCTTGGTCCAATCTCTCTTCTAAGGTTTGTCTTATGAATTTGCTGATTTGACCTTTGCCTATTTCTCTTAATAATTTCTGATAAAGAGGAACTGGTAAGGTAATGCTTAATGTCTGTTTTATTTCCATGATAACTATATATTATATTTTAATGTTATAATGTTATTTATTTTCTATATTCTATATAGCAATCTTCACAATAAAAGCCTTTCACAGCATTTATAAGATTATCTTCACTAAAGTATTTATGACACTTAGAGCAAGCTAAGGAAGTTTTATTGTTCATAAAAAAAGAGGAGGGTGACGGTGTTAGCTTTCTAAACTATTATTCACGCAAAAATATGAGTTCACTACGCGGGTAGGGGAGTAAAGAGATGCTTTTCTATCTTGCTTATTTTTTTCCCTGACAAATTTCCAAAATCACTAATGCTGACTCAATTACAATCTTCATAATTTCAACCAAAGTTTGCAAAAACCACTTGGCTTGTCGATGGAGCAATTGGAAACAGTAAATAGGCAATGATTCTGATGCCATTAATTAAATAATTAAGGGTCAATTTTAGTAACTCCTGTTTCTTTTCTTTGAATAAATTTCAAGGCTCTATTTTTTGAATCAACTTATTACTTGAATCTAGCAAATGAATGATTTCCTGATAAGCTTGGGTTAATTGATAGTTATCAAATTTTTTCTGATACTCTTTAATTGTCAATAAGCAATTTTGATAGTATTCGTTCAATTCAATATTTTCACTCGTCTTAAATTTAGGAATAACACTATTGTTATATAATTCTAACATTTTGCACGTACGAAAGCAAAGATTGCCCAAGTTATTGATATAAAAATCACGATACAAATTTTTCAATAATTCTTCAGAAAAAATTCCATCTTGCAAGAAATTAACTTTAGCAATAAAATACAATCTTAATAAATCCTTAGGATATTTTTTTAATAATTGCAAGGGGTCAATCACATTGCCCTTTGATTTAGACATTTTTCCTTGAGAATTAATCAATCAACCATGAGCAATGATCTTATTAGGCAAGCGTTTTTTTAGGGACAAAAGAATAGTCGGCCAGTAGATGGCATGAAACCTAGAAATCTCTTTGCCAACTAAGTGAATAATTTCAGTGTTGTCGTCATCGAACATTTTCTCTCCTATTTCTGAAGTCAAATAATTGCAGAGGGCATCAAATCAAACGTAAATAATCATTTGGGGCTCATTTGGTACCTGAATACCCCAACTAATATCACTACGAGTAATACATAAATCACGAACATTGTCTTTTAAAAAATTAGTGAAAAGTTCTTTTTTAGCATTGGTGGGTATTAAAAAATCAGGATTATTCTGGTAATGGTTTAGTAACTGCTGTTGATACTTAGAAACTTTGAAAAAATAGGCCTTTTCTTCTAATATTTTAGTACTTGAGCAACAAACTGGGCAAGTTTGAGCTTTGTTGTTCAAAGAGTCTTTAATATAATCTTCACAGGTGACGCAATAACTACCTCGATATTTATCTAAATAAATGTCGCCTTGTTTTAATAATTTAGTGAAAAATTTTTGAACTTTTTTCTTATGTAAAGCAAAGCTAGTGCGATAAAAAATATCATAATTAATTCCTAATTCTTTCCACAACCCTTGAAAAAGAAGGACGTTCTGATCTACTAATTTTTGAGGTTTTATTGCTAAAGAGGAGGAAGTTTTTTCTATTTTTTCACCGTGATCATCACTTCCTGTATGAAAATATACTTCATAGCCCTTACTCTTCTTATAATTAGAAATAATATCAGCAATCACGCTTGTGTAGGCATGACCTAAATGTAAACTACCATTGGGGTAAAAAATCGGAGTGGTGAGATAAAATTTTTTTCCTGACATCGATACTTAGTTAATTTATTTCTACCCGGAAAGTGCGCTTTTATTAAATTCTTCTTGTCTTTGTTTAGTCAAGAGACGAGAAATTTCTTTTTTAACTTGTTTGACTTGATGAGTTTTTGCTAATTGTCCTGTTCTCTTTGCCATTTGCAACGCCAATAAAATTCTCTTCCGTTCGGCAACCAAACTTGAAAAACTTGCGACTTTGTCAGATTTATTTTTTTGCTTCGTTTTCTTCATCCTTACTAATAATTTTACATTTGATAGGAAGTTTATGAACAGCTGCTTTGAGAACTTTTCTTGCTAATTCTTTCTCCAGCCCACTTAATTCTGCTATTATAGTACCACTTTTTACTACTGCAACTCAAGTGTCGATTGAACCTTTTCCCGAACCCATTCTTACTTCCAAAGGCTTTTTAGTTTTAGCCAAGTGAGGGAAAATATTAATTCACATTTTTCCTTCTCCTTTGCTTTTTTTGATAAAGGGACTGATTACTTTCCGAAAAGCTTCAATTTGCCGATGGTCAATGTAGGCACCTTGACAGGCTTGTAAGCCATGCTCTCCTTGATTAAGCGATTTATGACCTTTTGCCTTTCCTTCTCAAGAAGTGCTATGGGGAAAACGATATTTAGTTTTTTTAGGGATTAAATTAGGCATTTTTTTCTATTGAATAATTTTTATTTGTTCATTGTGATCTACGTTGATATTTTTTTTCTTTTTCATTTCTTTCATTTTGCCAGTTATTCTTGAATTCCTTAACCTTAACTTTACAAAGTCAGATAATAATTCCAATCTGTCCGTAAGTAGTGGTTTTAGCAACGGCCTGTCCATATTCAATAATGCTATCCAAGGTGCTGGTGGGCATTTTTCCTTCAATAAACAGCTCAGTGCGAGCAATTTTATTTCCATCTAGAAGACCAGAAATTTTTACCTTTACTCCTTGAACTTCATTTTCTAACATTGCTTGGCGAACAATTTTTTTACAAGCTTGGCGATAGCGGACTCGATTGGTGATTTGTTCAGATAAGTTGTTGGCAATTGATTGGGCCGAGCTATAAATTTTTTTGATCTCATTTAAAT
>Ga0157374_10004758_pt1 | contig 11384 bp, 13 predicted proteins | sample M25metaG_FD_115308 | JGI IMG/M metagenome (GOLD analysis project Ga0157374, IMG submission 115308) | Miscanthus rhizosphere microbial communities from Kellogg Biological Station, Michigan, USA - M2-5 metaG | ecosystem: Host-associated > Plants > Roots > Rhizosphere > Soil | place: USA: Michigan... | reverse complement strand
GTGTTGCCAGCCTCGATGAGGACGGAGCCCTCGGCCATGGCGACGAAGCCGGGGGTGATGCGGATGGTGCGGAGGGAGTCGGCAGTGCGGGAGTCGGGACGGAAGATCTGCGGTGGTGCGGAAGGCATCTGGAGATTATAGAGGAGCAGAAGGCCATGGCTTCCCGGATTGGGAATGGTTCTATTTTGGGAATGCGGATGTGGGTGAGTTTGTGGGGATTTGGGACGTATCGACGGGGTGACTGTTCCGTTTTGGGAATTGCTCTTATGGGCGCGGCGTGGTTGTCTTGACAGCAGACATGCGTGGAAACGATGTTGTTGTTGCTTAGTAAGCACTTAGGAGAGTAGTTCCAGTTTGGCACTTCGCGTGATTATCGAAGTGCAACCGCCAGCGGAGCAACACGCGGTGCAGGAGAAAAAATGCGGGCAATGCAGAGCAGTACTGCCTTAGTAGGGAAAGAAGTTTCAGGACAGTTCGCGGCGTTACGGTTTGTTAGCCGAAGGCTGGATCTCGGAATCGTCGATGAGCCGGCCGGGACGGTTATTGCAAAGACGACACAGACGAGGGCGCAGAGCGGGGACCGGACGGAGCGTGGGGCGCTGGGTGTGGCGGAGGGCGCGGGACTGGCGCATGATGCCGGAAACCTGTTGGGAGCGCTGAGCCTTTACTCCGAGCTGCTGTCGGCTCCGGGAGTTCTGAACGAAGAATACCGGGAGTATGCTGCCGAGCTTCGCATGCTGAGCCAGCGGAGCCATGCGATGATCTCGCGGCTGGTGCAGCATGCTCGCGGCGGAGACCAGAACGCGGAAGAGACGATGACGGTGCTGCCCGATGTGGTGACGCGATGCCGCGGGCTATTGAGCCGTGTTGCCGGGCGACGGGTCGAGGTGGCCTTCGGCGCGGGTGCTGAGATGCCGGTACAGGTGGCGTCCGAGGCGGTGGAACGGATTCTGACCAACCTGGTGAAGAACGCTTCTGAGTCGATGGGCGACGACGGCGGGTCGATCACGGTGAGCGTGGCGGGAGTTGCCGACGGTGGCGAAGGCGCGGAGCCACGCGTGCTGATGACGGTCTCGGATACGGGACGCGGGATGACTGCGGAGTCTAGTAGAGCACTGGGCGAGGCGACGGCTGCGAACGGATGCGGAAGGGGGCTGGGCTTTCGGGTAGTGCGAGAGCTTGCCGCGATGTCGGATGGCTGCGTGACGGTTGCGAGCAGACCGGGTGAAGGGACGAGCGTCGCGGTCGAGTGGCGCGCCGTGGAACTGCTAGCGATGGAGGGGCGTGACGGTACCCGGAAGGTGATGCGCGGCGCGGCGGGGTGGATTGCATGCTGAGTGGGGAAAAGGGCCAAGGAAAGGGAATCGCGAGTATGAGGCAAAACGGAGCGCAGCTGAGAAATATGGATGCTCCATCGGGAGTTCTGGTAGGGGTTTCGGAACTTGGGGGGCCGGGAGCGGTGACGGCGGCCAACCGGGAGGGCTTGCAGGAGGGAATGCCTACTCTCCATGTGCTGGTGGTAGACGACGACGGGGCAGTTCGCAGGGCATGCGTAACGATCGCCGAAAGAATGGGCTGCGCCGTGGTGAGCGCCGAGAGCGTAGCGAAGGCGCGGGCGATTCTTAAGCACCAGAAGATCGATGTGCTGCTGCTGGATCTTCAGTTGCCAGATGGCGAGGGACTGCAGTTGCTGCAGAAGGTGAAGACGCTGTACCCGGAGACCGCTGTTGTGGTGATGACGGCGTTTGCTACGGTGGCCTCGGCGGTGGAGGCGATGCGGATTGGAGCGCGGGATTATCTGACGAAGCCGTTCGCTCTGGAAGAGCTGACGACGGTGTTGGAGCGCGCAGGCCAGAGGGTGCACTTCGACCGCGAGAGCAGGTTGTTGCGCGAGAGGCTGCGGTCCCAAAAGGACTCGGACGGGCTGGTAGGTAAGTCTCCAGAGATGGAGAAGCTGTACCGGATCCTTTCGAAGGTGGCGTTCTCGACGCACCCGGTGCTGATTCTTGGAGAGAGCGGGACGGGCAAGGAGCTGGTTGCGCGGTCGATCCACTTCAACGGACCGAACAATGAGAAGCCGTTTGTGCCGGTGGATTGCGGTTCGCTGGTGCCTAGCCTGATTGAGAGCGAGCTATTTGGACACGTGAAGGGAGCATTTACCGGAGCGGATCGCGCGAAGGAGGGCCTGCTGGCCGCGGCTGAGGGCGGCACGGTGTTTCTGGATGAGATTGGAGAGCTTCCGCTGGACTTGCAGGCGAAGCTGCTGCGGGCGCTCCAGGAGAAGGAGGTTCGGCCGGTTGGAGCGACACAGGCGAGGGCGATCTCGGCGCGGGTGCTAGCGGCGACGAACCGCGACCTGGCGGCGATGGTGGAGCAGGGGAGGTTCCGCAAGGATCTCTTTTTCCGATTGAACGTGGTGAACCTGCGGATTCCTCCGTTGCGCGAGAGGAGGGGAGATATTCCTCTTCTGGCGATGCACTTTCTGGCGTGCATGGAGAAGGAGACAGGTGTAGAGCGTACGTTCTCGGACGAGTCGCTTCGGGTAATGTCGGAGTACGACTGGCCGGGGAACGTGCGCGAGTTGGAGAATGCGATTGAGCGGGCGTGCGCGCTGTCGAGCGGGCCGGTGCTGCACATGGGCGATCTGCCAACGCAGCTGCAGGACTTCAGGATGCAGCGCGATGCGGCGGCGTCACCGGAGATACAGGCTTCGACTGAGGCGGTGGCACGGCCGGCGTGGGGTGCGGGCGGAGGAGAGATTGTTTCTATCGCCGAGATGGAAAAGCAGGCGATCCTGGGAACGATACGGCAGTTGAAGGGTGACAAGCTGCTGGCGGCCAAGCTGTTGGGGATCGGGAAGACGACGCTGTATCGCAAGCTGAAGGAGTATGGGATTACGGAGGCGGCGGGGGAGTAGCGGAGTGCAGAGGCGACTCCCTGATCGAGGGATTCGACCCGCGATGTGGTGAGCTAGCATCGTATGGATTGAGAGGAGCGGTAAATGGCCAAACGATGCACACACCTGGATGAGATCAAGGATGTAACGCCTTCGGCGAAAGGGTGCGAGGACTGTCTGAAGATTGGTGGGTGGTGGGTACACCTGAGGATGTGCATGATTTGCGGGCACATGGGTTGCTGCGATTCGTCGCCGAGCAAGCATGCGACGAAGCACTTTCACGCGACGAAGCACCCGATTATGCGGTCGATGGAGCCGGGTGAGGACTGGGGTTGGTGCTACGTGGATGAGGTGGATCTGGATTTTTCGAAGGGTTCTCCAAAGAGATGACAATTAGTTGTTAACCTGAGTGGCCGCTGAACCGTTGTATGGGTAACGGAATGCCAATACACGGAGAGCGGAATGTCGATGAATCGTTTGTGGGCGGGCGGAGTTGTGCGGACGGTGGTTATGGGCGGAACTTTACTGTGGCTTGCTCCCTATGCATCGCCGCAGCCGCCAAAGGCTACACCGCCTGCTGTGGCAGCGGAATCGTCGCAGGATAGGCTGGTCGAGACGAGGGAGCAGCTGATGTCATACCTGCGTATGAGCCCGACGCTGGCCACGGTGATGGCGAGCGATCCTTCGCTGCTGGCGAACCAGGAGTATATAGCGCGCAATAATCCTGAGCTGGCGAGGTTTCTGGAAGCACATCCCGAGGTTGCGAAGAACCCGGATTTCTATCTCTTCGCAGACATCACCGCTTCGCATGGTCGACGTGTTGATGCGTTGCAGCGCAAGTTATGGCCGGACCGGTTTCAGGACAATGGGGAGTCTATAAAAGACTTTTTGGGAATACTGGTGGGCTCACTCGGATTTCTGGTTGTTCTCGGCTCGTTCTTGTGGCTGATCCGGACGATGATCGACAACCGGCGCTGGGGACGTATCTTCAAGATGCAGAGCGACGTGCACGGGAAGCTTATCGAGCGATTCAGCACAAACGAAGAGCTGTTGGGCTACATGGGGACAGAGGCGGGGAAGCGCTTCCTGGAGGCGGCGCCGATTCCGGTGAACTTCGATCGTGACCGGCGGGTACCGGCAGTTCTCTCACGTGTGTTGCTGCCGCTGCAGGCGGGAGTAGTTCTGACGCTGCTGGGGGCGGGGCTGTTAGGCTTGCGGCATAGCCTTCCGGAGGTCGCCTCGCCGCTGTTGGTATTTGGCATGGTTGTCCTGATGCCTGGGATAGGCCTGGTGCTGTCTGCGGGTATTACGTGGGTTCTGGCGGGGCGGTTGGGATTGATGCCGAAGGGTGCGGATGAAACCACGGATCAGGGAGGGCGGCTGTGAGTCGAAGCCGTAATGCGCAGCTCCGGAGCGTTGCGATATGAACTGGGAGCATGTTCTTTCGAACGCAGGAACCGGAGACGTGGCGCAGACGGCGGAGCCGGCCATGGACAGCGAGAGCTTTGCTGGATTCTACGAACGCTCGGCGCGTCCGCTGTGGGCTTACCTGGTGCGGGTTTCAGGCGATGCCGCGCTTGCTGAGGACCTGATGCAGGAAAGCTATGTGCGCTTTCTGTGCGCGTCGACTCCCAAGGATGGCGAGGTTGCGGCGCGGCGCTACCTGTTTCGAATTGCGAGCAATCTGTTGCGCGACCACTGGCGGCGTCCGGGTGCGGTGTCTATCGAGGAGTTGCCGGATCATCTTCTGCTCGGGAATGACGGGTCGGCGGGGATGGATTCAAGGGCGACGCTAGGGCCGGCGATGGCGCGGATGCGGCCGCGCGATCGGCAGCTGCTGTGGCTGGCGCATGCGGAGAACTACACGCATCGCGAGATTGCCGAGATTACAGGGCTTGGAGTGACGAGCATTCGACTGCTGCTGTTTCGCGCGAGGAGAGAGATGGCGCGATTGCTGCAACAGGGCGGTCGCCAGGGGAGGCTGAGATGATGCTGGGTTCATGCAAACGCATCGAGGACGTGGCCTCGATGGTTCGTAAGGGGTATTGGCCCAATGGGTGCGATGAGGAGCTGCGTGAGCACATCGCTGGTTGTGGGCGGTGCCGGGAGTGGATTCTGTTGACGCAGAGTTTCGAACAGGCAAGGATGGACTCGTTCGACGAGACTCCGCAGCGCAGCTCGTTCCTGTTGTGGTGGAGGGCGGAACTTCGCCGGCGCGATGCCGCTTTGAAGCAGGTAAGCCAACCGATGTTGCTGGCGCATCGGTTTGCTCTGGTGGTTGGTCTGGTTGCGGCGGTGGCGTTTCTGGTACTGGCGCGTGGTTCCCTTTTGGATTGGTTTGCGCTCGACGGCATGCGGGGATTATGGACGGGATTTCACGCCGACGTCTCGTCGTTTCTGGTTTTGTTTGGGGCCGGTAACGTGATGCTGTTTGTCTCTGGTTTGGCTGCCGTGGCTTTGTTGGGTGGGGTGGTTTATCTAGCGACGGATGGGCAGTAATAGATTGACCTTCCGCACGACGCAGCTATAGCCTCGACCACACAGGCATAGGCTCAGGAAATGAGAGCGTCCGCGGCAAGACTCCCCACCACGCGGCCGGAGTGTAGATGACTACCAGCAGGTGGAGTGGGTTCTTTTACGGGTGGTGGATTGTTGTTGTGTGCGCGATTGGACTCTTCCTGGGCGCGCCGGTCCTGGTGTTTTCCTTCAGCGTATTTTTCAAGTCTCTGGTGGCGGATTTTCACGCCAGTCGAGCCGAAGTATCGTTCGCTTTTTCTCTGCTAAATTTTGTTGGCGCGCTTTGGCTTCCTGTGATCGGCATGCTTATCGATCGGTTTGGGGCCAAGCGGGTGATTCTTCCGTCGGTTCTTCTCTACGGCTTGGTTCTGATTGTTGCATTGTGGGTAAGGAGTAGCCTGTGGCAACTTTATCTTCTCTTCGCGCTGCTGGGGATTACATTCACCAGCGGCGCGGCTCCCGTTCCTTACGGAGTCGTGATCTCTCACTGGTTTAATCGGCGCCGGGGGTTGGCGTTGTCATTGTCGATGATGGGGATTGGGATTGGCTCGATCGCGGTTCCAATCTTCGCACAACGTCTTATCGCCATGTTCGGGTGGCGCATTGCGTTTGCGATCTTCGGTGGGCTGGTCCTACTGATCCCACTTCCTGTTCTCAAGGTTTTTCTGTTGAACGATCCCGCTCAGCGTGGCACGGGGCCGGATGGCGATGAGAAGGCCGAGGAGTTGCCGCGGCTGGCGGAGCCGAAGCAGGGAATGAGCTGGCGCGCGATCTGGCATGATCCCATGTACTGGACGATGCTCTGCATTTTTTCGCTGGCGGGCGCGGGCGTGCATGGTGCGGGTCTTCATATGTCTGCGATCTTTACGGATCGGGGCGTTAGCGCGGAGCGTGCAGCGGTAGCTACGTCGCTGGTGGGAGCTGCGGTGATCGTGGGAAGGCTGGGCTCAGGATATCTGCTGGATAGACTCTTTGCTCCCAGGGTGGCGATTCTTTTTTACGGCCTGACGACGGTGGGGATTGGGATTTTGTGTGGGGGAAGCGCAGGGACGCTGGCGCGGGTTGGAGCGTTTCTTTCCGGCCTGGGGATGGGAGCCGAGGTGGAGGTAATGGGGTACATGATCAGCCGGTACTTCGGACTGCGGGCCTTTGGCTCGGCGTATGGACACGCTTTTGCAGCCTTCATGATCTCAGGATCGGTGGGTGTCCTCGTGATGTGTGCAGGAGATGACCGCTTGCACTCCTATACGGTGCCGCTTGCGGGGTTCTGCGTGGCGATGCTGCTTACGCTTATCCCGCTGATGCGATTTGGGCCGTACCGGTATGGTGTTGAGCGAGAGGTGGTCCGGACGATAGAGATTACGGAGGCGGCGAGCGGAGCGTAAGCCGAGCATTGGATTTTCTCTCGATTCCGCCCGTTTGCTATGCTGGGCTCATCTTTAAGAAGAGAGTGAGTCGCAGAAATGTCAGAGCAGGCAGTAAAGATTACGGTTCGCCCGAATGGTCCATTGCGGGTCGAGGGTCCTATTTCGTTGACGGATGCGGACGGCAAACATTGGGACCTGACCGGCAAGCCGGCGATCTCGTTGTGCCGCTGTGGCCATAGCGAGAAGCGGCCGTTTTGCGATGGGTCGCATAATCGCATCGGTTTCCAGTGCGCGGCGAGTCCGGAAGTGTTGACGTAAGAGATTTTCTGAGGCCGTCCTGGTTTCATGCAGGTTTTGCTGCGGGACCGGGGCGGCTTCTGTGTATATTTCCCGTGAACCTATTTCACAAAAATATTGTTTTGAGGAAGGCTTCGATGAAGCGTTGCGGCTGGCCGGTGCGGTTGTTCTCCATCCTTCTGCTTGGTTCTACGACGATGTGGGCACAGGTTGCCGGAGCTTCAGATCCGACAGCTGTGACGTTGCCCGCACCGAAACTGGCGGAGTATGTGGGGCAGTATCGATCGGCGAGTGAGCCGGATGTTGTGAACTCCATCTCGGTAAAGGGTGATGCTCTGTATGTCGAAGGTGAGCGCATGGCGACGCGGGAGTTGAAGGCCGCGTTGGAAGACCACTTCTTTGTTCCGGGAACTTCGCTGCGGGTGACCTTTACACGTGATGGCTCGGGCAAAGTGTTGGGATTGAAGACGACGGCCGCGGGGCCGCGTGGCGGGGGCGGTGAGGTTAATATGGCCCGCTTCAGCGCTGAACCGGCGAAGCTGAATCACTTTCGCGAGTACGTACGCACAGAGGCGATGGTTCCGGTGCGCGATGGGATGAAGCTGCACCTTGTAATCCTGCGGCCGGCGGGTTCTGAGAAGTCGGGCGAGCCGTTGCCGTTTCTGCTGGAGAGGACGCCGTACGGTGTGGATGGCCAGTCGTCGATGGGTGTGAACGCGTCGAAGCCGGAGCTGGCGGCGAGCGGATACATTTTTGTGTTTGGGGATATTCGCGGACGTTATAAGTCAGAGGGTCAGTTTGTGATGAACCGTCCGATCGTCGACCACAAGACGAAGAATGATGTGGACGAGACGACGGATACGAACGACACGATCGACTGGATGCTGAAGAACATTCCGAACAACAACGGGCGCGTGGGTGTGTATGGCATCTCGTACCCTGGCTTCCTGGCGATGATGGCGGGGATTGACGCGAATCCGGCGGTGAAGGCGATCTCGCCGCAGGCTCCTATGACGAATATCTGGATCGGCGATGACTTCTTCCATAATGGGGCTTTTCGCGAGACGTATGGCTTTGATTATGTGCAGCAGTTGGAGGCGCAGAAGACAGATGTGCGTGTGGAGTCGAATGAAGATACTTTCGACTTCTTTTTGAAGAATGGGAACTTTGCTGGTGCCGCTAAGAGCGCGGGCATGACGGAGCTTCCGACAGCGAAGGCGTTTCTGGCGCATCCGGAGTACTCGGAGTTTTGGCAGGCGATGGCGGTTGAGCCACACCTGAAGAAGGTGGAAGTCCCGACGCTCGAAGTCGGCGGGTGGTGGGACCAAGAGGATATGTGGGGTACGCAAGCGGAGTATGCGGCGTTGGAGCCACATGACAAGAACCATGAAGTATTTATGGTGCTGGGACCATGGAACCATGGTGGGTGGGTTCCGACGACTCGGCACCTGGGAGCGGTTGATTTCGGCGCGGCTACCGGCGATGAGTATCGCAAGACGATCGAGGCACCGTTCTTTGAGAAATATCTCAAGGATCGCGCGGGTTTCGATTTGAAGGACACAGCGAGCTTTCGCACGGGCGTGAACCAGTGGAAGCGTTATGAGGTGTGGCCGCCTAAGATCGGGTTCAAGGCAGCGAAGTTGTATCTTGCTCCGGGGAATGGCTTGAGCTTCACCACGCCTGCGAGCGAATCGAAGAGTGAGTACGTTGCCGATCCAGCAAATCCTGTGCCTTATAGAAACAGGCCGATTCAGGCGACGTATGGGCGCGGATCGAAGTGGCGGACCTGGTTGGTCGAGGATCAGCGATTTGTAAGCGGACGCAAAGACCTTGCAAATTTCACGACGGCTGCTCTGGATCACGATGTGACGGTAACAGGCGACGTGTTGGCGGATATCTTTGCTGCAACGACGGGAAGCGACACCGACTGGGTGGTGAAGCTGATTGATGTGTATCCGGATGATGCGCCGAATGGAATGGGCGGGTACCAGCTGATGGTGGTCGATGAGATTCTTCGCGGGCGGTATCGTAAGAGTTTTGAAAAGCCGGAGGCTGTGAAGCCCGGTGAGGTAACCGAGTACAAGTGGAGCCTGCATGGCGCGGACCACACGTTCCTGAAGGGGCACAAGATTATGGTGCAGGTGCAGTCGAGCTGGTTCCCCCTGTATGACCGGAATCCCCAGACGTATGTGCCGAACATCATGACTGCTCCTTCCAATGCTTATAAGGCCGAGACGATCTCGATCTATGAGTCTCCGAAGTATCCTTCTCACCTTGAATTCGTGATGCCGGAGTAATTTGAACGGCTATATGAGGAAGAGTTTTTGAGCATCAAGACCATCAGCAGTAGAGAGGTTTATAGGAATCCGTGGACGAGCGTGCGCGAGGATGTAATTGAGCGCGCGAATGGACAGCGGGGAATTTATGGCGTTATTGATAAGGATCCGGCATCTATCATCATTCCGCTTGAGGTGACTGCGGACGGTGAGTTTGTCTACCTGATCGAACAGTTTCGCTACACAGTGGGCGGAACGTTCGCGGAGTTTCCGCAGGGCGGATGGGAGCAGTCCGAGGTTGTTCCTGAGGAGTTGGCACGGGGAGAGCTGTTAGAGGAGACAGGCCTGACAGCGGAGCGAATGACGCTGTTGAGTACGCTGCAGATTGCCTATGGCGTGATGAATCAGAAGCATTACGTTTTTCTGGCCGAAGGGCTGATGCAGGGTGCACCGCAGCCAGATGACGAGGAGCATGACCTTGTGGTTCGACGCGTAAGTGTCGCCGAGTTTGAACACATGTTGCTGAGCGGAGAGATCGTGGATAACTGCTCGATTGCAGCATGGGGCCTGTACAAGGTTTGGCTGGAGCATGGCCGGCCTGTGAGGTGACGCGATGGGTGACGAGCCGCTTGCAGAACGCTTGAAGGAAGCCGAAGGCACGGAACGGCGGGCTCGCTGGGCGAATGTGGGAGGCTTCCTGTTCGCGTTGCTTCAGAGCGCTTGTACGGCAGTGCTTGCAATCAGCGGATTCAGGGTCTTGATCGGGCTGGGTGCACTAGCTGCGGCAGCCGGGATAAATGCACCGGCCAAGGGGTTTCATCAGGACGCGATACGGATTCCGATGCTGTGGCTGGCGCTGGTGGGCGCGCTGGCGAACCTGTATTCGGTGTGGCGGGTGCGGTCTCTGCGGGCGCGGCCGTCGGCTCAGTGGCGGGTTCAGCCGGTGTCGAAGGACAAGCTTCGCTCGGAGCGGCTGCAGATTGTGCTCGCCATTGTAACGATGGCACTTGTGGCTGCCGAGTGGTTTACACATCCGATGATGCATCGAGTGTAAAGATGGGGGCTCACTCGTTGAGTGGGGGAGCCTCGAGCATGGCCTGGGTGAGACGGGCGTGGAGGCGCTCGCTATAGCCAAGGGGGAGCTCGAAGACGCGGTCGTCTGCGGTGAGGATGAGTATGTTGCGCGTGGAATCGAGGACAGCGGAGCAGATCTCGCAGTGCGCGAGATGTTTTTCGACGTCGGCGCGGGTTTGTGCGTCGAGCGTGTTGTCCAGGTAGCCGGAGATATAGTCCCAGACATGGCGGCAGTTCAGAACCATGGGAACCTCCTTCGGCGGGCTGGGATCGCGCCGGCGAGCTGTGGCGCGAGTTGTTTTTGCAGCATCATGCGCGCGCGATGAAGCCTCATCTTAACGGATGCGATGGTGATGCCGAGGATTTCGGCGGTCTCCTGCACGTTGCGTTCTTCGATCTCGCGGAGGACGAAGACCTCGCGGTAGGCAAGAGGAAGTGCGGTGAGTGCGCGGCGAATGAGAGTGCGGATCTCCTGGCGCTCGAGGGTTTCAGAGGGAATCTCGCGCCAGTCGGTGAGTTGTGCAGGAGTAACGGAGCCTTCGGTGGTGTCGTCGATGGAGTCGGTGAGAGCAGGTTGTTTGCGGCGAAGACGGGCGCGGGCCTCGTTGAGGACGATGGCGATGAGCCAGGTGCTGAAGCGCGACTCTGAACGGAAGCGATTGAGGTTACGGTAGGCCTTGATGAAGGCCTCCTGCGCGGCGTCTTCCGCCTCGGCCTCGTTGTGAAGCAACGAGAGGGCCATGAGGTACACGCTGCGCTCGTGAGGGCGGATGAGCTCGTGGAAGGATTCGGTTTTGCCCGCCAGCACCTCCACGATCATGGCTGCCTCGTCTCTTGCTTCAGCCGGTGACTGCATCCGTTCCCCAGTCGCGAGCGTTGGCCGGCTTGATGTGCATGTACTGCTTAAACTTGCTTGCGATAAGAGCGTCGAGCGAGAACTTGCCGGGGCCAAAGGCC
>Ga0157374_10004757_pt1 | contig 11387 bp, 15 predicted proteins | sample M25metaG_FD_115308 | JGI IMG/M metagenome (GOLD analysis project Ga0157374, IMG submission 115308) | Miscanthus rhizosphere microbial communities from Kellogg Biological Station, Michigan, USA - M2-5 metaG | ecosystem: Host-associated > Plants > Roots > Rhizosphere > Soil | place: USA: Michigan... | reverse complement strand
CTCTGGTGTACCTCATTGAGTTGAATCTGCCAGGCATTGCCAGCGTCACGTGTGCTGCGGTTCCCCAGCCGAAAGGCGGACTCCATCCTGAGATGCATGCATGTGCCGCTTTCACCCTCTCGCTCGCGCTTTGAGAGGAGAGAGTTTAGGGGGCCTGATTCCTCGGCGGATCGCTGAAGTCACCGGCACGTAGTCCAATTCGAGGCGTGACTCAACGCATCGGAGCATCAGCCCACCGCGACTCATATCACCTCGCCCAACGAATTTTTCGGGAAACAGCAAGTTTGTTCCGAAAACTTCACGCAGTGGGTCGACATATTTTCTCGTCGCGATACTGCCGAGCAGAACAACTTTAGAATTAGGCGGAAGTTGGCCAGCTAATGCGCGGGCATCGCGGAGAAGAGGTTCGCGGTATCGGCTATCGCCCATATCGATGGGCACCCTGGACATTTCTAACAGATCATTCACGGTGAGGGTAGTTTCTGGCGGCAGAAGTCCCCGCGAGGTGGTAAGAGCCAGCATTGAAGGCACTCCCGGCGGCGGATTGCCAAATGCTGTGGCATAGGCGAGTTTACCGCGAAAATACAGGCTACTGATGAAAGTGAAAACTTCACCCAGTGGCGCGCCTTGCCGCCGGATCCGATGAGCCAGTTCAAATTGAGAATCGTTATTTAACAGCAACTGGCCGCGCAGTGCGGAAGTATTCGCCGGAGAAAGTACAAACACTCGCGACGCACACGGTTCGCAAACCGGCTGCAGTGGATCATCTCCGGAAACTGGGCTTCTTGTCACCACTACCTAAACCTCTGCGTGATTATAAACATTCGTGCCATCGCGACTCTTGGAGATGCCAAGTCTGTGGTTCCAGAGAAAACCTACAATTCCATCACAAGCAATTCCGCATCCAACAAGGCGATGATGATGATTCGAATCTGATTACCCTGTGCGGCGTCTGTCATGAAGAGCAGCATCGATCGCGTTGAACCGCCAGCGCGGTCTCGCGCAAACTTGCGCTACCATGCAGCGGCGCTGAACCGGTCCAAGCTTTCCGTCGATTCGGCACACTCGAACAGGCGGCAGCACGTACTACGCCATCAGTTGCATATCAAAAAGGGGCTCGCCTGTTTGACGAGCCCCATCCGTGCAAAAGGCAGACTGTGGGATCTGCCGGGTGCAACTTATTAAAGCACCGCACCATCTTCGCAAAAACTGTCAATACCGACAGGAGGACGGCGTTTTACCCTAAATCGGAGTCGGTCAGCCTGGCCGGGCAAAGCAGAGCCGCCGTGAGGTTACTGGATAGCACTGGCAACCGAAGAAAACGTGTTATTAGCGTTGGAACCGACCAAGCGAATGGTGCCGACTACGATCACGAGAATCACAGCCAACATGACCGCATATTCGGCTATATCCTGGCCGTCCTGATTGCTCCAGAGAGATCGAACGAGGTTCTTCATGGTGATTCTCCTAGGGCTTGCGAAGGATGAAATTTTGGACCGCCTCCCGGGCAGGGGCAAATTTAACACGGCAGGCAACTCGTGGGGTCTAGTAGTTTTACTAGTATCGAATCCCCCTGAGCATGCCTAAGAATAAGACCTGGTAAACAACAACGTCCTAAGAGGCCCAACTAACCGACCAGAGTTGGGCCATTTTTCAGTTCGTTGCGACCTGCCGGCCGCCACAACGCTTTTGACCAAGGCGAGCCGGAGTGTCTTACGTAACTACTGTGAGTTCTTTTTGCTTCTCTGGCGTCATCCGGGCGCTATAAGAGCTTTTGAAACGACATTCAAACCTTCTAGGCCCGGCTGTCAGTCGGGCCATTTTTGTTCGCGTTGTCGCGTCCAGGCTCAAAACCGCCGTTTACGCCTTATTGCATCGGCTTCACGCACGAAGTCACTGCGTGGGAGTCACCGCATTTACCTCCCTAGCCGAGTCTGACTCTAGTCCGCCCTCCGCGGAGCGTTCGTAGAAAAATGGACAAAGTGCTGGTCATAGCTTCACAATAACTGCCAATTGGTGCGCAGGAATGGAAAGGCGGACAGGCAGATGGGCGTTGCGATCCGGGTTGAATGGAGTCGCAATGACCACACTACCGCCCGCGCCCTCGAAATTGATTTCTGCTGATTCCGGCGTATCACCGAAATTTACGACTACGCACGCCTGGCTTAGACTATTAGGCTGGGCTGACTTGAAGACAGAGTAACGAATGTCTGCGTCTCCTCGGACGGTGGCGCCCAGCATGTCGCGGAATCGCCCATAAAAGAGAAGATCTTCGTATTTCCTGCGAATTCGAATCAATTCACTCACATAGCGCGCCAAAGGACGGGTGAGAATGTCATTCACGGAATCGTTGTAGTGCCTGGGTGCGAGAGCCCAGACCATCCCATACCTCATCCCATTGCTCATGGGGTTGAAGTCCCCGGGGCTTTCGCCAAAGATCGTGGATGTCCACTCCGGGAACGTGTAGCGAAGGGAGCCATCCATGTCAATGTCGCCCATCCGCAGATAGGAGACATCGACATAGGGAAACGCACGATCAAAAGCAATCTCTGAGGCCAGAGCGAAATTAGGATTGATCGCGCGCGCCTTAGGCAGAAGTTCCTGATATGTATCCAGAACTCCCTGCGTCAGAGATTTGTCGGGAGAGACAGGTAGTCGCGGGTTGAAGTCGAGAGTCCACAAGATACCCGCTTTGTCCAGCAGCAAACCGTCCGCCCCATCGCGGACCAATTGCAGATATTGGTCCATTAGGAGTTTGCGGAATTCCGGATGGGCCGGGCTCACCACGGCCATGTTCGACCTCGCAAGTCCCAGGCGAGCCCCGATCGTCCCTTCTCCCCAGCCCCAGAGCCACCAGTCCCGCGCCCAACGACCGTCGACGGTATACCGCTGCAGCGTGCTATTAAAAAGAGGGGTCGCTGTATCGGCAACCTGAATGTTGGAGAAGATCAGTGGATGAACTCCGAGGCTCCGGATCTCGGTCAGCGCCTCATGAAACTCCGCAGCAGTACCAAGTCGAGGATCAGGCTGGTATTGCGGATATCCCCGATCGATTCCGCCGACATTCCAGCCGTCAATTTCGAACGTGGTGATCCCGTATTTCTTTCCGTCAGCTGCGAGTGCCGACAGCTGATCAAAGCGATGAATGATTGCATCCTCGCCGTTCGACAGAATAGTGGACTGCCACGCATTCTGCTGACGCAGCCAACTGCGGGGACGAGCGACGGTGAAATTCTGATCGAACCAGGCGCGATAGATTCCGCTTGCCGTGTGCCAATCGCCGGTGTGCACCTGCAATGCCACCGGGCCGGCTCGAAACATGCCTTTGCCAGCATATGGAAAATTGATCCAACCCATGGTCAAGCCCAAGGGTTCTCCGGCTGGCAATTCAGAGCGTAACGGCCAGTTGTCTTTAACGCTGGCACTCTTCGTGAACGGACGCAGCTCGAAATAGAGAGCTGTCAAACGAGTTTCGGGATCTTGATTCGCGTAGTAGTACCCGACGCCGGCTTTGGTATTGAACACATCCATCCAGCCCATAGACATATTTCCCGGATAGAGGAAGCCGTTGGCGTCGTAGCGAATGCCCAAGTTTCCACCGCCGTAACCGCCACCTTGGAATTGGGAAAAAGACTTCGGAGCCAAATTTCTATTTTCGCCCGGAACGATTGATTCTGTATCAAAGCGATTGTCGATCCCTTGTTGCCCTCCAACGATCCCGTACATCACCTCGGCCAGTTTTCGATCCGTGGGGTTGTCGACCTCGATAGAAAACAAGATTTGTTGATTCAGAACACGGACCCGATAGCGCACTTTAACCGGGATTCTTTCCTGTTCATTGCGGAGCGAATCGTACGTGCAGACTACCCCGTCCGGCAAGGCTTGGATGCGGCTCACATGCTGATCGCGACTGTTGAAATATGCAGCCTCATAACCAACCCGAGGCACCAACAAGCGAAAGTTTTCGCCAAGACGCGGGTCGCCAATCACTTCGAGATTTGGATCCTTCCAGTGCAAGCCAACTAGATCTCCTGTGCCCTCGGACAACTGCAGGGTCACAGTAGGCATTTCGATCGAGCGATTTTGTGCTAACGCGAGGAGAGGAATGCCGAGCGCGGCAACTATGAGAGGTAAAAACCCAATCATAAACCTTAGGATTCGAAGTCTGCTGTTTCTCATCAAAGGAGGTTTCATCCAATTTCTTAATTTCATATGCCAGTAGAGAAAAACCTGTCAGCAATTTGCGAAATGGCGTTTGTTCTTCGGAATTGCAGCAGGTAACGTTTAGTAGAGCCGGAATATTCTCTTCGATACTGCATTTATTCGGCCCGACTGGTTGCAAGTGAATGGTATCCTATAGAGGAACTGCTCAGGTTTTCGTCCTGAACCTGTACACCTTGACTGATCGCAGTTCGGGTTCCTCCCCCTACGCAAGATGAATCCCAATCCTGTTACGCGAGCCATCATTCTCGGCGGCGGTCCTGCCGGCCTTAGCGCTGCCTCGGAGCTTGCTCGTCAAGGGTATACCCCACTTGTCCTTGAGGCAGACGAAGTTCTTGGCGGCCTCGCCCGAACGGTGTCTTACGAAGGATTCCTCTTCGATATAGGCGGACACCGCTTCTTCACCAAGTCGTCTATGGTGTGACCCGTTATGAGCCCTAAATCGGACAAGATCGCCGCAGTTAAGGAACCGGTGCAGCGCGCTCTCGGCCTTTATCACAAAGCTGTCTCAGGCACCGGCCTCCGGGCCATCCTCATAAGACCGCGTATCTGATTCCCGACGGCTAAGGGGAGAAAGAATGTCGTGTCGGGTCATCGGCCGTAATACCCTGTTAGAAGCCGGCACCGTGTTTAAATGTCTGCCTGCCTGCTATCCTCCACCGACGCTGGCGACTGGACGGGCAACCCAGTGAGAATGGGAGCATCTACACGCGTGGAGGAAATCCCATGAAACTCTCCGTCTTGACTTCAGTTCTTTTTGCTTTCTTATTCCTTAATCCCTTCGCGCAGTCAAAAGACTTCCCGCTGACCGCGAGTCCCTCTGTCCCAGCAGCAAAGGGAAAAGTTGACATCGATAAAGACCAGAATGGGAATCGCAAAGTGAAACTGGAGGTGCAGCACCTTGCGAAGCCAAATACCCTGACGCCAGCCCAAACTGGATACGTCGTTTGGATTCAGGCCAGAGGAAAAGACGCAGAAAATAAAGGACAGCTTCGAGTCAATGGTAACCTCGATGGCAAATTAGAAACAACGACCCCATACGAAGAGTTCGACATTTTCGTGACGGGGGAAGAAAACCCGAGCGCAACCGCTCCGGCAGGACCAGAAGTGCTGCGGGGTACTGTCCAACCCTGAGAATGTTTCGGTATTAGCGTTCTGTTCGCGTTGCCGGGAAGGCCAAAACTCCGACATTGAGTGCTGACTCGGGATGCTGCCTGTTCGGCAATCGTCGGGAGGTTCAGTCCTTCAAAGTGAATAATGCTTTGCCATGGTCCTCAGGTGCGCTTGTTCCCAACACCATCACCTAAGGCATCCGAGTCCCGATGGGGAATTTTGGCCGATTAATCGGTTTGTCGATCCTGCGTTCGGCGTGCGGAGGAAAACTATGGATGCGCTCTACGGAGTCCAGGCCATCCTTGTTAATGATGTTTGCCAGATCCCCGAAAGACCCGGACGAACGAGAATCCCAAATACACACAGATGGAGGGTCGCGAAGAATTATTTGAGCGGTAACGTCATAAAGAACCAGTAGCTGGCTGGCATACGTGCGAACTAGCATGTGCCGAGGCAGAGCAATGGGTTGGTGGATTATGAGGAATAGATCGTTGGATATTAGCGCTGAACTGTCAAAGCTGCTGGTGGAGCAGACAGAATTCTTGACAACAGGCAATCACACTCCTGCGGAAGAAAAACAGTATGAAAAATCGTGTGATCGCGTTCGGGAATTGTTCGCCCAACTCGCCTCAAAGAAGGCAGCATGAATGGTTACTGCCAGATCGAGCATGTGCGCAGCGACTCCGACATAGGTTCGCCTTGCAGCAATAGAGCTGTAGCTGAATGCGCTGACTGCGGGGCTGCGATTTGCTCAGACTGTCGGATGTGGTGCTGTGGGCAGTCACTCTGTGAATCATGCGGTGACTACCACGTCACTTACTCTTGCCTGAAGAAACCAGCACAGAACGAGCAACCTGTTTTTAATCGCAAACTAGGCTAGCCCTTTCGTTCGGGCCACCGCGCACGATCTCCCACATTAACTGTGCGGCCCACAATAGCGAATCGCAGATTGCATTGATTGGTTCAGGGAGAGAAGACGGGGAATTTTCGTGAATACGGCGACCCACAAGGAGTCGCCGTACCTGTGAGTTCCTGTCGTTTACTATTTGGCCTTAGCAGCTTTGCAAGTCTTTGATATGTGTTTTACGTCCTGCATTTGAATGATTGACTGCCGTGTCCCCGCAGAACTTGCGCTTCCTGTTTCTTGAGTCGAATCCGAACTTGGGGTTTGAGTCGTGCCAGTGATCTGAACTTCGTGACCGACATGTTCGCCCAAGGTCGAGGTATCTCCTTGAATCTGATATGTGATACCCGATTCGTCGGTGAGGGTGAAAGCACCATTCGAGCCTTGCAGACAACCTTCGACCGTCGAGGCGTGCGCGGACGTGGGCTTGTCGCTGGGGTTGCCCGCGTGCTCGGTCTGCGCCTGAAGCCACGCTGCCGATAGCAAGAGAGTGCAAACCATCAATATTTTTGTCATACGAACTCCTTCAACATCGAATTACTGAGTACCATTCTGAAACCTAGCGGACATAGCAGGGGGGTGCAATACAGCAGATCAAGTAAGAGATTATCGAAAAGACCTCAGCCCCCTCCCTGCGGTGTTGAAGGGTGGGCACTCGATTGTCAGGGTCGTACTTAGCCAGTTTCTGCGTGCCGGGGCTGAGGCCGCAATCAGGAATTTACTTCGCCCCACCGATAATATTGTGCGCTAGAGTACCGACAAAAAAATGAAGTGGGACTAGAAAAAGCTTATCTGAGGGGCCACAGGGTGTGTAGTCACCGTTTCTGAGGAGTTACGGTGGGGAGGAACGCACCTCATGTGGCCTCGGAAGAAACGGAGCAGTCAGTACTTTCGTGTGTGCCGATTTTGAATCCGTTTAGCCGCGAGGGTCACATGGGCACAAACCGCTGCGCCCTCTGGGCGACGGTTCCTTGCAAAAATCTGAAAACGTTTTCGCTGCGCAAGGAGCCTTTATGGTGAAGAAGCATTCATCCGTCCGCCCTAGGTACACCTCGCCGCCTTCGAACACAGATGGCGACGGAAACCATATCCACAATCAAATCCTGCTAGATCTTCCAGCCGAAGAAAGCGACAAGCTGTTGCCGAAGCTGGAGCTTGTGCAAATGAAATTGCACCAAGTCCTTCATGAAGCTGGAGCGACTCTGAAGTCGGGCTATTTTTGCAACTCGGGCATGTTCTCTGTTCTGACAGTTACGCCCGACGGCAGGCATGTGGAAGTCGGTCTGATAGGCAAGGAAGGCTTTTCAGCCGTGCCACTGATTGCAGGCTTTCGCACCAGCTTCACCAGAACAGTTGTTCAAGCTGAAGGAACTGCATTCCGAGTCGATGCTGACATCTTCAAGGCGACCCTCCGCCATTGCCCCAAGTTGGAGCGGCAGCTGCAGCGCCATTCGCTGCTTATGGCGATGCAGGTGGCACAGATTGCAACTTGCAACCGCCTCCATGAGGTTGATGAAAGATTAGCGCGATGGCTGCTGATGACCGCAGACCGGGTCGGCTCTGAAACTCTTCCACTCACGCAAGAGTTTCTCGCGCAGATGTTAGGAAGCACACGGTCAACTGTCACAATCTCGGCCCGTACTCTGCAGAAGGCTGGGTTGATTGCCTACACACGCGGAAACGTAAACATTCTGGACAGAAAAAACCTGGAAGCTGCGGCTTGTGACTGCTACGGGTCGATACAACGGCAGACTAAGGAATGGCAAGGCCAGCAGGAATAGGTCTGTGTGCTATCGCACATTCGCGCGTATGACGCCTAGCTGACTGATTGTTCTTATCGCGGTACGATTCAGGATCGAAAACACATTTCACGTAGGAGCGGGCCGATATGGCCACTATCCTCTGCATCGATAACGATCCTAGAATCCTCGAATTTCATCGCGCTGTTCTCACTGGCGGTAGCTACATGGTTCTCACCGCGCTAGACGGTCCCAGCGGCATTGCCCTCACTCGCAACCATTCAATAGATGCTATCGTGCTCGATTTCAATATGGCTGGCATGGACGGCAGTGCGATGGCTCAGGCGCTCATGAAAGAGCACCCAACAGTCCCAGTGGTGGTCTGCAGTGGGTGCCTCGATGACATACCCGAATCCTTGAAGTGGTTTGCCGACGCGTTATTAGAGAAAACGGACGGCCCCGAAGCTCTGATCTCAACCATCGTGAAGCTCACCAACACTTCGATTTCTAGTTCTGGAAAAGGAGTGAGTGGAGTTGATCGAGCCGTTTGTCATGCTGACTGCAAGGAGGTTCATCATGACCGAGACATACAAATGGCACGAAGTCTACAAATCCGCGCTGCTTGAAACTGATTGGTCGAAAATAGGAGGACGCATTCAGGCAGTTGAGGCGGCTTTACACGAAAGGAAGAATGAGTTCGCGCTGAACCATGGCGGAACGCCAGCAGAAAATCAGGCTATAGAGGACGCTCTGCATGGGCTCGGCATCCTGCGGAAAGAAGTAGTCGCATGGCACGAATCGAAACGGGCTAGTTAAAGGCGTACGGATCTAAGTTTTGTGAGGCTAGATGAGCAATACCAATGACGCACCCGTCAGGAGTGGCGGCAACTCTGCCAAGCTGCTTTGTTCGAAACAAATCCCCTGAAACTGCTGGAGCGGATCGCACATGCCCGCAGTGTCATCGTCGAACGTATCGAGGAAGGCTATAAAAAGCCACCGACCAGTGAACAAATTGCAATGCTGGATGCGCTGTCCACGTTAGACAGTTTGCGAAGAATTACGGAGCGTCAAAATGGCTACCAGTCAAAAGCAAGTTGATTGTTCGCGGGAGATCAGGGTGAAGACCAGCTACAGTTGGCAGACTTCGTATCGAGCGGCCCTGCTTGAAACCGACTGGACGAAGATGGCAGAGCTAGTTCAGGCAGCAGAGTCTGAAATCCACAAGAGGCGGCTGGAGCTTTCTAAAGACCACAACGGAACGCAGCTGGAACGCGAGGCTGTCGTCAATGCGCTGAATGGTCTGAGGGTTCTGCGAATGGATGCGGTTGCTTGGCGAGTGCGGCAGAAATCCACCGAGCAAATTCGAAATGATGACGAACGTACATGCTAGTCATCGTTAGCCTGAGCAAACTGGATAACAACCGCATCGAAATTGGCATAGCGAGGCCCCAACATGACACCAAGCGCATGCTCGAATTCAATTCAACAAACGAGATACAGCAAGTTCTGTCAACTTTCGGGATCAACACGGAGACGATAGATTCGCACTTGAAGCTGTTGACACAAATGGGCGCAAACGAGTACCTGAAATTTCCACCGATGGATGTCCCACAACATTCTTTGCTGCCACTTGGTTTTCGACTCTGATTCGTGTCTCGTAAGGTCGTTTATACCCGAGCGCAGCCCCTATGAAACATTCCGACGTGAGATGGAATCCCGCGAGGCGAGAACATTTCTGTGTCAGTTGCGGACGGACAACCGATTCCTTTGACATTGCGGATGCCCAACAGAGACTTGAACGGTTTGACTGCGTGGTTCCGTCCGTGGATGCGGCTATTCCTGAGCCGGGCACGGAAACAATCCGACTGATGCTAAAGTCGCTGAAACCGCTCGGCTGATTAGTTTCTAGAAGCAATCTCTTGAATCTTCCGCAGGATCTCAGTAGTTCGAATGATCCGATGTAGAACTGCTTGGTTTTCCATCGCGTTGGCATAATCCCAAGCTCGTATCGCCAAAAGTTCCGCAATCAGTGTCTTTAGCATAAGTCAATTGACTTTCTGCTTCGCTCTGAACGTCGTCCACCTCGCACGCTGCGCAGCAGCTATCTTGGCCCTACTCTGTGCTGACATCGTTCGTTTGGGGACTACAACCTTAGCCTTACCCCTAACTTTCGCCCCGCGTGCCCTCTGAGCGGCAGCGATCCTCTTCCGACCAAGCCGCACTGATTTGACACTCATTGACGCCAGGCCAAGCCCCTAGGCCGACCAATCTTCACTTTTCGCGTGTTGAAAGATCAGATCGAACGGCCTGCGGTAAGCCGGCCATAGACTTGATCTGAGCAATTCACCGCGTTCCTCACAATTTCCGACTGAGTGCTCCCCCACTCACTGTAAGAACGAACAGTGTAAATACCCAAGCTTTTCACCTAGAAACAGAGAACCGCAAAAAGGAGACTGACATGGCCACAGTAGCGCCCGCAACACCCTCAGCACCCGTAGAGCGCGATTCGACGAAACCGCAGGCAATGGCGATTCCGAAGGAAGGATACTTCAATCTTCAAAACGGGAGGTATGGCCCAGTATATCCACGAACTCCAGCCTGCTATGGATTCACCCTTATTGCAAAGATCAAGCCGGGAAGAGAGGACGCGATCCGTGCTTATGGCAAAACCATCGAGAAAGCGATCGCTGATCTTCCTGATGCCCTTGCGACGCTTAAGCTCCACTACCTCCGGTGGGTTCTTTTTGATATCGGAAAAGATACATATTTTATGTACCAAGGAATATTTGACACCGATTTCGACAAGTACACAGAGGACGCTGTCGCCCTGTTCACAAAGTTAGGTGTGAACACGACTTTTGAGAACCTTGAGGGATTTCCGGAAGATTGGAAGACCAACGTGCCAGCGTTCGTTAGATTCGTTCGTGAGCACCAGTGTCCGAGTTTCTTGGAATACGGCGAGTATCCATACGTGACAGCAGACGAAATCAAGAAAGCACTGAAGCTCAAGGCGGCCTTTAGCGACATGCTCGATCTAATGCAGTAGCAATCTATTCTTCACTCGCAACGGAGAGGCCGTGGGCATCTTGCAGCAATCGCATGGGATTTCTTGGGATCCGACCGAACAAATAGAAGAACCAGATTCACTTGAGTTTGACGACATTCAACATTTCCTAATGGCGAGGCCCCCTGCGCTGGCAGCGCGCTACGAGTTTCTAGCGTTCCAGAGTGCGCAAGCGGGACACGCGTGGCTGGCAGGCCTGATCGACAAGGTGGGCACCGCGAAGGGTGTAGGGTCTAGCACACTTGACTCCAGATGGGTGACCATCGGGTTGACCTGGAACGGCCTTAGCGCCCTTGGCGTGGCTGAAGCAAAGTTAGCCACCTTCCCCGAGGAGTTTCGTCAAGGG
>Ga0157374_10004755_pt1 | contig 11388 bp, 10 predicted proteins | sample M25metaG_FD_115308 | JGI IMG/M metagenome (GOLD analysis project Ga0157374, IMG submission 115308) | Miscanthus rhizosphere microbial communities from Kellogg Biological Station, Michigan, USA - M2-5 metaG | ecosystem: Host-associated > Plants > Roots > Rhizosphere > Soil | place: USA: Michigan... | reverse complement strand
CTGGATATCCTGGCGCTCGTCCTGCCGTGGAGTTACATCCAGCCTATCCCAGAGACGTACGGCTTGCATGACCGAGCAAATCTCATGGAGCCCATCCGGCCGACGTGGCCGAACGTTCAAAAACAGATTAACTTTGGCGGGTGTTTGAACGGAAAGCATTGGCTAACTCCCCAAACGCATGAATTGATATAGCTTCCGCTCGCAAGCCGGAATTGATGCCCGTGACTTCAAACATTCGATCAAGTTCCTCGGCTGTGGCAAAGCTTCCTCCGAGCAAGGCGTTACGAATGGTTTTCCGCTTTTGAGAAAACGCGGTACGCACCAGGCGCGCAAATAGAGCCATATCCTCCACTTCCGCCGCTGGTTTCTCTCGCGGCGTCAGGGTAACTACCGCCGATTCCACCTTGGGTGCCGGATAAAACGCTTGCGCGGGGACGATAAAGTCCAGGTGCGCCTCAAACCAGAACTGCAAAGCGATGGAAAGCGGATTATAGGCCCGTTGGCCCGGTGTCGCGGTAATCCGTTCCGCCACCTCCTTCTGTACCATCACGGTCAACTGACTGATGCGCTCCCGCAGGGGATAATGCACCTGTTCCAGCTCGCCGGCCAAGAGGAACATGATTTTAGAGGTAATGGCATAGGGCAAATTGCCCACCACTTTAAAGCGGGGTGCGGGGATTTCATCAAAATTGAAACGGAGGATATCCCGTTGGATCAATTGCAAGCCGGGATACTGGGCAACCGGAAACTTTGCCTGCACATACTCATGCATCCGTTGGTCCAGTTCTACGGCAATTAGGCGCTGCGGATTGCGAGCCAGTAGGCGTTCCGTTAAAAAGCCCGCGCCGGGGCCAATTTCCAGCAGCAAATCCGAGGAATTCAAATTCATCAGATCCGCTATACGGTCCAACACGGCGGCATTGGTTAAAAAATTCTGGCTGAAACGCTTTTTCAAACGCAGCCGACGGGCCTCCTCAAACAGAGGGTTAGACGTATGCTGGTGAGTAGAGGACATTTTCGACATTAGAGTGGCAAGAACTTCCTAAAAATGGGCTTCGCGGGCCAGATAGGCAGCCCCAACGATACCGGCGTAATTACCCAGCGTGGCAGGCACCAGATTAAACGCGCTGCTCATGGAACGCTCGCGGGTCCGTTCCAGCAAGAGTTCAAAGTTGACGAACTGGGCCAAACCGCCACCCACCACGATCATATCGGGGTCCATGACATTGATCAGACTGCCTAAACCAACGGCGATATGGTGATGCCACTCGTCCATAATATGCTGACCCAGGTGATTATCATCTTTCCAAGCGGCAATGACCGAATATGTGGTCACTTCATCGTTGGTGCAGTACTTGGCTTTGAATTCGGCCTGAGCCGTTTCCGTTGCGGCTTCCACTGCCAATTCGGCGGTTTTTTGCAGGCCGGTGCCACTGGCGAACGCTTCCCAGCAATCCCAGCGTCCGCAGGTGCACTTGCGCTCCCGATGATAGGAGATGGCGATATGGCCGCCTTCGCCCGCATAGAAGTGAGAACCGCGATACATCTGTCCATTGAACACGATACCCATGCCCACGCCGGTACCCAAAGTAATCGCAAATGAGTTACGGGCGCCTTTGGCCGCCCCGTAGCACCATTCGCCATAGGCAGCGGCGTTGGCGTCGTTTTCAATATGGACCGGCAAATGGACTTCCGCCTCCAAGCGCTCTTTCAGATTGCGCAAATTGGCCAGCGCAGGCATATTGCCCGTAGAACCCAAAATTTGCCCTTGTATGGAGTCCACCACCCCCGCCGTGGCAATCCCCACCGCGCAAACTTCATGCTCCCGCTTCAGTTTGTCGATCATGTCCACCAGGGTATTTAAAAACGTCTGGGAATCGGCCGGTGTTGGTGCGTTTAGTAAAGATTTCCAGCAATTTTCTCCGTCAGCGGCATTCGGCACTACCACTGCCGCATTGATTTTGGTGCCGCCAATGTCGATACCCACCGTGGGACGGGTCAAAATCTCCCGTTCGTAGGTTTGAAACGGTTGAGGATTATCTTTGGCAATGGCAACATCTTTCATGCGGGAATTTCTCATATTGTAAAACGGCACTGTGGCTGGAACGTCAAGCATATTGCCCAACAAGGACTTTCGCTTAGCCAGTCGCTCAATTTTTGTATTGGCTTCCTGGAATGACCCCAATCAAGTCATCCCTAGTAAGACACCAACCAGTGTGGTGATTTTACGCTAAAAATGCCGGAAATGCACTTGTTCAATCGGGCTAATCATGTGTTTCGGGATAAGGTTCAGTACAAACCGGCCTGCACCTCGCGGATTGCAGATAATATCGCATGATCCGGTAACGGTTTTGTAACGATGGCAAAGTTTTCTTCCACTTGGGCCAGGGTTTTGCAACCCACCACCACCGTGGACACCGCAGCCTGACTCAATGAAAAGGCCAGAGCCAGTTGGGCCAGCGAAGTATAATCCTCCGGCAGGAGTGGCTTAAAGCGGTTAGCAGCTTGGATTCGCTTATTGACCAATGGTTTTGGCCATACCACTCGGTTATCTCCGGCCTCAAAAATCCGTCCTTCCACCATACTACCGGACAAGAAGCCACGCGCCAAAGACTCTCGCACAATTAAGGCTGTCTCGGTCTCCGCACAGAGAGGAAGTAACGCTTTCTCGATCCGGGTATCGAACAGATTATAAATTGCCTGAACGCCGGCAACTTGCCCCTGCCGAATCGCCTGCACCCCTTCTTGCGGATCATGAATTACCACGCCATAAAAGCGAATCTTTCCCTCTTGCTGCAAGCCATGCAGCACCTCAAATACCTGTCCATGCTGGATTAATTCCAGGGGAGGCGTGTGTAACTGGTAAAAGTCAATCGCCTCCAGCCCTAACCGCTGCAAACTCGCATTGACCGCCTGACGCAGATAAGTGCCGGAGAAGTTAGGCTTTACACCGCCAGCTTTGGCCAGGGTATCCGCGCTAAAATCCTGACCTCCCGCCGTGGCAATAAAGACTTCATCCCGATTCCACCCTTGGACCGCTTGCCCAATCAGAGATTCGGAATGTCCATGCCCATACGCATCGGAAGTATCAAAAAAATTACAGCCCAACTCATAGGCACGATTTAGCGCTTTCAAGGACTCGGCATCATCGGTGGAACCATAGCTATTCCCATAGGCATTGCCACCAATCCCCCATCCGCCGAAGCCAATCTCTGAAACCTGAAAACCCGTTTTTCCAAAGGCGCGATATCTCATGCCTTTCAGGGTAAAAGAAGCACACCCGATCCTGCAAGTCATAACTTTGGGGCATTATTTCCTCTGCCCTGACGAGTTTGCATTACAATGGAAAGGAGCTTAAAGTTTGTTGAACTCTGATGATCGAGTTCTCAGGAAAGGCAGGGTTCAGTCCCGATGCGTCTACGTCCCCGCACGGTCTTGCTGGCGGCATTCGTGTTGCTCAGCGTTTTGGGTGGTTTTTACATCCTGACGACTCCTGGACGTAAGCCGGTCGTCGTATCCATCTACGGCCCACCCATCATTTCCGCCGAGCAGCGAGTCCAGGATGTGGGCAAAGTGTTGACCGACAGCAAGGTAAAAACGGAGTTCCAGGTATACAACGTTGGCGGCAAACGGTTAAGCATCAAAGATGTACAGACCTCCTGCGGCTGTACCGTGGCGCAAATCAGTAAAAACGTTATTTCACCGGGCGATTTCAGTCGCATTCAGGTAGAAATGGACACCAGCCTGAAACTTGGCCCCGTCCGTAAAAAAATCACCGTGATCAGCAACGATCCCAAACGCCCGGAGCTAGCCCTTTTCCTCATCGGGACGGTATTACCCAAACCCATGGCGGGACATGCCCAAATCACGCTTCATCCCCAAGACAAACTGGTCCTGTTTAAAGGAAAATGCGCCACTTGCCACGTGGATGCGGGCAAAGGAAAAACCGGTAAAGCGCTCTTTCTGGCGGACTGCGCCATGTGTCATGGCGCTATGGCGCAAGGTAACCACAGCGCGGGTCCTTCTCTTCTCAAGCTGAATTATGAGGACGAAAAAACGCTCCAGCAGATTCGAAGCAGCATCGCCGACGGTTCACCCAGAACGCCCCAAATGCCACCTTTCTCCACCGTACAAGGCGGCCCCTTGAGCAACGATGAAATTGACTCCTTGGTCCAGTTCCTCAAGATACAAAGTCTGCAAGCCAAGATGGGCCTATTGAAGCCCCAGCCCGAAATGGAAGATCAGACTGAGTTTGAGCAGGCATTAAAAGAGCCTCACTAACTTGATTGCTATAAGCAATCTTCAGCCCAACCTTGAGCGATCAGGTAAGGGGATTAACCGGCAGAGCGATGTTCCATCAGCAGGATGGCCATTGCCTAACTGTGGAATAGGGTTTGTGGTCTAGAGAGACCATAATGAGGTGCGCTAAATCTCCAGTCGTTGAAGTAAAGTCAGCAGCAGATTTGGATGAGCAACCATTTGCCATTCGTGTCATTTTTTCTTATTCCGACTGTGCCAAGTAAGGAGGGAGTGTTATGGATTTGTTCAGCCTTTTGAAACAGGATCATCTGGAAATTCATGCCCTACTACAAAAGTTAATCAGTAAGCCGGATCCAAAACGGGAAGGCATCCGAGACCTACAGGAAGCCTTGGCGGATCTGGTGGTGAATCATTCCAAAATGGAAGAGAATTACCTGTACAACCGGATGCAACAGATTGAAGCCGCCCGCGAATTGATCGGTCACAGCTTTGAGGACCACCAGGTAGCGCTAAAATCTTTAAGCCAGTTGCAAACCCAACGAATTGAAACGGACGAATGGCTCAGCGCCTGCCAAAAGCTGATGAAAGAACTTGAAGCCCATGTTCAGGAAGAGGAAACCAAACTGTTTCCCTTGATTCAAAACAGCCTGAACAGCACCGAAATCAGCCAGATTTATCAAAAAATGCTGCAATTCCGTGAGGAAAACCTGCTGGTTACGCCCGATCTTCCACTATCGCCGGATTAATCCGGACTAACGCCCACCTGATTCAGGGAAGCGGCTCGAACCAACCGATTGACGATTCTTTTCTATCTCAATCGCCTGGGCGGTACGACCTACCAGCAATGCTGCCTGGGATTTCACCAGCCAGCTATCATCATTCAGCGCATGCACCACCAAGGGCAAAAACTGGGCGCTATACGCCACGCCGTTCCCTTGCTCCAGCATTTCCAGAAAGGTGTTCATGATGGTTAACCGAACATAAGGGGCATTCTTGTGAGTGCTACTTAACGCTTTCTCATAGGCCTGTTTCAGTTGGGGAATGGCCACGGAGCCCATCCGGGCCAAAGCCTCCGCGGTATTTTTTCGCACATTGGGGTCATCATGGCCCAAAACGCCAATTAAAACCTCCAAAGCCTGGGTCGCCCTTAAGGCACCTAAAGCGAAAGCCGCATTGGCCACCACGCTCGGTTCCCGCTCCTTCATTTGCTGCATAAGCACCGGTACGGCAGACTCTAACGGGAGAGCACCAGGACGAGCGGCTGGCCGTCTACCACTGGGCTCCGCCATCGTGTAAGTGGTCTTGCCTTCAAATTCATAATCGAATCCAGCCCGACGAATGGCCTCTTCCGCCTCTTCCAAGGTGGGAAACAACGAAGCTTCCCGGCCCGACGGATTGGGAATCAGAATTTTACCTTGGGGAGAATCAATCGCCACGGAGGGAACGGCAAACATTTCCCGCATTTCGCCTGTCGCCGGATCAGGCTTGGTGATCTTTTTAATAGGAATCGCATTCATGAACTTAGCACCTGTTGAAACGCCTGGGGCAGATGTCGAGTAATTTGTGAGGCACTCATGCCATATTGCGTCAGGTTTTTCGCCGCCGCATCCCCGGCCAGGCCATGTAAGTAAACGCCTAAAGTGGCTGCTTGCCAAGTATTACTGGAAGATTGAGCATGAATCTGCGCCGCCATAGCGCCAATAATGCCTGTCAGCACATCTCCGCTCCCGGCAGTCGCCATACCCGGATTGCCAGTTGGGGTTATCCAAGTCGGGTTCTGCGTACTATTATTATCTTCAGCCTCATTTGTAGCCAAACTTGCTATCACGGTAGATGCGGACTTTAAAACCGCCTGCGCCCCATACTTCGTCCGGACCTGAGCCGCCGCATGCAAAAGGTTGGCAGAAACTTGAGCACTTTCCATATCCAGCAGACGGACGCATTCCCCCACATGGGGCGTTAACACGAACTGCTCACTCAGGCGCAACTCATGCTTACTTAGAGCATACAAACCATCAGCATCCACGATAACGGGCAAATTCAATGTTTTAAGGTAAGTCATCAAGTTCAGAATCGTTTGAATGGTCGTGTCAGCCCGACCCAATCCCGGCCCCAAAACAATGGTGTTGTATTTTTGAGTCGCCAGCGCGTCCTGCAAAAATTGGATGGATTGTTCGCTTAGGTACTCTTCATCCGGCAAGCTCAATCGCATAATTTCCGGCAGAAGGGGCAATTGCTGAAACACGGCGCGAGGCGCGGCCAACGTAACCAAACCAGCCCCGGCGCTCATCGCCGCTTCACTGCAAAGCACCGCAGCCCCCGGCATGGAAAGACTGCCTGCAATCACCAATACGCTGCCATGCTTATATTTATGACTGTCCGCTTGTCTAACCGGCAACCAAGACTTGGCGTCAGACAGCGTAATCAAGCGATACGGACTTTCATCCTCCATCACCAAATACGAAGGTATGCCTATATCCACCAGGGAAACCGATCCGGCGCAGGATTTTCCAGGCTGTAAGTATAGGCCCGGCTTTGGACTGGCCAAGGTAACGGTCATGTCCGCCTGCACCGCGCACCCTAGAACTTGTCCGGTAGCGCCATCCACACCGGAGGGGATATCGATCGCGAGTGTCCATGCATCTTTCATCTGCCGGGCAGAATTTATGGCATGGACCAATTCCGCCTCCAAATTTTCGATTGGCCGGCCCAAACCACTACCAAACAAAGCATCCACCACAAAGTCCGAAGATTGGATCTGCTTTTTCGCCAGTTCTAACTGTGACTGCGCGTTAATCAGCGGAATAGAAACGGCCATCATCAGGCTTTCCAGGTTTTCCAGCGACTCATTCCGGTATCTTTGTCCCGTATAAACTACCGTCAAATCCTGATAACCGGCTTCATGAAGTTTCCTGGCGCACACAAACCCATCGCCACCATTATTCCCAGGCCCACAGACGATCACACCCCGCTGTTCTTTACCACAATGCCGCTGTACCGCCTTCGCCACCTGCTCACCGGCGGATTCCATCAGCGTTTTCGCTTGAATTCCCGCTTGACTGACCGCCTTGCGATCAATCTCCTGCAAGTTGGAAATGAGTTTCATGAAGGGTTGGGATCCTTGAACCAACGTGAACCATATATCTGGCCCTATCATAATGCACCAGTCTCGTTGGAATCTAGTGGAAAATCAGGTAAAATGCTTAAGTAGGACTTACGCAATAGCGCCCTGAACAGCGCTAATCTTGTCAAAAAGATATCCATTTCTCGTCATTGATTACAATAAACTCCTTAAAAATGGCTATCTTTTCTCCTCATTATCATCTGTTCATAACACTTTTGCGTAAGTCCTATAAAATCAAGGAAAGTTGAATGTGGGATAGAGCGTTGAGGTATCAATCCGTGTTGAGTCTGAGTGTTAGTCTGCCAAGTCAGAAATCCAAATTCATTATTGCCTTACTCAGCAGTGTATTGGCATCATCCTTATTTATCGGAGGGCAAAGCTTATCTTTTGCCGTAGCAACCCTTAATCCATCCCAAAATCCGATTGATGCCGATCTCATTCGGGTCGGGATCAGCGATGACGGTATGAGTACCTGGGAATACCCCTCCGCTCGGATTTCCTCGACCAGCCAGTTTACCGTACTGGACAAAACCACCGGGTTACCGGTCTTAACGGCGCAGCCCGGCGAAATCATTACGTTTACGGTCAATCGCACCGGCTTTATGCTGAAAAGCAATATCCAACGCGACCTGAAACTGAATAACTTTTCCGATAAATCAAATATCCACGACATCGTTCCCGACATCAACAGCTTAGCTGTCCCGCCGCAGGCCAATGCCTCCGGCTTGCTCCCTTTACCCGGACCGCTTCGCCTAGAAACGCTGGATCCGAACGGCCGGCTGAAAGTCGTGAATATTACCCGCAAAAAAGCGGTGCCGGAATTCCGGGGAGCGCTGGAAATCATGCGCGGCCCTTCCTCGCAGAACACCCTGACCGTGGTCAATGAACTGGAAATGGAAGACTATCTCAAAGCCGTGGTGCCCAACGAACTACCCATGCGCTACGGGGTGGAAGCCGTGAAAGCCCAGGCCATTGCCGCTCGAAATTATGCCCTGCACCCCCGTGAAAAGCCCTGGAGAACCTTTGATATTTGCGATTCGCAACTCTGCCAGGTTTATTTTGGCGCTCAAACCGAAACCCCGGATAGCAACCGCGCCATTGCCGGCACCCAAGGGCTAGTGGCGCTTTATGAGGGCAAACCCATACTCGCTCTGTTCAGTTCCTCTCATGGGGGATATGCTGAGGACTACTCCAACGCGTTTTCCGATCCGGTTACCAAGCAGTATCCCGCGCCTTCCATCCCTTATTTAACAGGCGGCTTGGATATCGCCCTTCCTCCCGATTTGGCCAACCTGGACCTGAGGACGGAAACCGGAGCGCGTAAATTCTGGACCGATCCCGCTATTCAAAGCTTTGACGTGGAATCCCCTTACTACCGCTGGACCAAAAACTGGACCAAAGCCGAAGTGGAAGCCACCATCCAACAAGGTTTACTGGATGTTTCCAAGGACGGCGGCACCCGCGCCTTCATCACCCCTTTATTCAAACCTGGCGACACTTTGGGCGGCCTCAAAGATATCCAGGTCATAGAACGCGGCATATCCGGAAAGGCCATGCTCGTGCAGATTGATGGCGGTCACGGCTCTTGGACCATTAAAAAAGAATTCCTCATCCGCAAAGTCTTCAAAAAAGACGGCAAGATGCTGCCCAGCGCCAATGTCGTTTTCACCCTCCACAAAAATCCGCATGAACATCTCGTCGGTTTGACGGCACAGGGCGGCGGCTTCGGACACGGGGTCGGTCTCAGCCAGTTGGGCGCTAGCTGGATGAATAAGCATGGCTTTTTATTCCCGCAAATTATCCAGCACTATTACAAGGGAGTTAGCCTGGGTACGCTGCCCATTACCGTAGGCGGCGAAAAAGACGCCCGACCGGTGATGACTCAATTTGGGGCCAGCCAGCAGCGGGGCACCCTTTGGGTGGTGCAGGAAACGCCTGAGTCCAGTTGGCTTCCCTTCCATAAGGCGGCTCCCGTGGAGGTCCAGATTAACGGCAAGCCGGTACATATACCGTTAACCACCAGCCAAACCAGCGTGAATGTGGATAGTTACATTCATCCAGGCGAGATGAACAGCTTGCTGCTCCTTCCGGATGCAAAACACCCGGAGCGCAAGCTCAAGGTTTGGCTGGAGTTGTACCCACCGCAGCAAACTCTGTCTAAATCCGCGTTGAAATTCACGCCAAAAACTACGGTGCAAGCGGCCTCAACACAATCACCGCTTCCGGTTAAACGATAGGATTTTTCTTATCGATCCACAGCCGGGATGGCGTCCTCGTCATCCACGGTGCTGGCTTTTGGCTTACGAGTGCTGTATCTCCGGTTCCCACTGTTGGAAATAGTGGTCATCGGGATGGTACGCACGGCGGGTTGCTCGATTTCCCCAGGTGGTTCAGGCGGTAAACCTGCCTCCTGTGGAGAAACTGTCTTCATTTTTGGCACATTTGGCGATTGAGAGGGCGAACCCATGACCACACTGCTAAGTTCCATGCGCTTTAGGCGCACCGCCCCGGTCGTAGTCTGAATCTCCAAAATAAAACCATCCAGGTATATAATTTCGCCAAAGTATCGTTTACCGTCGGTCGTTTCCACCACATCGTGACGATCGGTCAATTGAATCCGTTTGCAGTAATCCAGATCGCCAAAAAAGTGACTTGAACGACGGAACTCGATAATATCCCCCGTGACCCGGTCCAGTTTACCGCGCACCTTATTGCCATTGGCAAAATGGACGATATCGGCCAGACTCAATGATTGAAAACCAATGCAGCACGCTACACATAATCCCATCGCTAACCGTAGGTTGAATCGGAAGTGTGAAGATAGCATAGGGTGCTCCTACTCATTGCTCATGTTTCAGCATAAAGCGTCATTCCACTTTCCACATCGATCAGGCAGGGGAGTTCCTTCAGCCGGGAACAATTTGCAGTATGAGCCAGTAGACCGGACACTCCATAAATCTCATTAAAAGGCGATTGAGAAATCAGCAATTATTTTTAATAAATTGTTTTTATTTCATTAAATCCCTTCATTCATAAAATTGGCACTAGGAGAGAGCTAAACGATGAGTATTTATAACTGTTCCTCGAATCAGGCCGATTAAGCTGGCTGAGTGAATCAGTGAATTGTATTGGAGAGAGAGAGAGATGACATCAGTCTATTATTTTCCGCCTCAAATACTACAAAATGTTTCCAGAATCGTCCGGCAAATGAGCTTTATGCTATACGGCGACCAATATCTCCAAGGACGGTCGCATAGCTTCAATAACGGTCCTTTAATGGATAGATTGGACCCGAATTATAGCCCCTTCAGAGGCACTTGCCTCGATTCACCGCCAACACCAGCACCTACTCCTTGTGCCCCTAGTCCAGGCAGTCATGGTGCCAGTCCTGCCAGCGGCCCGGGTAGCGTTATATCCGATGTGGCTCCGCCCAGTAAGGATTACAACCAGAATGTAGTCAATTATGCCAAAAAGTTTGAGGACGGCGAGGGCACTTTCTCAAAAGAAAGTTTAAGCAGGCTTTATGGTTTTGAAGTTACGGATAAGAGCATCAAGAACCTGGATTTGGATCATAATGGCAGCATTAGCTTGGAAGAGGCTTCGGCAGGATTGGCCTTTGAGGATAATAACGGCGCCAAGGCCGATGGAAAGATTTCTCAAGAAGACATCGATTCTACGAAATCATTGTTTGATCAGTCAGCTCAAGGTAGTGATACGGAATCGGCTGCCAAAATTAAGGCAAACCAGGACACTATCTCCAAAATTGATGAGGCCATGAACTTAAAATCGTATACCCACTAATCTTATTCTCAGGCTTCATCGAAGTACGGATAATTATTCTGGGATGCTGACGTTATGGCGATTCTTCAATTAAATCCAATTTAAATATAACGCCTCTTAACTAGAATGCTGAGCGAAGAGCAGGCTTGTGATTCAAGCATACATGTAATAGCCTGTTAGGGATTTCAAGCTGGCACCAGCGGCGATTAAAGCGATAACAGAAT
>Ga0157374_10004751_pt1 | contig 11392 bp, 12 predicted proteins | sample M25metaG_FD_115308 | JGI IMG/M metagenome (GOLD analysis project Ga0157374, IMG submission 115308) | Miscanthus rhizosphere microbial communities from Kellogg Biological Station, Michigan, USA - M2-5 metaG | ecosystem: Host-associated > Plants > Roots > Rhizosphere > Soil | place: USA: Michigan... | reverse complement strand
GGCCACTCAGTGTATTCTCGAGTGAATAACAAGTTGCACTCATTATATTCTGTTATTGCTTGAGAATACACGTAACTGCCCTCGATAACATCAATCACTTCCCGAATGACTGCTTCCCTGCAAATCATTTCATCGGATTCACTCATGACTGAGCCATTGAAACATGGTAATTTAAACAGCAATAAGTTCTTTCTGTGTCATTACATTGATAATCGATTACAATATTATCTTTTATCTAGAATTGGATCAAATTTTAGACAAACTTCTAGGATTCACTTCCAGGATAATGACCTAACATTGATCCTTTTTCTGTACACCATTTTCAAGTGTAAAACGTGTCTAAAGTGAAAGTATTTGAATGAAAAGGTCTACCAGACAAGTTGATAAAGAATAGGAAACAAAAGTGAAGGATGAAATTGATGGAAGCCGTGTGTGATCAAAGTAAAGACGGAAACAGGATGAACAAAATTGTGATGCTGAGGCAGCACGAACATCACCAAAAGCAGTCACAACAGGGAAGGGATCAACTGCCATGTTTACTCTTGTTTTTAGGCAGAGAAGACAGAGGAAGAAAAAGCACAGGATTGAACCTCTCCTTCCGTTTGTCAAACACAGACCCAAGACAAGCAGAGCACTTTTAACAGAATCAATGATTTCTTGTCTCCTTCACGTGTACTTAAGAGAGAGGACGGCATTTTATTTCCACTTCAGAGTATTTCATGGTTAGTTTACAGGTTTACAGTTGATGTCGCCGCTTTTCTTACAAGTTTGGCATGAAAACAGGACGGACTCGAGATAAACGAGAAGCCGGAGTAGTACTTGTCGTCGAACTGCCTTGTTTCTTTTTCTTGGGTCTGGAAACTCGAACAACATCAATGTCTTGATGATGAAGATACTCTACGATGGAGTTATTGCCCAGAAAGTGTCCTGCTCCGAAAGCAAAGAAAAAGGATGTGTTTGGATTTTCCTGCAATAAATGAACGATACGACGACCCATTTCAAGATTCCGTTTCAGAATCAACTCCTTCTGGAAGTATTTGTCCATTTCCTCCTCCAGACTTGATTCAGAAACTGAAGTGACAGATTCCTCTCGATTTGTTTGTCCGGAGATGACAGGGGATGCTAGACGTGTATCAAACATCTTTAAACTAAAGTCGCCACACATGTACTGCTGGATCAGGTTCTCTGTATTAAATGTTGATCGAGAGAGACGTGAACGAATCAATTCATGTTGAGTTAAGGCTTGATTTAAGGCAAAGAGAACAAGGGTTGAGTTTAACTGGTTAAGAGGATGACACTGATCTTGAACCCTTTCAACTGCTCCAGTACTTTTCTTTAGTCTCTGGGCCTCCAGAGCAAGGTACTTGTCTAAGACGTGAATGTCCCTCATTTTGATGTCCTCTTCAGTCAATGAGTTGATCATGAGGAGAATCCAAAAGGGTCTCTTTCGCTCCCAATTCGAAGTCAAGGCGTTATAAAGGTACTCTGCATGGATGCCTTTGACCCGTTGGTTCGGTGACATCCAGTCTGCAATATGTTGTCTAACATATTCAAGGTGTTCTTTGATCCTAAGATAAGTATTATTCGGTAGGACATCAACGACCCTAAGTCCCTTCGGAAGAAGTTGGCATTGGAATAGAGATGACTCAGTCTCTGGATCGAGAAGATCCAGTTCAAAAATAATTCTGTCTGAAGACTCAAAAGCCCTTTTTACTTTTTGAGGGATAGAAGACCAGACTCGTGTGTATGGGACATGAATGGTTCCGAACATCCAAGATGGCTTCTTCCTCCTGATCCTCCAGAGAAAAGTTAAATCCTTGTTCCCTCCATCGCACTCTAAAGAGGAGTTGAGGTGTGACAACGACTTTTCCGAGACTGAAGCTGCAATAAAAGTAGTGTTGCATTAGATCCTATGATGGACTTTAAATCCGCACCATGATCTCCTTAGACCTGCATCCATTCAAAGTGAAAGAGACAAGAGAATACAAACCTGGTGATGATGCAGATGAATTGATGATGAGAAGAAGGAATGGGATCAGAGAGGAAGCGGGTAAAAAAGTTTCATTGCAAAACATGGTCCGGTCATCATGTTTGGAGAAGAGCTTTTTCTTCCGAGTCAGGTGTCAGGTGTTATTGTTGTCGAGATGATCTCGAGGGCAGAGATCATCTCGGAAGGAGTTATACCTGACCCTTCTACTCTGCAGGTGAGATGCTTTGATTCACTTGAACAAGTCTAGTGAGTTAGAAGGCGGCCTCTGGTGGACCCCATTCGAGAAGCTCTATTAGTTTCTCAAACTTCGGGGACAAGTTTTTCTCTTCTTGTCTTGTCATGAATCAAATTAATGAGGGGATTTTGCAGGAACAAGTATTTACGAGGAAGAAGGAGGATAATCTTATATTGTGAGTCATTATTTCATTTGATATCGTTTTCTCTAACTTTTCTTCTTTCCCTCATGAGGATCGTTTATAAAACAAATTATGTCTTCTTGGAATTTTGATGCCAAGTTAGAGAGCGATCATGTCATAGTCATCGTAGTGTCCTTTTCACTTTATTCTCTCCTTAGCTTAACGTGCGAAGTAAGGAATCACTTTGAAGATCAGCAGGATGTCTCGTAAATGGTTCTTATTATAAAGGAAGGAAGAATTTTCGGAAAAGAGTGAGCTCATTATGACAAATGATCCGGATTCTTTTTCTTTTACCTTTTTCTTGTCTTGGGATGAGTTCCTTAAGGAAGGAAGGCAGAGATGATCATATTAATTACTTTGTTCGTAACTTTTTCTTCGCGATTTCGCTTTTGTCTCTCCGTCCTCTTCCGCCTTCTCAAGCATTTGAATCACGTATGCTCTCATGTGTTGTTGACGGTATCACCTCTGCTTCTTCTTCTCTTCCGCCTGAGAAATCATTTCCATCGTTAATTTTCCCTGGGAAACTAACGAGAAAATATTTTCCAGCAGTTTCTTTGCTTTTCTTCCACTCATTTACTCTGAATGAACAAGAAACGTTTTACAAATTTTTCTCTTCAACAAATGAATGTTGAGATAAAGTCATCTCATCTTCTTGTTGATCAGATGCTTTCTTTCTCTTCCCTTCTTTCATTCACTTGTCTTGTCTGCACATCTGACTCCGTGTATCACGAGTGACTTTACATTCACTTCCTTATGTCTTGAATTCAATTCAAGTGTAGATCTAGAGGAACATTTGAGACGAGTTTGTTGCCTCAATTTTAGATCCAAGATAACTGTGACTGAGACTTTGCATTTCTTGTCCATCTTCTTGATCCCCATCCCATATGCCTTGCATTAGATTGAATTTTATTTTATTTCAAGTCTATTCTCTCCTACACATTCTGTTTGATAAATTCTAGCATCATTTTTCTTGCTTCGTTCTCTTTTCATGAAAAGTTGCAAAAATCACGCCCTTTCACTTAACGTCTTGCGGTCCAACTCATTTACAATCACAAGTCTAAAGGGGAGCAGCTGTGTATCGTTTTTTACTTTTTGTGTGGGAAACCGAGTGCAGGGGAGCAAGAAATTCATCAAGAGATTCATTCTCATTTCATTCATTCAATTCAGTCAACGAAACAAGAAGGAAGCAGTACGGCATCTGCTCAGACTGCATAGAGCACTTTCTCTTGAAGGGATTCTCTCATTCAGTCTGTGAGTGAACAGAGAAGAAGGAGGAGCAGTCAGTTCAACACAAGAACATGGCTTCCTCTGATACAACAACGAGAACAACTGGCTCCTTCTTGTTCTCGAATGACCATCATGACATGATCATGGAAAGAATTTGGCAACAAAAACAAACTGCCCACGTTTCCTGTCAACAACGTCATCATCAACTTGACCAGTGCCCTTGTCATTTCAATAGCAATTCTTTGCAACAACTTTTACTTGTCTCTCGACTTAACTCTTGTTATTCCTCTTCTCCAGTGGTTTCATTGGAAGAGGATCATGATACCAAGATATGCAACTTTAGATGCCCATGTCATCCTCGTCTTGGGATGGGTTCGAGTCAAACACACCGAGAACAACAACATCAAGTCATCATATCCAACTCAACCTGTCACTTGAGCTCCATGTCAGACCAAGAGAGCTCTAGTTGTGGTCAAGGATGCATATCCTCCTCCATTTTCTGTGATTCTTCCCACCCTTTTTGTCGGGAGACTTCTTCAACTTTACCTTTACCATCATTAAGTTTGTCGTCATCATCATCTTCATGTACAACAAAGTCAAGCACAAGTCATACTCCTCTAACAAACAAGTCATTTGAATACCAAGTCTTGATTCGTCATTTTATTGCATGTTTTTTTCAGAAGAGATTACTGCTGATGATGATGGCAATAATGTTTTCTAGTTGCCTTTTAGTCTCTGCATTTCCTTCGGGTAAGAACACTAATGGGAAACGACGTTAGTTTTAGGGAGGAAGACAAATTCATCGATTGTTTCTTAACCGTCCTTTTATTCCTGTTGTTGTACAGAACACTGTGTATTCCCATCGGAATGGACAGGCCTCTGGTTCCAGAAGGGAGTTCCTGATGCCATTAAGATCGAAGGGAATGAAATGTCAGAGAAAGGATTCTGTAAAGAAATGAACGGAGATAAATTCTTGATTGAAAACAGGTCAGTTTACCCTCCTCCTTCTCGTCAACAACCAGTAGTACTGCCATTCGATGTACTTGTTCTTTCTTTCAGGTCTACTTTAGATACTACTGTTATGCAGTTGATGTCATGTTTGTCGTGTCTTCTTCTCAAGAATCATGTTTGTTTTCCTCTTGAAGTGCTTCCGTCCGTCAAGTGAGTGAGAGAAAGAGATAGAACACAATAGAATGAGCATCGAGAGGACAGAGCAAACAACCACTTGAAAAACGGAAAGAAGTTTGAGAGGATGAGCCATTCAAGACGGAAAGAAGACAAGAAAAGACATGATGTAAGAGACTTATTCCTCCAAAGTCTTGATTCTGGAGACGTGAGCACTCAAAGAAAGAAACTTCGAACAAAGAAATAGAACCGTGGACTTTGTATAAGAGGCTCAGGGTCCCTTTATTGGGTCTCATGTCTTTGCGAGGAGAGCATGATGATGAGGAGGAGATGATGGAAAGATGGGCAGCATATTCAACTCAACAAGACAACTACCGAATATTGTTTGCATGGCTGACATGACGTTGATGGTCTTTTGTTTTCTGTCCTTTATTCTCATATTCTTTCTCTTGTCTTCCCACCCACTACTTCTTTCTCGCATCATCATTCATTGATTATCGATTGCATTTTCATCTCAAACTACTTTACTTGCATTCCATGACAACAACGACTGGAAATCTCTTTGGATGTTCGTGACCTGAACAAATACAACAGACAAGAACGATGTGTTCGATGTATGGTCATCAGCCAGAAACATGCCAATATTTTGCAGTACAAAGAGAGTAAGTGTTTTAGATGGAACACGTTCTTGATAAAATTGAAACAAGTCGTTATGTTAGAAGTGTTGTACTCATTGATGTTCTCTTCCCACAGCATTTTGCTTCCCTTCCTCTCAATCTTCCCCGAGGAATCTTCGCGATGTCTGTTCAGAGATCAATGGGGATGCCTTCCTCTTCTCTTTATTTAGATGTAAGTGAATCGAACTTCTCTTGTCTATCTTTTCTGTGTTTGTTGTGATGCAGGCAACTTCTCGCCGACACAAGAAGTTTCTCTGGAATTCCTTGGTCGAGGAAACAAAACATTGGAGGAGTGAGAGAGTAATAGAAAAAGGAGATGAAGGAAAGAGGATGATGCAACTCCTGTCGAATCCTGATCATGATTAACGTCCTTTTCTTCCTTCTTGCTCTGCATTTTCTTTACTACTTTGCTTTTCTTTCCACCCCTTGACTCGTTTTCGTGGTTCTTTCTCTCTCGACTCCTTCCTCATGCCATTTGTTTCATTCCTTGATACACGGTTTCCTTTCGTGATGACATCTCTTACTCAATTCTTTTCTTTTACTCGACGATCGAATCGAATCATCACCCCCATCATGATACCTTCCTGCTATAAATATCATGTTCATTTGCCACTCCTTTACTGATGACTTGACTGGAAACAACCGCAACATCAACATCATTAACAGTGGACACTCCTGGAGTTGCATGTCCTTTCTCTGGATCCTTCAAGTTTTCTTACAGTCGTGGTCAAGGAGAGTGTCGTGAGCCATTATCAAGTATCGAATCTTGTACTGAAGAGAGCAGACTGGTCTTCCGTTTCCAAGCCTGTGCTGATGTTCCTGGATCTGAAAGCAGAGGTGAGTTAGTACTCGGGGTTACAAACATTTCTCTTTCCCACTTCCTGTCCTCCTTCATGCTCTTTTCATCCACACTTTACTATCGAGTCTGAAGGAGACACAGCAAAGACAGAACGTTTTTTCTTCCTCTAACACTTCAATTCCATGAGAACACTTTCGCTCGAAAGAACTTTGCTTCAACACAACATCATGCTGTGAGATATGGAGTCGATGGAGATGGAAAAAGCAAGTACGAGATCCCTCGTATGTTGTTTCTCTGCTCTTTCTTCGACTACTTTTTGTAACTGAAAAACTTAGGAGAAAGAGATCAAGGGAAGTGAACAAGAAAACCGGAAGAGGAAGGATAACACCAGAGTAATATAAAGAAAAGGGAGAGTCAGAGAAGAGGGAGTGTAATCAAGGAAAAGTCGGTAGGCTTTTTACCAGAATCAAAGGACCAGAAGGAATGTCGACAAAAAAGTTGGAAACAAAAAGACAGGGTATGAATGACGATGATGATGGCTGTGACAAAAAGGAAGAAGTGAATCGTGCAGACATAGAGATGACTTGGATCAACTAAACTTGAGTTTCCTGACAGATTGTCTGCGAAAAATCAGGGAAAAGACAAGATCGATGCGCATCGTGACCTGATTCAATGATGATTCCTGTGGAGGGAGAGAGTAAGGATGACAATTAGTACCTACACAGGTTCTCTCGAGATTTCCTTGCTCGAAGGTAGAGGTACAATGAAGGATGTGAATCTTGTCTGCCTCCTCTTATTAGAGCCCTACCCTGTGAGTTAGCAATAGAATCCTATTCTTTGGGGAGGCATGAGGCATGCACTCCATCCGTCATTGCCATCAACGCCTGTCTTGTTCATGTTCTTCGTTCGATGGTCTGGATCCGATGTCATTGAGATAAGAGACTAACACACAGACAATGAGATTACACCTTCGCTTTCTCTCTTAACCCTTGTTTTTCTTCTCTCATTTCAGTGGAAGAGCTGTCATGTCTCGGAGAATGGAAGGAGGGGTCTGTTAGATACCTGGTCGGAAGACTAGAACACCGATCAACAAAGACAGAGGAAGATAAACTGCGGTGTTTTGTCTTCGAAAAGAACAAGTACTCAGTCGAAGGATATAACTTGGCTCAGTCTGGAGATGCAACTTGCGATGGTCTTTCCTCTGCAGTCGAGGGGTCACGAACCATGAAACTTGCAAAGATTCCTGAAGTAGTGCCTTCGTGCTCCTTCCCTTCATGGCTAACGGGACCCAAACATTGGAAGACACTGGACGGGAGTGAGATCTATGACTTTTCCAAGGAAAGTACACTGACCGTCTTCAACATGACCACTGCTTCGAGACTAAACCTTATAACCTGTGTTCGTCACGAAACCTCTCGATTACGGAATGACTCAGTCCAGGAGTTTGTAGTTCACTCAGTCTCTGGATGGTAAGTTAGAATAAATTCACCTGCCTTTACATCCTCCTCCCTCGACTCATCTCGATAAGTTCTGTCCATACGCCTTCTTCACGGCTGGTCTCCCATGAGTAGTCAGTGACCCACTCCTCCCACACGAATGTCTTTTTCCTGAGATTCTATCTCATCTCATACTCATATTTGTAACGGTGTTCTCTCACATTCTCGTCCCATGTTCTTGATATGATAGCAAAATCGGGTTCATGTGCATTCGAATGTACAGACGTAATAACAATGTTGTCGAGATGGAGGCAGGCAATAATTTAGTGAAGGACGGTATAGAGGCCTGTTCTCAGCAACACTTCTACAGCTACCTTTCCATCACAAGTAAGTGTGCCTTAATGTCTTGAGTGAATGGATCAGAGTCTATAACATTTATTCGTATACTTACTCTGTCCTGACACAGCATTCAACCCACGACTGGAAGACTGCCCTGTTGAGGGCATTTACTCCCTCGAAGTCCCCGAAGATTGGAACTTTCCTGATGACGAAACGCCTTTCATTTGCTCAGAGCAATCAGTCCTGACATCCAAGTGCACAACTCCAACCCACATGCAGCTCCTGTCTAGGTGTTCTGAACGAACCGATTCCAAGAGAAGTGAGTTTATCACGATCAGACATTACTATCATGATGATCACGCCATTCACCGCACACTTTCAAGTTTTATTCGAGAAACTTGCTCTCACTTTTTAACCATTTCATGTCTTTCACTCCTCTTTGCTTTTACTCTCACGAGTCCATTACCCCCTGTATTACAAGAGTACTCTTCCTCATCGACATTCATTCGTTGACATGTACTCATTCGTTCTTTGACCTGTTTCTTTGTCTTTTCTCTTGGATTCTGTTGTTCTTGTTGTGTCTCTCTCTTGCATACATACATAGACTTTTACTGCCACGGAAACTGGAAGGATAATGAAACGACATTTACCATCGTGTCTTCGGCGGAAAACAAGAAGCAATACTGCTTGACATATACTCCTGAGGTCGTTGTTTCGACAGGAAGTGAACAGAATCCTGAAGCTGACCTGCCAAACCAAGTACTTCGTATGGAAATAAATAGTGGTTCGTGTCCTCATCCGAACAAGAAAAGCCAAGCTTCCTCTCTGTATCCTGGACAGTCCTTGATGCCTTCTCAGATTCTCAGTCCTTCACTCAAGAGAGACCTTCTCCGACTCAATCTCTTAGATCATGGTAAGTTTCCAGGAAATCGATTCCAGAACTTTGTTCTGCTTCCTTTTCTTAAACTGAAAACGTTTTTTCTCTACAACAACTGAGATCCCCTGACAGTTTGAGATTTTATCATGACCCATTGTCTCTTTACATTCTATGTTTGCTACCCTGCAGGCAAGTGTCATTCGATGAGAACATCTGCCTCCGCTGCCTCCTCATCATGGCCTCTCCAGAGTCACTGGGTACTTCATATCGCGATCTACTCTGCCATATTCATTCTGCTCAAAGTCAAGCCACTCGTATGGTTTAAGTTGACGATTCATAGATTATAGAGGACCACTCTTGCTTGAGTTTTTAAAAACCCGTTTTTTACGGCAAGAATATGATGAAGAACTGTAATAAGTATAACAATAAGAGAATAAGTCAACGGAGAGCAATAAATTTTCGTGAACCCAACTCGAATACGAAATAAAGACAATACAGGTCGAATCCCTTGTTCCCTTTATAACTGAATTCCTTCAGACTAAAAGAATATAAATCTCGAGTCACTCACTGATCGAACACGACATTCGATCCCTTTTTTGTCTCTAATCAGGGGACACAGAATAAGTTAAGTTAAGAACACCATGTTTTCTCGAGGCAACCATTACAAGCCATAGAATAGTATCCTCGTTATTTCTTACTTTAAGTGAGAGAAGGTTTTTCTCTCTTAAATGTGTTTCCTGCAGCTGTGATCCATGTAAAGAAGAAAGAAACATGTAAGTAAGTTCAAAGTTATGTACACTTGAGCTCGAGCAGTGACATGAAATGACTATGATGATCATGATCGTAAAGAAAAGGATGAGTTGCATGTGAGACATCAGAGACACAGTATTTCTATAAAAATGCAGTCTAAAGTGTCTAAGTCATGTGCATGTACTTTAATCTTGTTCGATCACAGTTGTTGTAAGAGATGCCTTCATCCTCTCTTTCTAGTTGTACTTCCTCTGGTGTTACATTGGAGCTCATGATGAACTACCCTATTTGTTTGATGCACGACATTACTTGCTACGATGATGCGGAAGAGAAGGCGCAAATGTTTATGCCTAACATCTCTCTTCTCGTTGACTGCTTTACAAAGGCTTTATAACGAAACTCGTGGAATCGATATGTAAAGAGAAGAGGCTTTTTAGTGACACTCCTTTCAAGACTCATTCCTTGACTGCTTCTCTAAATCTTGTTAACCATGACAAAGACAACATCTTGACAGGAGAGGAAGTGAAACACAAATGAAATTCCAAGGTTTAAACCAAGGATTGATTTCATTTGTTCCTGTGGAGTCAACTGTTGACCTTTTGTTTCTGTCTTTTTACCCACAAATTTAAGGGGTTGGACTCGATTTGGGCTGAACAAGGACTGATGCCAAGTAATATAAGTCTGGCAAAATCTCATGATAATTTTACAACAACTTTGTCTTTTTCGATATGAAAACTGAACAAGAACCCTGCTGCCAAGATGCCCTCCCTCTTACTTTTGTCTGCAAAGTTTTTATCCCTGGATTGCTCTCTCCTTCGTTTATCTTTGTTCTCTCGAGGAAACAAAGAAAATCTCTCTGTTCTGTCTTAGTTTGGTATTTTTGCCGCAAAAAGAAGAGTTGAAACTGAGAAAAAGCGAGAAAATCTCTTGGAACAAAAGGAAGAGACGGTGGTGAATGAATGATGTTGTGTCAGTGACGGGATTTTTAGTCCAACATCATTTATCGACTGAAGCGATCGATCTTAACTTGAGACTTGTTTTTCCACAGAAAAAGAGATGATCATCTGGTTTCCTTTTCCCATCAGTTTCAGTTGCCTGTGTTTCCTTTTCTCTTGTCTCTTGTGGTGGTCTTTTCCTTTTCAAACGGAAACAAGAAATAATCATTTCAATGGTTCAATGGGTTGCAGAGGTAGAAGAGGAAGTTCTACCCAGAGATTCCAACTTTAGTTTCAAACTTGCCTTTTGCTGTACAACCCATGAGAGGACAAGATCTCCTGGTTCAATACACCCACCTTATTTTCAATAACAAACACACGAGAGAATTCTAAAGAAGAGGAAATTGAAAGACCATGTTTGTTGTTGAAGATTGAATTGAAACTATTCCATCATTTGATTCGATTCCATTCCAAGACTGATTCAGGTAAAGAACTCGAAGGAGAGAAGTAAAGAACCGGTCCCTTAAAAGGCTCCTGTCAAGAGACTGCTCTCTTCCTTCCTTTCATTCACTTTCTCTTTAGTCTGCTGTTGTTTATCGACTGTCCATGTAATTCTTGCATCAAACCATGTCCAGAAGGAACAAATCGACCCGAGAAACTAATCGGGAACGAATAAAGATCCAAGTGTTCAACCCTACGATGGAGGAGATGAAGGACTTCCCTGCCTACATTAAGTACATGGAGTCAAAGGGAGCCCATTTAGCTGGTGTGGCCAAGATCATTCCTCCTCCAGAATGGAAGGCCAGGAGGGGTGACTGCAT
>Ga0157374_10004750_pt1 | contig 11393 bp, 11 predicted proteins | sample M25metaG_FD_115308 | JGI IMG/M metagenome (GOLD analysis project Ga0157374, IMG submission 115308) | Miscanthus rhizosphere microbial communities from Kellogg Biological Station, Michigan, USA - M2-5 metaG | ecosystem: Host-associated > Plants > Roots > Rhizosphere > Soil | place: USA: Michigan... | reverse complement strand
CCGCGCTTGAACCGTTCCCCGATCCCCGATCCCCTATTCCCGGCCCGCCAGTGATCCGCTTCGACGACGTCAGCAAACGCTACCCGTCGGGCCAGGACGCGCTGCACGAACTGAGCTTCGAGCTCGGGCAGGGCGAGATGGCGTTCGTGACCGGGCATTCGGGCGCCGGAAAAAGCACGCTGCTGAAACTCGTCGCGTTGCTGGAACGGCCGACGCGCGGCAAGGTGATCGTCAACGGCGGCGACCATTCGAAATTGCGCCGCGGACGCATCCCGCACGCGCGGCGGGGCATCGGCATGGTGTTCCAGGATCATCGGCTGCTGATGGATCGCAGCGTGTTCGACAACATCGCGCTGCCGCTGTTGATCGGCGGAATGCCGCGCGACGAAATCGGAAAGCGCGTGCGCGCGTCGCTCGACAAGGTCGGCCTGCTCGGTCGCGAAGCGGAGCCGCCGATGAATCTGTCGACGGGCGAGCAGCAGCGCGTCGGCATCGCGCGCGCGATCGTGGCCAAGCCGCCGGTGCTGATCGCCGACGAGCCGACCGGCAATCTGGATCCGCAACTGTCGGCGGAAATCATGGCGCTGTTCGGCGAATTCCAGCAGGTCGGCACGACGGTGCTGATCGCCAGCCACGACCTGCCGCTGGTCAAACGCATGGGCAAACGCGTGCTCGTGCTCGATCACGGCAAGCTCATCGACGATTTCAGGCCCGCATGAACCGTCGCGTCGCCAAGCCCGACGTTGCGGTGGCGGAGACCAAGCCGCCGAAGAAATCGCGGTTGTCGCTGCGTGCCTGGCGCGAGCAGCACCTTTACAGTTTTTTTTCGAGCCTCGGCCGCCTGTCGGCGAGGCCGTGGGCGACCACGATGACGCTCGCCGTGCTCAGCCTCGCGCTGGCCTTCCCGCTGCTGTTCTGGCTGCTACTCGACAACGCGCGCGGCTTGAGCGGCACGGTCGAGGATGCGCGGTCGATCAGTGTCTTCCTGAAGACAGGCACTGATGCCGCCGCCGTGGATGCGATGGCCGAGAAACTTCGCCGTCACGCGGATGTCCAGTCGGTGGTCGTGAAAACGCCGGAGCAGGGGCTCGAAGAGTTCAGGGCGCATTCGGGCTTTGCCGATGCGCTGAACGTTTTGCACTACAATCCCTTGCCGGCGTTGCTGATCGTGAGCCCAAGCGCGGCATCGGGGGGTACCGATCCTGCACCTGCCCTGGTCGAGGAATTCAGGCGCGACCCGGCGGTCGATCAGGTGCAGTACGATGCGGCCTGGAAGCAGCGGCTGAACGCGATCCTGCAGTTGGCCCGGCGGGGCGCGGCGGTTCTGGCGGTTTTGCTGGCGCTGGCGGCGCTGTTGGTGGTCGGCAACACGGTGCGTTTAGATATCCAGGGCCGGGCCGATGAAATAGCGGTGATGCAACTGCTCGGTGCCGACAATGGTTTCGTGCGGCGGCCGTTTCTTTACATCGGATTCTGGTACGGAATGTTCGCGGGAGTGGCGAGTTTGATCCTGATCGGTCTCGTGGAATGGACATTGGCGGCGCCGCTGTCGGCGCTGGCGTCCAGCTACGACCATCGGTTCGACGTGCACGGCCTGTCGATCCTGCAGATGGCCATCGTGCTCGCCGCGAGTGCCGCACTCGGTTGGCTGGGTGCATGGATCGCCGCGTCGCGGCACATCGCGCTGGGACAGCCGACGTGACCATGGAAGCGGCACTCACCCGGCACATCACGACCGAGACGCCGCGCGTCATGGTCGTCGACGGCTCGAAAGTCGTGCGGCGGCTGATCGAGCAGTTGCTCAAAGCCGATCTGCCCGGCGTGACCGTGCTGTCGTGCGAAACCGGCGCGGAAGCGAAACAGCATCTCGAAACCGGCGTGGTCGATCTGGTCACCACGGCGCTGCGCCTGCCCGACATGGACGGCCTTGATCTGGCCAAATACGTGCGCGAAAACGCGCCGCAAGCCTACATCCCGATCGTGATCGTTTCCGGCGATGTCAACGAACGCCTGATCAATCGAGAGCTTTCCGAATACGTCACCGATTATTTCGACAAGTCGCTCGGCTTCAACGCGCTCTCGCAGTTCATCCGCGGCTATGTGCGGCCGGAAGCGCAGGTCGGCGGCGAAGTGCTGTATGTGGAAGACAGCCGGGTCGTCGCGCTCGCGACGCGCCGCATGCTGGAAAAATACGGCCTGATCGTCAATCACGTAACCAGCGTCGAAGACGCCGTCGCGCTGCTGGAAACGGCGATGGCGCAAGGCCGCATTCCCGGCGCCGATGTGGTGCTGTCCGACGTGAACCTGAAAGGTGAACTGACCGGCGGCGATCTGCTCGAACGCATCCGCACCGAATTCGGTTACGCCAAGGGCGAACTGCCGGTGCTGATCATGACCGGCGACGACAATCCGCGGAACCAGGCCGAACTTCTTCGTGCCGGTGCCAACGATCTGGTGCAGAAACCAATCGAGGAACGCCTGCTCATCACCAAGCTGCTGTTCCAGATGCGCGTCGCGCAGCATCTGCGCAAGAAGCGCGCGCAGGCGGCGTGAGCGAACACGCGCCCAAGCTCGAGCCTTCGTGGAAGGCGCGGGTCGGCGATTATTTGCAGCGGCCCGACATGCAGGCATTGTCGGAATTCCTGCGCGCCGAGCTCAAGGCCGGCAAGACGGTCTATCCGCCGCCGAAGAAGATCTTCGCCGCGCTCGATACGACGCCGTTCGATAACGTAAAGGTGGTCATCATCGGCCAGGACCCGTACCACGGGCCGAATCAGGCCCATGGGCTTTGCTTCTCGGTAATGCCAGGCGTGGCGTTTCCGCCGTCGCTGGAAAACATCCTAAAAGAGGTGCAGTCGGAATTCGCGTTTCCGCGCCCGGATCACGGCTGCCTGATCTCTTGGGCGCGGCAGGGCGTCCTGCTGCTGAATTCGGTTCTGACGGTCGAACGCGGTCGTCCGGAGTCGCACAAAGGCAAAGGTTGGGAAGGCTTCACGGACGCGGTCGTCGATCATCTGAACCGCGAGCGCGAAAACCTGGTCTTCCTGCTGTGGGGCAGCTATGCCCAGGCCAAGGGCAAGCTGGTCGACGGCCGCCGGCATCTGGTCTTGAAAGCCCCCCATCCGTCGCCACTTTCAGCCCATCGGGGTTTCTTTGGCTGCGGCCATTTCTCCAAGACAAACAACTGGTTAGTCGATCACGGCCTGGCCCCCGTCGACTGGCGGATTCCCCCCGCCGACACCCTTGATTTTCCCTGATCGTTCCTGTACCATCCAGTTCAGAAAATCCAGCCCGAGCGATACTTCAAGCACTCGTTTGGGAAGGGGTTTAGCCCGAAGCTGGATTGCAACTTATCAGGCGTCGAAGACTCTAACCCTAGAGTGATTTGACGGCTGTTTCAGGAGAGTCCAAGAATGTCTACGGCATTAGTAGCCAACAACTTCCCGATCCCCACCTTGGGCGCGATCGGCAGTCTGGACGCGTATGTCTCCGCGGTTCACCAGATTCCGGTGCTTACGCTCGAAGAAGAACAGGCGTTGGCGACCAGTTTCCGCAACGAGAACGATCTCGACGCGGCCAAGAAGCTCGTGATGTCGCACCTGCGCTTCGTGGTGCACGTCGCGCGCAGCTATAACGGGTACGGCCTGCAGGTCGGCGACCTGATCCAGGAAGGCAACATCGGCCTGATGAAGGCGGTGAAGCGTTTCGATCCGGGTGTCGGCGTGCGTCTGGTTTCTTTCGCGGTGCACTGGATCCGTGCGGAAATGCACGAATTCATCTTGCGCAACTGGCGCATCGTCAAGGTCGCCACGACCAAGGCGCAGCGCAAGCTGTTCTTCAACCTGCGCAAGAATAAAAAGCGCCTGGGCTGGATGAACTCGCAGGAAGTGCAAGCCATCGCCAAGGATCTCGGCGTGACCGTGGCCGACGTGCTCGAAATGGAATCGCGTCTGTCCGGCCGCGACATGGCCTTCGACGCGCCGCAGGATGCAGATGAAGACGAGAAACCGGCACCGGTCGCGTATCTGATCGACGATCACGCCGATCCGTATCAGCATCTGGAAGCGCAAAGTCAGGAAGACTCGGACCTGGGTTCGCTCAAGCGCGGCCTCGACAAGCTCGATCCGCGTTCGCGTGACATCATCCAGCGCCGCTGGTTGCGGGACGGTGAAAAGTCGACCTTGCAGGAACTCGCCGACGAATACGGCGTGTCCGCGGAGCGCATCCGCCAGGTCGAAGTCAACGCGATGAAGAAAATGCGAACACTGTTCGCGGCGTAACCGAAACGTTTCGCGTATCACCCAACGGCCCGCCATGCGGGCCGTTTTCTTTTCTACGGAATGAATTCGTGCGTCGAGTCGTCGCGCACGCTGGTGTCTCCGACAACGACGCGCGCCGCGCGATCGTATGTCGTGTACGCCCATAACCAATTGATCATGACGGCAACGCGATTGCGGAACCCGATCAGGAAGAAAATGTGCGCGACGAGCCAGAACAGCCAGGCGATCGCACCGGAGAATTTGAAGCCACGCAAATCGACGACAGCCGCCATCCGGCCGATCGTCGCCAGATTTCCATAATCCTTGTATCGAAACGGCGTCGACGGCTTTCCATCCAGCCGATCACGAATCACACGCGCGACATGATTGCCCATCTGCTTGGCTGCCGGTGCGATGCCGGGCACCGGCTTGCCGTCGATGGCGACTGACGCCAAATCGCCAGCGACGAAAATTTCCGGGCGACCCGGCACCGTCAAATCGCTTTCGACGTTCACGCGTCCCGCACGATCCAGCGGCACGCGCAGCGACTTCGCCAATGGCGACGCCGCGACACCGGCAGCCCACACGATGGTCTTCGCAGCGATGAACTCGTCGCCCAGGCGATAACCGTCATCGGTAATATCCGTCACCGGTTTGCCGGTGACGACTTCGACGCGCAACTTTTCCAATTGCTTGCGCGCCTTCGCCGACAGCGATTCCGGAAACGTCGCCAGCACGCGCGGTCCCGCTTCGAGCAGCCGCACCTTCGCCGAGGCCGGATCAATATGCCGGAACTCGTTGCGCAACGTGTGATGCGCGATCTCCGCGAGCGTGCCGGCCAGTTCGACGCCGGTTGGACCGCCGCCGACGATGGCAAAATTCAGCCACGCTGCACGCTTGCCCGGATCTTCCTCGGATTCCGCGCGCTCGAACGCCGTCAAAATCCGGCGCCGGATGCGCACGGCATCTTTCAAAGTCTTCAAGCCGGGCGCGAACGGCTCCCATTTGTCGTTGCCGAAATACGCGTGCGTCGCGCCGGTCGCGACGACGAGAATGTCGTAGCTCATCGACGATTCGGCATCCAGATGAACGCGGTGCTGGTCAGGCTCGATGCGATCCACCGTGGCTAGCCGCACCTCGACATTCGCCTGCCTGCGCAAAATCCGCCGCAGCGGCGCTGCGATATCGGACGACGCCAATCCGGCCGTCGCCACCTGATAGAGCAGCGGCTGGAACAGATGATGATTCGTGCGATCCACGAGCGTGATTCGCACGTGCGCGTCACGCAGCGCGCGTGTCGCCCACAGTCCCGCAAAGCCGCCGCCGATGATCACGACATGCGGCACGTTCGATGTCGCGCCGTCCATGTGCAATCAATACAAGTCCATCGGATCGATGTCCAGAGACCAGCGCACCTTGCGCGCCTCGTCGAGCTGGCGCACGCGCGCGATCCAGTCGGACAGGAACGCGTGCAGCCGCGGCCGGTCCTCCGCGCTCAGCAGCAAATGACTGCGATGGAAGCCCGCGCGGCGCGGCATCGGCGCGGCCATCGGACCGACGATGGTGATGCCTTCCGGCGTTCCCGCCACGTGCGCAGAGTGCGCCAGAAATGCATCAGCGGCGGCCGCCGTCTTCGCTTCGCTGCGCAGCAGTGCGAGAAATGCGAACGGCGGAAACGACGCTTCGCGGCGCTCTTCGAGCAATTCCTTGGCGACTTTCGCATAGCCGAATTTCAGCAAGCCGCGCAGCAGCGCATGATCCGGGTGCAATGTCTGCAACCACACCTTGCCGGGTTTCAGCGCGCGTCCGGCGCGACCGGAAACCTGCACGATGAGCTGGCAGAGACGTTCACTTGCGCGGAAATCGACGCTGAACAATCCGTCGTCAACGCCGATCAATCCGACCAGCGTGAGATTCGGCAAATCGTGTCCTTTCGCCAGCATCTGCGTGCCGACCAGGATGCCGGGCTGATCCGGCTGCAACTGCTGCAGGCGTTCGTCGACACCGCCGCGATGCCGCGTCGTCTCGCGGTCGATGCGGATCACCGGCACATTCGGGAAAAGTTTTGCCAGCGCCTGCTCCATGCGTTCGGTGCCGACACCGCGTGGCTCCAGCGTGAGGTTGCCGCAATCCGGACAATGCGACGGCACCGGCCGCTGCGCGCCGCAATGATGGCAGCGCATCTGCGCGGCGCCGCGATGCCAGGTCATCGGCTTGTCGCAGCGTTCGCAGGCCGCGTGCCAGCCACATGCGTGACACATCAGCACCGGCGAAAAACCGCGGCGGTTGCGGAACAGCAATGCCTGTTCGCCGCGCGCTACACAATCGCGCACGGCCTTGATCAAGTCTTCCGACAACCCGTCGGTCAGACGTTTGCCGCGCAGATCGATGAACTGGAATTCTGGCAAGCGCGCGGCGCCGGGTCGCGAACCCAGATGCAGGCGCCGATAGCGTCCGCTTTCAACATTGGCCAGCGATTCGAGCGACGGTGTCGCCGTGCCGAGCACGACCGGAACGTCGAGTGCCTTGCCGCGCACTTGTGCGAGATCGCGCGCGGAATAGCGCAAACCGTCCTGCTGTTTGTACGACGCATCGTGTTCTTCGTCGACGACGATCAATCCCGCTTTGGGCAGCGGCACGAAGATCGCCGAACGCGTGCCGAGGATCACGCACGCTTCGCCACGCGCGGCGGCGAGCCAGGTGCGTGTGCGTTCGCCGTCGGACAGATTCGAATGCAGCACGTGGATGCGGTCGCCGAGGCGATCGCGGAAACGCCGTTCCAGCGCCGGCGTCAAACCGATTTCGGGTACGAGCACCAGCACCTGGCCTTTGTCGCGCAGGATGCGCTCGGTCAGCTCGAGATAAACCTCGGTCTTGCCGCTGCCGGTGATGCCTTCGAGCAAGAAGGGTTCATAACGGCCGAATGTCGCCGCGATGGCATCCACGCTCGTGCCTTGTTCGGCGGTCAGTGGCGGCGGATCGATGCGGACGGTTGGACGTTTCGCCTCGATGCGGATCGACTCGACGAGGCCGCGCTTGCGCAAGTTCGCCGCGCCGCTTCGCCAGCCGGGGATGACGGCATCGAGTTCCGGATACGATTTCGCGCCGTTGCCGAGCAGCTCGAACAACCGCGCGCTCATCGAGTCGGCGCGAAGCTTCGCGTCCGCGTTCGAAGTGCGAATGAGGGCGAGATCGCCCAACTCCGGTTGCGCCTGGATGCGCCGCAATCCGACCGGCAGCGCCGTATCGAGCACTTCGCCGAGCGGATGCAGGTAGTACTTCGACACCCATTGCAGCGTCGCCAGCAACTCTGCGTTGATGACAGGCTCCGGATCGAGCAGTGCGACCGCGGGCTTGAGCCGCGACACCTCGATTTCGGATTCCGCCGCATTCTCGATGACGATGCCGACGTGCTTGCCGCGCCCGAACGGTACGGCGATGCGCGAACCCGGTGCGATGTCCGCCGCTCGTAAACCGCGCGGCGGCAGATAATCGAACAGCTGCGGCAACGGCACAGGCACGGCGACGCGCAAAACCGCCGGCATCACCCGCACCCCTGCAAAAACGGCCAGTTGCGCGCCGGAACCGGCAGTTGCGCAAAAAGCGTAGGTAATGGCTCAAGAAGGATGCTCAAGTCACCGCCTGCAAACGAATTTTCTGCTTATCCACAAGCGCTGTGGATAAGTCTGTGCATGAGCGTTCGGATAGCGCCCCGCAATGCCCGTCGTTACAGGCGCCGTCTCGGCTTGGCGAAGATTTAACCAGGCTGAAATATAGCTGTTTCATCAATAGGTTACACAAGCAAAACAAGTATATTTTTGCACCGACGCGGGGGTGTAATGAAGCTGTAAGCGATACCTCTCCGCCTTGTGTACAACCGGGGTCAACCGGGCGCGCCGAGCCGCGTTCAGAATTGCAGGCGAGCTTACGACAACGCCCGGATGACGCATACAATTTCCCTACCGAAAACCTGGATTCCCGATCGCGTGGATGCGGCCAAGCCGGACGTCAGTTCGGTCGATCAATTCCTGAAGACCGTCGAACGCCGCGCGCTGCGCATGGCCGAGATGGCGACGTCCAATCGCGACGAAGCCATGGACCTTGTGCAGGACGCGATGTTCGGCTTCGTCCGTCATTACACGGCCAAGCCGGCCGCCGACTGGGCGCCGCTGTTCTACCGCGTGCTCGACAGCCGCATCAACGACTGGCATCGCCGCCGCACCGTGCGCGGACGCTGGTTGGCGGTGTGGACCAAAACCGGCGACGACGAAGACGGCGTCGACGAAATCGCGCAGGCGCCGGATCAGACCGATCCGGGTCCGTTGCTGCGGCTGGCCGGCTCTGAAGCGTCGATCGCGCTCGATGGAGCGCTGAAGAAATTGCCGACCCGGCAGCGGCAGGCATTCCTGCTGCGCGTGTGGGAAGGATTCGATGTCGCCACCACCGCCGCCGTCATGCGTTGCAGTGAGGGCAGCGTCAAGACACACTTGTCGCGCGCGCTGGCCGCACTGCGGCGCGCGTTGGAGAGTTACGCATGAACCAGGAACCGTTGCCGAACTGGACCGGGCAAGCCAAACAGGTCCTCGACGAATCGGCGCAGGGTCTCGACGCGGCCACGTTGTCGCGCCTCAACCGCGCGCGGCAGCGCGCGCTGGAACAGGCGCGGCCGCGCGTGATGCGGCCGTGGTTCCTGCCGGCAGGCCTGGCGAGCGCATGCGCGGTGCTGATCACCGTGGCGGTGGCCTGGCACACACCCACGAACATGCCCGCGCCGACGGTCAGCGGCGCGACCGCGGGCACCTTCGCGAGCGATCTGGACATGATGACGAGCGACGACGGCATCGAGTTCTACGAGGATCTCGATTTCTACGCGTGGCTGGATTCGCAGGAAAAGGACAACAACGGCTGAGCATGATCGCTACCGTCCTTCTCGCCATGGCGCTGGCTGCGCCGCCGAACGCTGCGCCGCCGCCTAAAGCGCCGACGCAAAAAGCGCACGCCAAGAAGGCCGACACGAATGCCGACAAGCGCAGCGCGCCGGATGCCGAGCTGATCGGTTTCCTCGGCGACTACGAAGACGCGGCCGACGGACTCGATCCGATCGGCTTATCCGAACAAATGACCGACGACGACAAACCGGCGGCGGACGAAAAGAAGAAAGGCGGGCACGAACCATGAGCAGCGTTCGGTTCCATTCCATCGCGGCGCGCGTGTTGCTGATCGCGGCGCTCGCGCTCGGCAGCGCATCGGCATTCGCGCAAACCGGTGCGCAGGTGCCGTGGTCGTCGCTGACGGCCGACCAGCAGCAGCTGCTCGAAGCGGTGCACAAGAACTGGGATCAGTTGCCGCCGCCGGCGCAGCAACGCCTGATCCGCGGTGCGCAACGCTGGTCGACGCTGACGCCGGAGCAGCGCGACAACGTGCGCAAACGCTTCGAGAAGTGGAACAGCCTGCAGCCCGATCAGCGCGAGAAATTGCGCGACAGCTACGAGAATTTCAAACACCTGCCGCCGGAGCAGCAGCAGCGCATCCGCCAGGCGTTCAAACGCTTCGGCGCGCTGCCGGTCGAGCAGCGCCAGAAATTGCGCGAGCGCTTCAACCAGATGAGCCCGGCCGAGCGCAAGGCGTTCCTGCTCGGCGCCGAATCGCAAAACCGCGCCGGCATCATCCATGAGTTCATGCAGTCGGTTCCGCAGGAAGAACGTCTCGAGACGCGTCAGGCGTTCGCGCCACTCAACATGGAGCAGCGCCGCACGTTCATCCGCACGTGGCGCGCACTGCCGCAGGATCAGCGCGAAGCCTATCGCAAGCGCATCGTTCAGATGAGCCCCGAAGATCGCGCCGCCGAGCTGAGCAAGCCGCCGCCGAGTCCGTGACGAGGCGCTACGTGGTCGCGATACTGACCACCGCGGCGAGCGCCGCGCCGATCGAGATGATCACGACGTAGCAGATACCGATCACGCCGAATTTGATCGTGGTCATGATCCAGCCCTGCTTGTAGACGCGCTTCTGCATCAGGAACAGGTAGATCGGAATCCACCATCCGGCGAAGAAGATCAGCCAGTCGATCAGCGTCGCCAGCCACGGCGCGCTGGCCGCGACCGACGTCTTCAGCGCGATCATCAGCGTGATCAGCAGCAGCGACAAAAAGATGAACGCATGGCTGTGCAGCGCGATGATCAGGTGCTCCATGTAGAGCCGGCGCTTGAAGATGAAGAATATTTTCAGAATCAGCGCGAACAGCGGCATCACCACGAACAGCACCTGCGGCAGCACGCTGAAGATGCCGATGATGAACGGTCGCGGATCGGCGCTGGCGCGCTTGGCATTGATCAGCGCACGTCCGATCGCCGCGTTGAAGCGCGCATTCGCGAACGCCGGCAGCCAGTCGAAGTGGACCGGGTTGTTCTTCTCGTCCCACGGCTTGCCGTTGATGTTGAACGTATCCTTGTCGTCGTCCACCTCGCCGTCGGATTCCGGCGGTGGCGGCTTGTTGCCGCTTTTCGCCTCAGCGACCTTGTCCAGATAGGCCATGCGTTTGTCCGCTTCGTCGCGGATCTTGCTTTCTTCCCGGTCGAGTTTGTCGGTGGCCTTTTTCGCCCTGTCGGGTTTGGTGTTGGCCGTGATCGCGCCGCGCGCGATTTCCATGTCGGCGATCTTCGCGTCGCGCCGCGCGGCGACTTCCTCCTTCGTCATCGCGCCGGAAAACGACGCGCTGTTCGGACCTTGCACGTTGATGCCGGACAGGCTCACGTCGCCGAGCCAGACCTGGATCGCGAAGAACGCCGCGATGCTGAGGAAGAAATACAACCGAAACGGCGTGACGAAACGCACGCGGCGTCCGGAAAAATATTCGTTGCTCAGGTATCCGGGCTTGACGTACAGCGGCCACAGCGTGCGGAAGATGCGCGAATCGATGTTGAATATCGTGTCGGCGATGTCATGCATCATGCTCGACAGCGGCCGGATCATTCCCTTCACCGGCTGGCCGCAGCGATAGCAGTATTCGCCGAGCAGCTCCGCGCCGCAGTTGGCGCACACCACTTTCACGACCGGCGGCGGCGCGGTCGGCGGCGCTGGCTCCGGAGGAATCGGCGCTTGGGTGGTTTCGGTCATCGCATCACTTTAGCCGAT
>Ga0157374_10004749_pt1 | contig 11393 bp, 10 predicted proteins | sample M25metaG_FD_115308 | JGI IMG/M metagenome (GOLD analysis project Ga0157374, IMG submission 115308) | Miscanthus rhizosphere microbial communities from Kellogg Biological Station, Michigan, USA - M2-5 metaG | ecosystem: Host-associated > Plants > Roots > Rhizosphere > Soil | place: USA: Michigan... | reverse complement strand
CCTCGCCTTCAGGCCTGAAGGCACATTGGCGCTGGCGCCCACCTACGACATGCTGCCCATGCTGTACGCCCCGCTGCGTGGCGGCGAAGTGCCTGGCCGAACATTCGAGCCGCCTTTGCCGCTGCCGACCCAGCGAAGCGTCTGGGCCAATGCATGCGTGGCGGCGGTGTCGTTCTGGAGCAGCGCGGCGCGAGATGCGCGCATCGGGAAAGCGTTCCGGCAAGTGTGTGCAGCCAATGCCACGCGGCTGCGGCAACTCGCGGAGCACGTGTAGGCATCGCCCACCGAACGCAAGCATGTCTTGCGGGGCCAGCGGGTTGGTCTACACTCGCGCGTTCACGCGTTGAACACATCTCGTGCGACCGCATGGTTCTCCACTCCGCCACCGCCTCTTCAGACCCCGACACCGCCGCCACGCTCGACGCGCTGCGCCTGCTCGCGGCCCAGCCTGAGCTGACGCAGCGGGAGTTGTCGAAGGCGCTGGGTTTGAGTCTGGGCAAGACGCATTACGTGCTGCATGCCTTGCTCGACAAGGGCTTGGTGAAGATCGAGAACTTCCGACGGGCAGACAACAAAAAGGCCTACGCGTACCTGCTCACGCCCAAAGGGGTGAAAGCGAAGTTGCAATTGACGCGCCGGTTTCTTGCGCGCAAGGAAGCGGAGTTTGAGTTGCTGCGAACGACCATTGCCAATTTGCGCAATGAGGTGCACGGTTCGCAGCCGAGCGACAACGCCACCGGCCCGGGAGCGTAAACGATGAACAAAGACGCAAAAGTCGTCGTCACGGGCCACCGCGGAATGGTGGGCAGCGCCATCGTGCGTCGGCTGACCGCAGGCGGATACACCAACATCGTCACCCGCACGCACGCCGAGCTTGACCTGCTGGACCAACGCGCGGTTCACGGCTTTCTCGCTGACGAGGTGCCGGATTACATCTTCATGGCTGCGGCCAAGGTGGGCGGCATCCAGGCGAACAACCTGCACCGTGCGGACTTCATCTATCAGAACCTGATGATGGAGGCGAACCTCATCCACGGCGCGCACCTGGCCGGCGTGCAACGGCTGATGTTCCTAGGGTCGAGTTGCATCTACCCGCGCGACTGCCCGCAGCCGATCAAGGAAGAGTATTTGTTGACCGGCCCGCTGGAAGCGACGAACGAGCCGTACGCCATCGCGAAGATCGCCGGAATCAAGCTCTGCGAAAGCTACAACAAACAACATGGTCGGCAATACGTGAGCGTGATGCCGACCAACTTGTACGGCCCGAACGACAACTACGATTTGGCGAACAGCCATGTGCTGCCTGCTTTGATTCGCAAGGCTCACGAAGCGAAACTGCGCGGTGACGATGAGTACATCGTCTGGGGCAGCGGAACGCCACGCCGCGAATTTTTGTACGTTGACGATCTGGCCGATGCCTGCATCTTCTTGATGGAACACGAGTGGGATGCCCAGCTGATCAACATCGGCACAGGCGATGATGTGACGATTCGCGAGCTGGCTGAAACGGTGATTCGGATGACCGGTTTCAACGGCCGCATCGTCTTCGACAGCAGCAAGCCCGACGGCACGCCTCGCAAGCTGCTCGACGTGAGCCGCGTTGCCACGCTTGGCTGGCGAGCCCCGACGGCGCTGCCCGAAGGCATCGCGAGGGCCTACGCTGACTTTCAGCACAGACATACCGCATAGCCGCCCGATTCAGAATCGTGTTCCTTGCCGACATTCGAATCGACTTCAGCCACGCACTGCTTCCCCTATGCGATTGAGCGCCTCTCAAACCCCGGCCATCCTGCAGTGTGTGCGCCAACAATTCGGCGCCGACACGCAGGTGATGCTGTTCGGCTCCAGGCTGGACGATTCGGCCGACGGCGGCGATGTGGACTTACTTGTCGAGAGCGCGGCGGCCCCGACATTGCACCAATGTGCCCTCGCCACGATGGCGCTCGAACGCGAATTGAACCTGCCGGTGGACATCGTCGCCGTGCAACGGGGCGCAGAGGGTAGCGCCTTTGCTTGCATCGCCCGCAGCAAGGCACGTCGGCTGAAGAACCCTGAGTTCCAGCACGTCTGCGCCAACAGGGGTGCGTGAAGGCCTCGCAGGAACCCAATACACCATGACTCAAGACAAGAAAGTCGCCCTGATCACTGGCGTCACCGGGCAAGACGGTGCGTACCTCGCCGAGCTTTTGCTTTCAAAGGGCTATGAGGTTCACGGCATCAAACGACGCGCTTCCTTGTTCAACACGGACCGCATCGACCATCTCTATCAAGACCCTCACGACCCGAACCAGCGATTCAAGCTGCACTACGGCGACCTGACTGATTCGACCAATCTGATCCGCATCGTCCAGCAGGTGCAGCCCGACGAAATCTACAACCTAGCCGCGCAGAGCCACGTTGCGGTGTCGTTCGAGGAGCCGGAGTACACCGCCAACGCCGACGGCCTGGGCACGCTGCGCCTGCTCGAAGCTATTCGCATCCTCGGGCTGGAAAAGAAGACGCGATTCTACCAGGCCAGCACCTCGGAGCTGTACGGCCTGGTGCAGGAAACGCCTCAGAAAGAGACGACGCCGTTCTATCCCAGAAGCCCGTATGCGGTGGCCAAGTTGTACGCCTACTGGATCACGGTGAATTACCGTGAGGCCTATGGCATGTACGCCTGCAACGGCATTCTGTTCAACCATGAGAGCCCCGTGCGCGGGGAAACTTTCGTCACGCGCAAGATTACGCGCGCGATGGCGCGCATTGCGCTCGGCCTGCAAGACTGCCTCTATTTGGGCAACCTGAGTGCATTGCGCGATTGGGGGCACGCGCGGGACTATGTCGAGATGCAATGGCTGATGCTGCAGCAGAACCAGCCTGAAGACTTCGTGATTGCGACCGGCGTGCAGTACAGCGTGCGTCAATTCGTGGAATTTGCGGCAAAGGAGCTCGGCATCACGCTGAGATTCGAGGGCGGCGGCGACCAGGAGATCGGTACGGTAGTGAAGGTGAGGCCGATGGGGGGTCATGCAATCACGACTAAGCCCGGTGACGTGATAGTCAGGGTCGACCCACGCCACTATCGGCCGACCGAGGTTGAAACGCTCCTGGGCGACCCCGGCAAGGCCAAGCGCAAGCTGGGCTGGGCATCAACAATTACGCTACCTGAGTTGGTGAAGGAGATGGTGGAGGCGGATTTCGCCGCCGCTAAGCGCGACAGTCTCGTGAAGAATGCGGGGTATAAAGCGTTCGACTGTCACGAATGACTTTCAAGCCGCCATCACCATCGGAAGATTAAATTAATGGGGACGATTACAAATGGCAGAGTTCCTCATTAAGTCTTGCACCTGAAACGCCCCATTCAGCAACTGACGTGATCTTTATTGACAGCATCGCCCTGTAGATCGCAAACCATTCAAGTCATCAATGATGTTCACCGCATTGTCGACCCGGCCACCGAAAACACCGTCAGAAGCGCCACCTGCCCAGAAGGGCACTCCCAGCCAGCGCCAGGACTGTCGGCAACCGTCACAGCGCTACGCCAGGAGTTGCGTCCACGCCTACCCCGCGGCTTCCCATCAACTTCGCAAGTGAAAAGCCATGCCCACATCTCCAATCGAAGTGATCGGCATAGGCAATGTGCACATCGGCGATAGAACGTCGATTGCCGCGGGTGTACAGGTCGTGTTCCACCGGCCCGCGACACTGACCATCGGCGACTACTGCAGCCTCGGAGCCGGGGTCAAGTTCATCTGCGACGGTGGCGACGTCGAGCTCGGCGACTGGACCACGCTCCACGATCGGTGCCTCGTTCTATCTACCGAAGGCGTGCGGATCGGCCAGCACGGATGGTTCGGACAGAACTGTGTCATCGATGGCAGCGGCGGACTCAGCACAGGCTCCGGCGTGCGCGTTGGAATGTATTCGCAGATATGGTCGCATGTGGCGGCCGGCGAGCAGATCGAGGGCTGCACGCTTTTCAGCAAACGCCCGGTGGTCATCGAGGACGACGTGTGGCTGGTCGGATCATGCATCGTGGCGTCAGGTGTCACCCTCGGCAAGCGCACGGTCGCGCTCATTGCGTCCAACATCACCAAGTCATGGCCGGCGTACTCGGTACTAGCCGGTTCGCCGGCGGCGCTCAAGCCCAATCTCAACTTCTACCGCGACATCGGCCTGGAAGAAAAGTGGAGGCTGTTGTCCGGTTGGCTCCAGGATGCCTCCCGAACCCTGAACCTGAAGTTGCTCGAAGCCGGCCCGGACCAATGGATTCTCCAGGGCAATGGCCAAGGCGAGATCGCCTTCGTGAAATCCGCAGAGCACGCCTGCACGCTGCGGGCGTCGGACGGGTACCTCACCGTCTGCTGCATCGAAGACAAGTCTTACAACAAGCGGATTAACGACACCGAGTGGGCGGTCCTGAAATTCCTGGCCGGCAACAAGGCTCGCTTCCGTGCTTGTTAAGTGAGAGGTCAAACATGATGGTTCCCTTGGTCAAAGTCCTGATGCCTCCCCGGCAACGCCTGATGCCGGAACTTGAGAAGGTGCTTTACAGCGGGTTCGTGGCCGAAGGTGAACACGTCTATCGCTTCGAGCAGCGGTTCGGCGAGACATTCGATCTTCCCTTGGCCCTCGGGTTGAGCAGCGGCACCGGCGCGCTGCACGTGTCGCTTCTGATGGCAGGCGTCAAGCCAGGCGATGAAGTCATCACGACGTCGATGACCGCTGAGCCGACCAACACGGTCATCCTGCAATGCGGTGCAACTGCAGTGTTCGCAGACGTGGATCCACAATCCGGCAACCTTGACCCCGACTCGGTAGCCAGCCTGGTACGCCCATCAACTAAGGCGATCGTGGTGGTCCATTACGCCGGTTTTCCGGCAAAGCTCGATGCGTTGCGCGCCATAGCGGACCGAAATGGCCTCGCCTTGATCGAGGACGCCGCGCACGCACTCGGGGCGAAGTACGGCGGCCAAGGCATCGGCCGCGTCGGCGACTTCGGGATCTTTTCTCTGCAAGCCATTAAGCATATGACCACGGTCGATGGCGGCATGCTGACGATGCGCGACGCGACACGGGCAGGAGAAGCGCGCAAACTGCGTTGGTTCGGCATGGCCAAGGGCGTCCCTCGCACCGAGGTGGACATCGTGACGCCAGGCTACAAATACAACATGACAAATGTAGCTGCGGTGATCGGACTGGCCCAGCTAGAGGACATCCAGCAGCACATCGACCGGCACATCGAGAACGGCCGTTACTTCGATGAAAGAATCGGAGCCATCCCCGGCCTGGACGTCACGACGTTCGAGCCGAGCGCCCAACCTTCGTACTGGCTCTATAGTGTGCTGAGCGACAACTCGGAGGACATCGAGCGCAAGATGGCGGCCATCGGTGTCGCCGCGTCCAAGCTCCACCGTCCCAACCATCTTCATTCGGTGTTCCGGACGGTCGGCATGTCCCTGCCGGGCCTCGACACCTACTACAGCCGGTTGACACACCTGCCTTGTGGATGGTGGGTAACGGACGAAGTACGCGAGCGCATCGTCGATGCGCTGAGGAAGGGCTGAACGATGTCTTCAGCAACGCCGACGATCCGACTCTTCCAGCCCGCTCATTCACCCCAAGTCGAACAAACCGCGCTCGAAGTCTTACGCTCCGGGCAGATCGCCAGCGGCGGACGCGTAGCCTCTTTCGAAGCGGCAATCGCGGCGTTGATCGGCCGCCCCGAGGTCGTGACCACCGACGACATGACCAGCGCACTGATGCTCGCATTGCATCTGGCGAACGTAGGACCGGGCGACGAAGTCCTGACGATGGCGTATTCGTGCCTGTCATCCAACTCCGCGGTCGTCCGCATCGGCGCAACCCCAGTCTGGGTCGATATTGATCCAGCAACAGCGTCGATGTCGATCGACGACCTCAAGCGGGCGATCACACCGCGCACCAAAGCCGTTATGGTCTATCACGTCGCCGGCTATCCTGCCCGCATGACGGAGATCGCCGCGCTTTGCCGTGAATGCGGCATCGTAGTCATCGAGGACTGCAACAACGCCCTGGGGGCCCGTCTGGGCAACGCACCCGTCGGCCAGATCGGCGACTTCGCGGTCTACTCGTTCTACCCCAATCGTCAGGTCAATGCCGTTGAAGGTGGCGCGCTTGCCTGCCCGTCCGCCGCGGTCTCGGCGCGTGCGCGGCGTCTGCGCCGTTTCGGCATCGACGCGGCCAAGTTCCGCGACCGCCTCGGCGAGATCAGCCCTGTGTCCAACGTGCCGGAGATCGGCTGGTCCGCCAGCCTCAGCAACTTGAACGCGGCCATCGGGCTCGCCCAGCTGCCGGCGCTGGAATCCCAGCTGCGGCGCACGCGCGACAACGCAGCGCGTCTGCGCGATGCCTGCACCGGCGTTGCCGGATTCGTGCCCGTCACGGCCATTCCCGGCGCCGAACCGTGCTACTGGGCATTTCTCGCCCTGGCAGACCGTCGCGACGAGCGTTTATCTCGGCTCAAGAAAGGTGGAGTCCACGCATCGAAACTGCACCACCGCAACGACGACTACACTGGATTCGCAGCCCATCGCCGCCCGCTCCCCGGAACCGATGAATTCATGTCGCGAGTCCTGGCCCTCCCGTGCGGATGGTGGCTCGCGGACGAAGAAATGGACCGGCTGATCGAGCAGTTGCGCCGCGCCTGAGCATGCGCTGCCTCCGAAACTCCGACGCGACGTCTGCCGGGTCTGCACGTTTCAGTTCGTCCATGCGCGCCGCCTTAGATCTGTTGATGCTCTACATGAGCAAAGGCGGCACGATCCTGTTCGGGGTGCTCATCCTGCCCCAGTTCAGCCGCTTGCTGGGATCCCAACAGTTCGGCATCGTGGCATCCGTCTTTGCGCTGCAATCCTTGCTGCTGGTGCTGGACCTCGGCATGGCCACCATCGTCGGGCGCGAACTGGCCTCCGCACACACTTCCGAACAAGACCACCGCATTGTCTGGATACGATCCAGGAAAATCATCGTAGCTTTCTATGCGGCGCTGACCTTGGCGGGCTTGGTGATTGTGGGAGTGGCACCGCTCCAGCTGTCCTTGCCAGAAGTCCTCCTCGCCCTGGCTCTCTTCTTTATCTTGACAGTCCAAAACGTCGGGCAAGCGGTCTTGCTGGCGCGACGGCAATATCTCAAGGCCGGCGCCATACAGTTCCTGGGCGTGACGTTCCGCGGTGTCGGAACGCTCGCGGCGATCCGTTACGTAAGCGCCGATCTGACAACCTTTCTGACCTGCCAGGTTCTGTGCGCCGCGGTCCACATGATCATCACCGACAAGGCTTGCCGCACTGCTCTCTGCTCACCCGGCCTCGACCAAGACCCCACGTCGTGGCGCCATTGCGCAGCAATGGCGGCCAAAGGACGGTCCTTGATGGTTTACGGCCTGGCAGGCGCCGCGGTAATGCAGCTGGACAAGGTGATCATTTCCTATTTTTCCTCGCCCTCCTCAACCACGCCTTACTACCTGGCAACCTCGCTCTGCCTTACCCCACTGTCCGTTTTCGCGGGTCCGGTTTCCCAGTATTTCCAGCCGCGGGTGATCAAAGCCATCACGGAGGAGAGGCAGACCTTGATCGAAAAAGAGATCGCGCCATTCGTGCGGATCATCACGTTGGTGACAATCATCCCAACAGCATTGCTGTGGCTGGCCCGGAAGCCGCTAATCACCCTGTGGCTACGCGATACGACGCACTTGGGGCTGGTGTCCGCCTATTGTGCCGTGTTGCTGCCAGGCATTGCGGTGGGAGCGCTCAGTTACGTCCCCTATACGATACTGATAGCCAAGCAAGACTTTCATTTCCAATCGGTGGCTTCTGCGATCCTGTCTACCCTAACGCTCGCGCTGGCGACGATCGCCGCGCTGTTTGGATCGATCATGAGCGTATGCTGGATCTACGCGGCCTACCACACCGTCTCGACATTGGTTTCCTGGGCACGCTGCGTCCATCTGCAATCCAAGGAATCCAGCCGCTACGCCACTTTCGCACTGCGTCTCAGCATCAAAACCATCGGAGTCCTGTCGGTTCCTCTTTTCGCTTGCGGATTAGGCGAACTCATTTACTTGTATTCAAAACTTTAAAAGCATGCTGAAAGACAAAATATTGATGATTACCGGTGGAACCGGGTCATTCGGCAATACGGTGCTGAATCGCTTCCTCGATACCGACATCAAGGAAATCGTCATCTTCAGCCGGGACGAGAAAAAGCAAGAAGACATGCGGATTGCGTTGCGCAATCCGAAAGTCAGGTTCTTCATCGGTGATGTTCGGAATTACGAGACGGTCGTTCAGGCGATGCGCGGCGTCGACTACGTGTTCCACGCCGCAGCCCTCAAGCAGGTTCCCTCCTGCGAGTTCTTCCCGATGGAGGCGGTCCGGACCAACGTCGTAGGCACCGAGAACGTGTTGAATGCCGCCATCGAGAGCCACGTGCGGCGCGTGGTGCTGCTGAGCACAGACAAGGCTGTATATCCGATCAACGCTATGGGTATTTCCAAGGCATTGGCAGAGAAGGTTCTGATCGCCAAGGCCCGGAGCATCCCGGAAGGCGGGCCGGTCATGTGCGCTACGCGATACGGCAACGTGATGGCATCGCGCGGCTCGGTGATTCCCCTCTTCATCGAGCGCATCAAGGCCGGATTGCCGATGCGTGTCACCGATCCGCGGATGACCCGCTTCCTGATGTCGCTGGAGGAGTCGGTCGATCTGGTGATGCATGCCTTCGCGCATGGCACGCAAGGGGACATCTTCGTCCAGAAGGCGCCGGCCAGCACCATCGGCGACTTGGCCACTGCCCTGAACAAGCTTTTCAAGGGCAACTCGCCTGTCGACATCATCGGCACGCGCCACGGCGAAAAGCTCTACGAAACGCTGGTATCTCGCGAGGAGATGGCCAAGTCCGAGGACATGGGGAAGTACTTCCGCATCCCCGCCGACAACCGTGATCTCAACTACGAGCTGTTCATCAGCCAAGGCTCGCCCTCGGCCAATGAAGTAGAGGACTACACCTCGCACAACACCACCCGTCTCGGCATCGACAAGATTTGCGAAACTTTGATGTCCTTGGAATACGTGCGCGGCGAGTTCGGCGAGGACGGAGTTCACGGTGGCTGAACCTAAACCGGCAGACTGCCACATCCTTTCCGTCGTGATCCCGACGTGCAATCGCTCGCAGTACCTTGAATCGGTAGTGAGGTCGATCCTGACGACCTGCTCGAACACCGAAATCATTGTCAGCGACAACAGCGACACCGATGCCTTGCGAAGCACCTTGGCCTGCGACATCGCGGCCGGCCGCGTGATCTATTCGTTCCATGCCGAGCCGCTGAGCGTCGTCGACAATTTTGAGCGGGCAAGGCGCATGGCAAACGGAGAATACTTGCTGTTCATCGGCGACGACGACACGGTAGGACCCGGCATCGAGGACGTCTGCCGATGGGCGAAGACCCACGACGTCGACGCCGTCGTGTCCTACCGTACGAAGTTCCTCGCGAACTATTTCTGGCCCGGCGTGAAGTCGAAATACTTCGGCGACAAATATTCGGCCACCTTGTTTATCAACCGGTTTTCTGGCAAAGCCTGGCCTATCGACGGGAAGAAGCAGATCGCGAAGATCTGCGACCGCCCCGGAGCCGGCCTCGGCGCCATGCCCCGCGCTTACCACGGCATCCTCTCGAAACAGCTCGCCGATGCGATCGCCGACAAATACGGCTCGCTCTTCGGCGGCGTCAGCCCGGACATCTACAGCGCAACGCTGATCAGCCACGAAGCACGACGCCCTCACGTGGTCGACTAGCCGTTCGTGGTCCCCGGCGGTTCACCGGTTAGTACCGCCGGACAAGGCGCCGCCCGCCTGGACATGGGGGATTTCAATTCCTGTGACCACATCCGGCGTTTCGGCAGCGGCCTCGTTTGGGACGCGCGCATCCCAAAGTTCTATTCGCCGACCACGGTGTGGGCGTACTCGCTGCAAAAAGCGCTCGATCGGTTGCCTGAGGGACCAAAAGAAATCAACTATCCGGGCCTTTACCTCAAATGTGCGGTCAGGTACCACAGCCAGCAGGCGCACATCCGCCAGTCTTTCAGGCAATGGATGGCGTCGACCGGATCTCCAATGTCACTGTGCATGAAGGCAATTCACTCGTCCTTCATCGAATCCTGTCTCTTTGTCTATCGGCAATGGAATCGATTCGGGCCAAACAAGCCGCTGGAAGTCCGCCCGCTCGAAAACATAGAAGAAGCTTCGGCGGCCTTGAACCGGCATGTCCGAGACATTAGGCTCGATGGTCGCGTCTCTCTGCGCCCCTGAATTCGACATGCTGGTGAATCGCCGTCATTTCCATCCAACGATGCGATACCTGCTGCTCACAGGTATCTTTCTGCTGCCGGTCGACTATTTCATGCCGACGGCAGAGGCACTTCGGGAAGCCGGCGCCAAACCTTCGATCATCGTGTTCACGCTGTTGGCGATCCTCTCCTGGCTGTACCGCGGCACGGCAGGTCGGGCCCAGACGTCTTCTCTGAGTCTGACATTCCTAAGCATCTTCGTGCTCGGCGCCTTGGCTTTCTGCCTGAACCTCGCGCTAGGGTGGTCGAGCCATCCAGGCGCAAAAGCCCCATTGCCCCAATTCTTGGCCCAGGCATCGTTGCTGGCTTTGTTCGCGGTCGTGACCGTCGAATTGACGCACTTGCTCGCACTCGAGGAAGTGCGCCGCTACATCTGGAAGATCCTTCCATCCATGGCCTTGGTCCACTTGATGATCTTCAGCATCGAGGCTTCGGGATTCGCGACCGATGGACCGGGAACGCTACTCGGACTGTTTCGGTCGGATGACGGCATCATCGATCGTCCCACCGGGTTGATGAGCGAGCCGTCCTACTTCGGTACTTTCGCGGGCCTCATTGGATTCCCGCTGCTGATTCGGAAGAGCCGAGCGAAGTGGCGCAACCGCTTGCTCGCCCTTGTCCTGTTCGCTGCCGCCATCTGGATCAATGCGAAGACTCTCCTTCCAGTGTGCGGTATCCAGCTGCTCGGATTACTCTGGTTTCGCCGCGATCGGATTTCGTGGCCGGTCCATATCCTCATCGTCGCCTCGTTCTTTGTCGGGGCCGCGGTCTATACCACCTCGCGTGCCACCTTTGACCTGGAAGACAACCTCAGCAGCGTCATGCGGATCGGCTCGACACTGATGAGCCTGAATGTCGCAAGCTCGGGCTTTGGTCTGTCAGGCATAGGCTTCGGCCAGTTCCACTTTTTCTACCAACCCGCATTCGCGCCCAACTTCCTGATGTTTTCGCAGGAAGCCCTGAACCAGATGGATCCGAGCTCTCCTGGCCGCGCATCGACTTACAACCTGTTCACGCGTTTCCTGGTGG
>Ga0157374_10004747_pt1 | contig 11395 bp, 10 predicted proteins | sample M25metaG_FD_115308 | JGI IMG/M metagenome (GOLD analysis project Ga0157374, IMG submission 115308) | Miscanthus rhizosphere microbial communities from Kellogg Biological Station, Michigan, USA - M2-5 metaG | ecosystem: Host-associated > Plants > Roots > Rhizosphere > Soil | place: USA: Michigan... | reverse complement strand
GTTCTTCCCGAGCGGATCGATGCGCAGGATCTTGCCGAAGATCGCCTTGAGATTCTGGGCGTGCCCTTACGGATCGCCGCCGCTGCCACCGTCCGCCCCGACCCGGACGTTCCGGGAGATCGTGCGGTTGGTCATGAACGACCCGCGGTACGGGCTGACGGCGATCGCGGTCTTCCTGGTCATGATCCTGCTCGGCGCGGACGGCTCGGTGATCGCGTGGCTCTGGGCCGCCCTCGTCGACGGCGTCGGCAGCCTGGTCTGGCCGGCCGCCGGCATCCTGGCCGCGCTGAGCGTGATGCTGCCAACGCCGTACTACACCAGCAAGTGGTTCCCTGAGTGGTGTGTCAGGCAGATGCTCCGGAGCAGCCTGCGGCTGGTGCACGGGCAGACCGGGCCGCGCCGGGTCAGCTCGCACACGCCGGCCGAGGTGGTTGCCCAGGGCGGCGACACCGAGCGGGTCGTGGTCCTGGCCGACAACATGATCGACCAGGTCGCCTGCGCGTTCATCCTCATCACCACAAACTCAACGAGCGTGAGCAGCGCGGTGAGCAACGCCCAATTCGCGCAGTTCACGATCACTCCGCCGGCCAAGAACGGCATGCAACTCTCGCAAATTCAGTTCATCGGCTCCCGCGGTGGCAATTCCACGCCGCGCGGCGTGGCGTTGCGCTGGAGCCTGGACAACTACAAAGCGAACCTCGGCAGCGTGAACATCTCGACCACGTGGCCCAACACGAAGAACTACACGTTCAACGTGAACGCCTTCGCCGGCGGCCCGGTAACCTTCCGGCTCTACGCTTACGCCCAGCAAATCTCGAAGGCCGAGGCGTCGGTCCGTTTCAACAATCTCATCGTCACCGGCTACACGGTGATCTATCCGCCCACCGTCACGCCTGACGCCACCAATATCACGACCTCGAAAAGCCAATACCGCATCAAGGGCACGGCCTACGACTCCTCCGGCATCTCCCGCGTGGAAGTCGCCAAAGGCTCCCCCACTGCCGTATATTCCGGCGCGAATGGAACGACGACCTGGAACTACGTCGCGAGCTCCCTCGCGTATGGCAAAAACGTCTTCTACGTCCGTTCGATCGACACGACCGGCCAGATGTCCGCTGCCGTCAAGGTCGTCATCCGCCGCACGGGAGGGCCGGCGCCCACCCCGAGCGGCACGCCGTAACGGCTAGCTGGCGACCGTCGCGGGCTTCGTCTCGTAGCGCATCGCGTAGTCAAACAGCTCGCCGGGCGCGAAGAAGCGCTCGAGCTCGATGGCCGCGTTCTCGTTGGAGTCCGACGCGTGGACGATGTTCACCATTACATCGACGCCAAAATCGCCGCGCACGGTGCCCGGGGCGGCCTTCTTGGAATCCGTCGGCCCAATGATCGTCCGCACGCGCTCGACGGCATTGTCCCCAGCCAGGGCCACCGCGATCACCGGCGTGGAACTCATGAACGTCTCGAGCTCCGGGAAAAACGGCTTGTCCGCAATGTGCGCGTAATGCTCCCGCAGCAACTCCGCCCCGGCGACGAACATCTTGAGGCCGCGAATCTGAAAATCAGCCGCCTCGAAGCGCTTGATGACTTCGCCAACTTTCCGGCCCGAGACGCAGTCGGGCTTCAACAAAACGAGAGTGGTATCCATTTCGCGGCGCATCGTAGCGGCCGTCGCCCGTGGGAAAAGGAGATTCTCGCCGTCCATCCGGGCCTCCCGGTTGACAAATCCCTTTCCCTGGCGCACATACACCGACAGGCCATCCTCCAACGATTTCCCTCCATGAATCGGAACCGCGCCGCCTTCACTCTCATCGAGCTGCTCGTGGTCGTCGCCATTTTGGGCATCCTGATCTCGCTCGTTGCGACGTTCACCCCGGGCGCCATCATGCGAGGCAAGGAAGCAAAATCCTTGAACAACATGCGGCAGGTCGGCGCCGGCTTCCAGCTCTACGCCAACGACAACGAGTTCTTCCTCCCATCCCGCATCGAGACCGGCGACAAGTGGCCCGCGCTGCTTCTTGCCGGCTACATCGACGATCCGAAAGTCCTCGCCGATCCCGGCGACCCCGACAATTTCATCATCAAGAAAACCAATCCCCGCTCGAACAGCCGCAACAACACGAGCTACATCATGAACGGCTACAATGACATCGGTGCGTTCGGCGATGAAAAGGTCGCGGTCAAGGCCAACAGCATCGACAAGCCGAGCGACACCATCCTCCTCGCAAACCAGTCCAACAGCGGGAACTTCTACATGGACACCGCCGAGGGCAATCAGAACAGCGGCGTGCTGCGAAAGAACGTCTTCGACGGCGGCGCCAATTACCTATTCGCCGATGGCTCGGTCCATTTCATCAAGGCAAAGGACCTCACGGACGAACTCTGGTATGTCCACAAGGACACCGGCCAGCCGCGTTAATCGCCCGACGTCATCGCGGCGCGCAGCCGCGCAAGCAGGCCCGAACACCGCTCCCGCACGGCGTGATTCCGCACCGCCGCCGCCAGCGCGCGCTTTTGGCCCACGAGCACGACCAGCCGCCGCCCTCGCGTCACGCCCGTGTAGAGCAGGTTCCGCTGCAGAAGCACGTATTGCTCCATCGCCAGCGGAACGATCACGCACGGATACTCGGAGCCCTGGCTCTTGTGCACCGTGATCGCAAAGGCCGGGCTCAACTCGTCGAGTTCTCCGAAATCGTAGCTCACCGTGCGTTCGTCGAACTGCACCCGCACCTCGCGCTCCTCTGCCACCACCCGCTCGATGCGCCCAATGTCGCCATTGAAGACATCCTTGTCGTAATTGTTGCGCGTCTGAATGACCTTGTCACCGGCCCGATAGGTGACGCCAAAGCGCTCCACTTCCATTCCATCGGCGCGCGCGGGATTCAGCGCCGCCTGCAGGCGCACGTTCAGATTTCGCACGCCGAGCGTGCCGCGATTCATCGGGGCCAGCACCTGCACGTCGCGGAGCGGATCGAAGCCAAACTTCGCCGGAATCCGCGCACGCACCAGCTCGAGCACGGTCTCCAACGCTTCGTCCGGCGTCTCGCGGTCGATGAAAAAGAAATCGCCACGCCCATCGGCCGCCAGCTCCGGCAAATGCCCGGCATTGATCGCGTGCGCGCTCGTCACGATGGCGCTCCCACCCTCCTGCCGAAAGACCACGTCGAGCTTCACGCACGGCGCGGTGGCAATGAGATCGCGCAGCACGAGCCCCGGCCCCACGCTCGGCAACTGATCGGGATCGCCCACCAGCAGCAGATTGCCGCCCCGCGGCAGCGCGCGCAGGAAGCGCGCCATCAGCGGCACATCGACCATGGAGACTTCGTCCATCACGAAGAGGTCGCCCTCGAGCGGCGCATTCTCGTCGCGGCGAAATCCCCCGCCCGGCATCGGCTCGAGCAGGCGATGAATCGTCTTCGCCTCGAGCCCCGTGGATTCCGCCAGCCGCTTCGCCGCGCGCCCCGTCGGCGCGCACAGCACGCAGCGCACATTCTTCGCCCGTAAAATTTTGAGCAGGGAGTTCAGCAGCGTCGTCTTGCCGACGCCCGGTCCGCCGGTGATCACCGCCAGGCTGCGCTCCAGCGCGAGTTGCAGGGCCCGCGCCTGCGAGGCGGCGAGCACCTTTCCCGTGCGCTCCTGCACCCACGCAAGGGCGCGGGCGAAATCAATCGGCGGATAGCCGGCGGACTCCCGCGCCGCCAGCCGGCCAATGCGCGCCGCAATCACCATCTCCGCGGCGCGCAAATTCGGCGAAAAAATCAGCTCCTCGCCGTCGATGGCGTCCGATTCCAACACCCCGCGCGCAATCTCCGCGGCCAGCACCTCCTCCGCCCGGGCGTCCTCCACCGCCAGCAACTTCGCCGCCGATTCGATGAGCGTCCCACGCGGCAAGGCGCAGTGCCCGTCGCCCGTCGCGGCATCCAGCACATGGGCGAGCCCGGCCCGAATGCGCAGCAGCGAATCCCCCGCCAGCCCGAGCCGCTCGGCAATCACGTCCGCGGACGCGAAGCCGATCCCGGGCACGTCGCGCGCGAGGCAATAGGGATCGGTGCGAATCCGCTCGATGGCCTCGGGACCGTAGAGCTTGAAAATACGCACCGCCCGGCTGGTGCTGATGCCGTGCGTGTGGAGGAAGACCATGATCTCGCGCACGACCCGCTGGTCCGCCCACGCCTGCTTGATCGCCCGCCGTCGTTCCGCGCCGATGCCGCCGACCTCCTGCAATCGTGCGGATTGGTTCTCAATGATGTCGAACACCTGCTCGCCGAATTTCTCGACGAGCTTTTTCGCATAAACCGGGCCGATCCCGCGAATGAGCCCGCTCGCGAGATACTTCTCGATCCCCTCGCGCGAGTCCGGCGGCTGCGTCTCCAGCCGGTCCGCGCGGAATTGCTGCCCGTGCTCGCGGTCGGTCGTCCATCGCCCCTCGGCCATGATCCATTCCCCCGGCGCGACGGTCGCAACCGAGCCCACCACGGGCACCAGCTCGCGACGACCCCGCACCTTCACGCGCAACACCGCAAAGCCCGTCTCCTCGTTGTGAAACGTCACGCGCTCGATCAACCCGCGCAGCGCATCGGCAGCCGGCTCGCGTTTCGCCGTCATCCTGCCGCGGTTCCGCTCGTCATATCCGTCACCAAACGGCCCGCCGACGGAACTTTCCAGCCCATTTCCAAACGTTCCCGTTGATCCCGATCAAACATTAGCATAACTAATACCGACTTTTTTATGGCCACCACCACCGTCATCGCCCGCAAACCGTCTCCCGTGCTTGCCTGGCTCTTTTCCTCGCTCGGCAAGAAAACGGTGGTCGCCGTCACGGGCATCGGGCTCCTGCTCTTTCTCTTCACCCATCTCGCGGGCAACCTCTCCTTTTTCTTCGGTCCGGCCGCGATCAACAGCTACGCCGTTCACCTCCACGACTACGGCCTGCTCCTTTGGCTGGCGCGCATTAGCCTCATCGCCACCGTGGCGGTCCACATCTTCTTCACGGTCAAACTGTGGCAGGAGAATCTCGCCGCGCGCCCCGATAAATACGCCCGTCAGAAGCCCATCCGCGCCAGCGTTTTCGCCCGCACGATGCGCCTCTCGGGCTTGATCGTCCTCGCCTTCGTCGTCTTTCATCTCGGCCACTTCACGCTGTTGATCGTGCATCCCGAATACCGCGACTGGCACGACGCAGCGGGCCGCCACGACGTCTTCCGCATGATCGTCGCCGGCTTCAGCAATCCACTCGTCAGCGCCTTCTACATCCTCTCGCTCGGCCTGCTCGCCTTCCATCTCAGCCACGGCATCGCGAGTCTCTTCCAAACCCTCGGCCTCTCGAATCGCCGCCTCCAGCCGGTCTTCACCGTTGCCGGCCGCGTGATCGCCTGGGCGCTCTTCGCCGGCTTCGCCAGCATCCCCGTTTCCGTCCTGCTCGGCTTCGGCCACGCGGCACTCCAATAACATGACCCTCGACTCGAAAATTCCCGCCGGCCCGCTCGACCAGAAGTGGACCAACTTCAAGAACCACGCGAAGGTCATCGCGCCCGCAAACAAGCGGAAGTTCGACCTCATCATCGTCGGCAGCGGCCTCGCCGGCGCGGCCGCGGCCGCCACGCTCGCCGAGCAGGGCTTCAACGTGAAGTGCTTCTGCTACCAGGACAGCCCGCGCCGCGCGCACTCCATCGCCGCGCAGGGTGGCATCAACGCCGCGAAAAATTACCAGAACGACGGCGACAGCGTCTTCCGCCTCTTCTACGACACGATCAAGGGCGGTGACTTCCGCTCGCGTGAGGCTAACGTCCACCGCCTAGCCGAGGTGAGCGCCTCCATCATCGACCAATGCGTCGCACAGGGCGTCCCGTTCGCCCGCGAATACGGTGGCCTGCTCGCGAATCGCTCCTTCGGCGGCGCGCAGGTTTCCCGCACGTTCTACGCCCGCGGACAGACCGGCCAGCAGCTCCTGCTCGGCGCGTATCAGGCCCTCGAGGCGCAGATCAAACGCGGCATGGTGAAGATGTTCCCGCGCACGGAAATGCTCGACCTCGTGCTCGTGGACGGCCATGCGAAGGGCATCGTCACCCGCGACCTCGTCACCGGCGAAATCGCCACGCACGCCGGCGACGCCGTGCTGCTCTGCACCGGCGGTTACGGCAACGTTTTCTACCTCTCGACGAACGCCAAGGGCTGCAACGTCACCGCCACCTTCCGCGCCTACAAACGCGGCGCGCTCTTCGCAAATCCCTGCTACACGCAGATCCACCCGACCTGCATTCCGGTCAGCGGCAGCTACCAGTCGAAGCTCACGCTCATGTCGGAATCCCTCCGCAACGACGGCCGCGTGTGGGCGCCGAAACGCAAGGAGGACTGCGGAAAAAATCCCGCCGACATCCCCGAGGACGCTCGCGATTACTTCCTCGAGCGCAAATATCCGAGCTACGGCAACCTCGCTCCCCGCGACATTTCCTCACGCAGCGCGAAGGAAGCCTGCGACGAAGGCCGCGGCGTCGGCCCGGGCGGGCTCGGCGTTTATCTCGATCTCACCGACGCGATCAAGCGTCAGGGTCAGCACGTCATCGAGGAGAAATACGGCAACCTCTTCGAGATGTATGAAAACATCACCGGCGAGAACGCCTACGAGCGCCCGATGCGCATTTATCCGGCGGTCCACTACACGATGGGCGGCCTCTGGGTGGACTACAACTTGATGAGCAACATCCCGGGCCTCCACGTGCTCGGCGAGGCGAACTTCTCCGATCACGGCGCGAACCGCCTCGGCGCTTCGGCGCTCATGCAGGGCCTCGCCGACGGTTATTTTGTGATTCCCTACACGCTCGGCGAATACCTCAGCGGCCAGTTCGGCAAAAAGGTGAATCCCGCCCACCCCGCCTTCGAGCAAACGAAAAAGGAAGCCGCCGCCCGCGTGCAGCGCCTCATCGACGTGCGCGGCACCCGCAGCGTGGATTCCTTCCACCGCGAGCTCGGCCTCCTCGTCTGGGACAAATGCGGCATGGCTCGCGACCGCGCCGGCCTCCAGGAAGCCCTCGCCCGCATCCCGAAGCTTCGCGAGGAATTCTGGAGCAACGTCTCCGTGCCTGGCAGTGGCGCGGAGTTCAACCAATCGCTCGAACGCGCCGGCCGCGTCGCCGACTTCCTCGAATTCGCCGAGGTCCTCTGCCACGACGCCCTCACCCGCGAGGAAAGCTGCGGCGGCCACTTCCGCAGCGAACACCAGACGCCCGAAGGCGAGGCCCTGCGCAACGACGACGAATTCATGCACGTCGCCGCCTGGAAGCACGAAGGCGACGGCGTCGCCCCCACGCTCGTCAAGGAACCGCTCGTTTACGAAACCGTGAAACCCGCCACGAGAAGCTACAAGTAAGTCAATAGTTGAGAGTTTTTAGTTGAGAGTTGGAGTGAGGGATTATGTTCAATTTTGAGAAACTGACCGTTTGGCAAAAGGCCATCGACTTTGCGGACTTTGTGTATCGCGAGACCCGGACGTTTCCGACCGAGGAGCGTTTCGGACTCGTCAGCCAAATGCGTCGGGCGGCCATTTCGGTTTCCTCCAACATCGCCGAGGGCTCTTCCCGGATGTCGAAAGCCGACTATGGACGATTCCTGGAACTAGCGACCGGCTCCGTCTTCGAAGTTGCTTCCGAAGCGACCATCGCACAACGCCAAGGCTTTCTCGAGCGCGCAGCCTTCGACCGCCTCTACGCCTCCGCCGAGGAACTCTCAAAAATGCTCAGCGCCCTTCGCTCCACAGTCGTTTCCACTCGCTGACTCTCAACTAACAACTCTCAACTATGAACTTTCATCTCCGGGTGTGGCGTCAACGCACCAGCAACGACCGCGGCCAGTTCGTCAGCTACGAAGCTTCACAAATTCCCGCCGAGGCCTCGTTCCTCGAGATGCTCGACATCGTCAACGATGCGCTCTCCGAAAAAGGCGAGGAGCCCATCGCGTTCGATCATGATTGCCGCGAAGGGATCTGCGGCATGTGCAGCGCCGTCATCAATGGCGTGCCGCATGGCAAGGACCGCGGCACCGGCACGACGTGCCAGCTTTACATGCGCCGCTTCCGTGACGGCGAGACGATCACGATCGAGCCGTTCCGCGCGGGCGCCTTCCCGGTCATCCGCGACCTCTCGACGAACCGTGCCGCGTTCGACCGCATTATTCAGGCTGGCGGTTTTATCTCTGAGCGCAGCGGCTCCGCGCCCGACGCGAACTCCGTGCCGATTCCGAAGGTCGTCGCCGACGAGGCATTCGACGCCGCCGCCTGCATCGGATGCGGGGCCTGCGCGGCCGCCTGCCCGAACAGTTCGGCCATGCTTTTCGTCAGCGCGAAGGTCAACCACCTCAATCTCCTGCCGCAGGGCCAGCCCGAGAAACACCGGCGCGTGCTCGGCATGGTGCGCCAGATGGACACCGAGGGCTTCGGCAATTGCTCGAACTACTACGAATGCGAGGCCGTCTGCCCGGCGCACGTTCCCGCCTCGTTCATCGCGGGCATGAATCGCGACTACGCAGCAGCGGCCCTCCGGGAATCCGTCGGCGCAACGGTTTAACCCGCTACAACGAGCGCTGCGCGATCTTCCCGCGCCGCGCGGCGGCATCCGCGCCCTCGACGAGCAGACAAATCTCGCCCTTCGGGGGATGCGCCTCGAAATGTGCCACGAGTTCCGCGGGAAAGCCGCGGCGGTATTCCTCGAACTTCTTCGTGAGTTCGCGAGCGACGCAGGCAAGCCGCTCAGGGGCGATCTCCGCCAGCACTGTGAGGGACTTGAGCAGGCGATGCGGGGATTCGTAGAAGATCGAGGTGCCATCCCGCGCCACGGCGGCGGCGAGTTCGTTTTGACGCTGACCGGATTTCACCGGCAGGAACCCCCCGAAGGAAAAGGCGCTCGCGTCGAGGCCGGAACCGACGAGCGCGGTGATCGCCGCACAGGGGCCGGGCAGCACGGTGTATTCCAGACCGGCCTCGGCACAGGCTCGCACCAGGCGCGCGCCGGGATCGGAAATCGAGGGCGTGCCGGCGTCGGTGATGACGGCGACATGGGCGCCGCCGCGCAGACGCTCGAGCAACTCCGCGGTGCGCATTGCCTCGTTGTGCTCGTGATAGCTGACGAGTGGCCGATGAATGCCGTGATGCTGGAGCAGCATTCCGGAATGCCGCGTATCCTCGGCAGCGATCACATCGGCGGTGCGCAGCGTCTCGATCGCCCGCAGCGTGAGGTCAGCAAGGTTGCCGATGGGCGTGGGAACGATGGAAAGCATTTCAAATTTTCGATTTTGGATTTTCGATTTCCGATTGGGTGAGAGCTTGCGGCCCGCGCCATCGGCGGACGCCTTTCAATCCAAAATCAAAAATCGAAAATCGAAAATTTCCCTAGAAGCCTTCCGTGATTTCGCCGGTGAGTTTCACGGCGACTTCCTGGATGGCGTTCACGATGGCCTGCTGCTCATCGATCTGGAGATCGGCGTCGTTGTAGAACAGGGTGTCGGCATTGACCATTCCGGAGAGAATCTTCACGCCGGTGACGCGATCCGTGAGTTCGTATTCCACGGTGATGCGGAGGGAGAACTGGCGGGTGGCGAGCACGTTGGAAAGAACGGCGCGGGCCTGGCGGCGGACGGCGTCGTTGAGCGTGCAGGTAAGGATGGCGTCGGCGCGGTCGTCGGGCACGATCTCGTAGGTGCCGTCCTGCTGGAATTGCTTGATGGTCGCGTCGGCCATCAGCACTTCGATATTCGGGATGTAGGTCTTGTTCTTGAAGGTCGGGATGGCGATCTTCGTGACGTTGGCGAGGATGGCGGGCTTGGCGGCACCAAGGCGATAGCCGCAACCGGGAAGGGTCGCGAGCGTGAAGATGGCCAGCAGGACGGCAAGGATTCTCATTCGGTGGGCAGGCCGGGTTCCACGGCCGGAAGGGGCTTCACATCATCGACGTTCGTGCGCATTTGCGGACTCTTCGCCGGCAGTTCGTCGGGCACGATGTCGCGCTTGGGCGGACCGGAATAATCGGAGAGCGAGGAGGTTTCCACCTGGGCCTGGAGACGGCGGCGGAGCGCGGCCTTTTCGCCGTTCTCGGCATTTTCAGGCCCGATGCGAAGGACGTCATCGCCGTATTGGCTGCGAATTTCCTCGATGCGGGCCTTGGCGAGTTCGGCCTCCTTGGTCTGCGGCTGACGGCGAATGACGTCGTTGTAGTAAATGATCGACGACTTCACATCGCGGCTGAACTCGTAGAATTTCGCGATGCGCATGACGTCGGTGGCTTCCTCGCCGCCGAGCTTGGCAAGGTTTTCCCGGGCCTGCGGGGCCTTTTCGCTGTTGGGGTATTCGATGAGGAAATCCTCGAAGGTGTTGCGCGCCTGGAGCAGGGAGGACAAATCCTGCGACTTCTGCGCGAAGCCGATGCGGAGATAAACGTAGGCGATCTGGTAGAGCGCGTCGTCGCAAACGTCGCTATTCGGATAGGTGTCGAGCACCCGTTGGTAGGCCTTGATGGCCTCGAAGGGCTGGCTCTGCTTTTCGTAGGCGAGGCCGAGATTGAATTGCGCGACGGGCGCGTATTTGCTGAAGGGCGCGTTCGACAGGATGTTCGTATACATCTCCTGCGCGCGCTTGGCGGAATTGCCAATGGGAACGCCGAGGAACTTCTGCGGGCGGCCCTGCAGGTAGCTGTTGGCGATGGAAACCTCCGCGGCGACAGCGCGCTCGAAGTTTGGCGTGTCGGGATATCTCGTGAGCAGCGCCTGGTAGGCGTTGAAGGCGTGGGAGAGATCGCCCTGGGCCTCGAGGAGCTCGGCGAGGCGGTATTGCGCGGTGGCGGCCTCGGGAGCGAGTGGATACTTTTTGAGGGCGGCGCGGTATTGCTCGATGGCGGCGTTGGCGGAGCCGGATTCGTCAGCCGTCTGCGCGGAGGAATACATCGCGGTCGCCATTGCGGCGTCGCTGCTCGGCGCGGCGGCCGCGTCGGCGGTCCCCGGAGCCTGATTCTGCGCGCGAACCGGGGCGGGCAGGCCGCCAAGGAAGGCAAGGAGGATTGAAAACAACGCGCACCGTGCGCTCAGAGTGCCAATACCACGGAACATGAGGAGGGTGAACGTATGGAGTGCCGATTGAGGCGTCAAGGGAACGATGGACGATGATGGAAAGCAATCGCCGTGGCGCCATTCGGCGCCGCGACGGCTGAATAGCAGACCACCGGCGGACGGGCCGCAGGCGGGAACGGGACACGTCCCTCGCTTGACTGGCTCGTCGCCGGTGGGTTCGCGATCAATCGATGATCGGATGTGCTATTCGCTGGCCTTCTTTTTCGCGGCGGACTTTTTCGCAGGAGCGGCCTCGCCGGATTCGACGGGGCTCGTCTCGCCTTCGACGGCGGCCGGAGCTTTTTTCGCGGCG
>Ga0157374_10004746_pt1 | contig 11396 bp, 7 predicted proteins | sample M25metaG_FD_115308 | JGI IMG/M metagenome (GOLD analysis project Ga0157374, IMG submission 115308) | Miscanthus rhizosphere microbial communities from Kellogg Biological Station, Michigan, USA - M2-5 metaG | ecosystem: Host-associated > Plants > Roots > Rhizosphere > Soil | place: USA: Michigan... | reverse complement strand
GTTTAACTCTGTGGAGGAAGCGAAAAAGGCCGCCAAAGAACAACATTCCGTGGCAGTCGAAAATTGGCAGGTCAGTGACAGCCTGCCTCTCGGTATCGGCGGCAACACGGAAACAGAGATTCATACGCCCGATATAGACGGCCACAAATTGCTCCGTCACGGTATCCGCTGGAAGTAGTTTTTCGAGGAGTCCTGTCCCCGCGTGAGCGGGCTTTCAGCTGAGTGGCGCTAACTTTTCCGCCTAATAAAGACTGCTGCGCTGAAAGAACTTGCAATCGAAAGCGCCACAGCGATCCACAATACCGATCGATATCCCGCAACGAAAGATTCGCCAATGGCTCTGCGAGCATTGGAGTCTGTCGTTTGAATGGCAGCAAGTTTTGATCGTTGCGAATCGATTTCCCGCCGGAGTTCGGATGAGACAGAAAGATGATCCAGACGCCTGTCGAGATCTCGATTAAAGACACTAATCAGCACGAACCCAAGCACGGCGACTGCCAAAAGACCCGCGATGCGCGATACGGCGTTATTGACTCCAGATGCGGCGCCGGCGCGTTTTTGGGAAACGGAAGCCATCACCGTCGTAGTGAGCGGTGCGACGCTTACAGCCATTCCCAACCCAAGCACGACTACCGCGGGGAAGAACGTAGTCCAGTAGCTCCCGCCAATAGCTGGCCTGACAAAGAGCGCGAATCCCGCAGCCGCTATCATCGGGCCTATCACCAGCGGCGGTCTTGCACCATAGCGCGCTACCAGCCCGCCGGACCAGCGCGAGAGAACAAACATCAACAAAATGAACGGTAGGAGCGCCGCGCCGGCTTCGGTAGCTGAATATCCCTGAATCTGGATCAGGTTCAACGGAAAGAAAAAGAGCACCCCACTCAAGGCTGTGTAGAGAAACAGAGTAAGCAAGTTAGCCCCGGTGAAATCCCGCGAACGGAAGAGATCCAGAGAAAGCATCGGCGCCCGAGAACGCTCCTCCACCAGAAAGAAAGCGATCAGCGACACAATACCGATGGCGCCGGCGATCACGGCATAGGAAGGTTCGATGAGTGCGAACACCACGCCTCCAAGCCCTATCGTCACGAGCAGGGCGCCAGGCCAATCGAGACTTTCGTGAACCTGCTCTGGATTACGGCTTTCCGGAACGCGAAGGAACGTGAGCGCGAGAACCACCGCGGCGATCGGCAGATTGAGGAAGAACACCCAGCGCCACGATGCGTGTTGTACTAGCCAGCCCCCAAGAACGGGACCGATGGCGGCGGTGATGGCCGTGAAGCCGGACCAGGTTCCGATGGCGCGCCCTCGCTCTTCGGCGGGAAACGAAGCGCTGATCAAGGCGAGGCTTCCCGGTACGAGAAGTGCGCCGCCGATACCTTGTAATCCGCGAGCTGCGATGAGCTGGCCGGCGTTGGCCGCAAGACCGCACCAGCAGGAGGCGCCGGCGAATAGAATTACACCAACCACGAAGATCCTGCGGCGGCCATAGAGATCACCGAGCGAACCGCCTACCAGCAAAAGAGCGGCGAGAAAAAGTGCATAGCATTCGACTACCCATTGAACCTCCGATACGGTCGCTCCGAAGGTGGATTGCAGCGCCGGCAGAGCGACATTCACGACCGTACCGTCGATAAAGGCCATGCTTGAGCCAAGTATCGTCGCAGCGAGAATCCACGGGCCGCAGCTGGCGGAAGAATGAGCCGCTGATGCGGCCAGAATTACGGCTTGATCGCAAGGAGGCTTTGCCATATTAGCCATGGCCTATTTTCTGCTCAGCCACGAACCCAGGGGCTAATCCAGCGAAGCAAACGTGTGCATATTGGCAAAATCCATGTGCCCGTTTTCGGCACCCGTAGAATAGACACTGTGAATAGCATTTACCCGGCACGCTGGATCGCTCCGGCCATCCTCGCCGAGTGGCCGCCTCGTCGCGCGAACCACGTCGCTCTATCAGAAATGTATCGCTGCGATCCAATTCAATGACCAACGTTCCTTTCCCTAGCTCTAATTCTCCGCGAGTGCTCGCACTGGAAGAAATCGCCAAGCTGGCCGAAGAGGGCCGCAAACCAGTCGAGACCCTCTCGCGTATGGTGGCGTTAATCGCTCGCCGCTTTCACACCGACGTCTGCTCCGCCTATCTGCTCGAGCCCGATCGCTCCAGCCTCGTGCTCGCTGCCACACTTGGGTTGCGTAAGCAGGCTGTTGGCGTATTGCGTATCTCTCTCCACGAAGGCCTCACCGGCCTCGTTGCCGAACAGGTACGCCCCGTCACCGTGAGCCACGCGCGTAATCATCCGCGCTTTAAATACGTTATGGAGGCGGGCGAAGACGCCTACCACTCTTTCCTGGGTGTTCCTCTGATTGACCGCGGTGTGCTCCAGGGCGTCCTTGTCGTCCAGACAGTAGAAGCGCGCGCCTTCCGCGATGATGAGGTCCGGCTGCTCACTGAGGCCGCCGCCCAGGTGGCTCCCATCGTCAGCCAGGCCCGGACACTCGATCTCTTCATCGCGCCTTCACAAGAACGTCTTTGGGCGTTGGCCCGCAATCTGTGGTGGAGCTGGGACCACGACTGCACCAGCTTGTTTCGCGATCTCGATCCGGTACGCTGGGCCGAGCTGAATCAGAATCCCGTCGCTCTGTTGTCGGAAATGCCGCTCTCCACCATCGAGCGCCGCGCCACCGAACTGCAACTGCACAGCCGCATCAATTACGCATACCGCCGCCAGCAGGAATATCTCCAAGCCTCGCGTGCCTGGGGCTTCAACCAAGCGGGCGTTCTGCGTCCCCGGCCCGTTGCGTACTTCTCCGCTGAATTCGGTATACACGAATCACTGCCTATATACTCGGGCGGCTTGGGCGTGCTTGCCGGCGATCACATCAAAAGCGCCAGCGATCTGGACATCCCGCTCATTGGGATCGGCTTGTTCTATGGCCAGAGCTATTTCCGCCAATATCTCGATAAAAGCGGTTGGCAACAGGAGGAGTATCTGCCTGCCGATGTGAGCGTTCTTCCCATGGAGCCCGCCATTGGCAAAAACGGCGAGCCCATCATGGTGCGTATCGATACGCGTAACAGCTACATCCAGGCGAAGGTTTGGCGTGTCAGTGTCGGCCGGCGCGACCTGTTCCTGCTCGATTCCAATGTCGAAGGAAACGTACCTGAAGATCGTGAGCTGACCTCACGGCTTTATGGCGGCGACAAGCGCGTCCGCATCCGCCAGGAGCTCTTACTGGGGGTTGGAGGTGTCCGCGCGCTCCGTGCTATGAACGTCACTCCCAGCGTGCTTCACCTCAATGAAGGTCATAGCGCCTTTGCCATCCTCGAGTCCATCCGCAGCCGCATGGAGGAAGAAGGCATGAGCTTCGATGAAGCGGTTCCGCGCGCTGCCCGCGAAGTCGTGTTCACTACCCATACTCCCGTGCCCGCCGGCCACGATCGCTTCGGCGCCGATCTCGTCGAAGAACATCTCGGCCCTTTGCGCGAACAGCTCGGCCTCTCTCATTCACGGTTGATGGAGCTCGGGCGCGAAAACCCCGGCGACAATCACGAAGACTTCTGCATGACGGTACTCGGTTTGAAAGTGTCGCGCAGGGCTAATGCCGTCTCCGCCTTGCATGGCGAAGTGTCGCGCCGTATGTGGACCGGTCTTTATCCGGGCAAGCCGGAAGACGCTGTTCCCATCGGCCATATCACTAACGGCGTTCATGTCCCCTCTTGGCTCGCTCCGCAAATGTTCCGGCTGTATGATCGCCACCTCGGAGCGGGCTGGCAGGAGCATAGCGCCGACGCCAAGATCTGGCAAGGTATCGAAAACATCGATGATGGCGAGCTATGGGAAACGCACCTGAGCCTGAAATCGCAATTGATCCAGTTCGTGCGCGACCGCGCCACCTCGCAAGCCGTTCGCCGGGGAGAATCTCCGGAAACCATTGCCACACTCGGACAAGTGCTTAGTCCGGACGCGCTTACTGTCGGCTTTGCCCGCCGCTTTGCTACCTATAAACGTGCCAATCTGATCCTCAAAGACCTCGAGCGCCTCGCCTCCATGGTCAACGATCCGAAGTCCCCGGTCCAGTTCGTCTTCGCCGGCAAAGCGCATCCGCGCGACGAGCCCGGTAAACGCATGCTCCAGCAAATCGCCGAAATGATGCGTACTCCCCAATTCGCCGATAAGTTCGTCTTCGTCGAAGACTATGACATCAACGTAGGCCGCCATTTCGTGCAGGGCGTAGACGTTTGGCTGAATAATCCGCGCCGCCCGCTTGAAGCCTCCGGCACCAGCGGCCAAAAAGTCGTCCTGAACGGCGGGTTGAATCTATCCGTGCTCGATGGTTGGTGGGCGGAAGCCTACGACGGGCTGAATGGTTTTGCCATCGGAACGGGCCGCACTCACTCGAATGTGGAAGTTCACGACGCGCGCGATGGCGAAGACCTCTATCAGGTCCTCCATGACGTCGTAATTCCGTTGTATTACCAGCGCGACAGCGACGGGCTACCACGTGGCTGGATCAATCGCATGAAGCGCACCATTCGTACTCTTGGTTGGCGCTTCAATGCCGGTCGCATGGTGATGGACTACACCCTGAAATGCTACGTCCCGGCCGCCGGCGGAACCTCCAGCGATACCGGCCCCCGCTCGTAAGCGCTCATGAAAGAACCGCGCGCGTAAGCAAGCGGCGCTGCTCCCGTTACTTATAGGCAATCGCCGCACTGGACGGACCGTCCAGATGCAGCACTTCAAAACGCTGGAACCCAACCTCGCCGCACCATTTTCGAAAATCCGCTCCCGTATAGTCGAACGCGTCCCCGAACTCGATCAGCATGTTCAACGACATAAGCAGCCCAAATAAATTCTCCCGGCGCGCGTCATCGATCAGAGCCTCAATAGCCACGAAAGCGCCGCCAGGCGGCAGTGCATCATAAGCAGCCCGGATCAGGTGCATCTTTTTCTCCAGATTCCAGTCGTGCAGAATCATCCCCATCGGGATGAGGTCGGCCTTCGGCAGCGGGTCCTTGAAAAAATCGCCGCAGGCCGTTTGAATGCGGCTGCTCAGCCCGGCAGCCAAAATATGCCGCTGCGCAATGCTTTCGACTTGCGGCAAGTCGAAGGAGATGCACCGCAGGTGAGGATGTTTCCCGGCTGCTTCGATACACAGTAGGCCGCTGGCGCCGCCCACATCACAGAGCGTCTGGAATCGGGAGAAATCGAATTTTTCTGCAAATGCCTCAAAGTTAATGCGCGAAAGACCGGTCATCGCGCCTATAAACTGCTCGAGTTTCGGCAGGTCTTCGTAGAGCTCCTCGAATATCCCTTTCATGCCGTGCTTGACCTCATTCTGGGGCTTTCCGGTGCGCAAGGCTTCGGGCAGGTCATGCCAGAACTTAAACAAGCGGTCATTGAGCATAATCAGAATGCCGCCTATATACCGGGCGCTCCTACGGTCGAGATAGAGGGCTGCGACCGGCGTATTGGAATAGCGCGCGGAATCTCCATCGCCTTGCCGCTCCAGAAACTTCATTGCGACTAGCGCGTCGAAAAAATCCCGAGTGCCCCTCGAATGCAGCTCTAACGCAGCGCCCAGCTCCTCGGCCGTCATCGGCTGCTTACGAAGTTCAGTAAACAGGTCCATTTCGACAGCCGTAAGCAAGACTTTCGACGACCAGAAAGAAAAAGCAGTCTGGAGAATCGGACCGTGATGGGGCTCGGGAGTAGGAGTAGACATGACGTTGCGTGTTGAGAATCATACCCCATGACTGCGGCCGGTTGTGGCGTAAGCACTCGTGCGTGCCGCGCCGAGATTCGTCTCGACGCAATATCTGCCTCTTTTTCACTCAAACTCAGAATCCAACGTTACAACCGATTTGCCTGGTATACCGATAGTGGCGCCCGCGCTTAGCGGTGGATACTGCTTTAGCTCATCGCCTGCTTGATCGGACGTAATGTACGGCGTCACTGAAGCCGGCCTCCTCTGCCCATTTGCTGTTGTGAACGTGAGAGTGACTGGCCGTGGCGCGTCACCCATGTTGATGTAGACCGCTATCACGCGTCGGCTCCGGTCATCTTTGAACGCGGACGCCATAAGCCCGCGAATGTCGTGGTTCGCACCTCGCACTTCCACACGCTGCATGCCCGGCCGCACGAAACGGCTGTAACTTCCCAACGCCCATAAAAGCCGGGCGGAGTAAATCGATTCCGGATCCCCAGGCTTCTGCCAGTCCGTATAGATGAGACCATCTTTGTAATCGACCGGTGAAACGGCTGTCCACCACTGCCAAGCGGACACACCGCACTGCGTTAAGTCCAGGTGAATGATCCGCGCCACTTCTAAAGCGGTTTTCATCGTCAAATCGCGATGGTTGCCGCCTTTGCCTTCGCTGCCCACTAATACGCAATACTCGCTCTGCCACAATCTCCAGCTCGAATACTGCTTCATTTTCGTTCCAAGCTGAACGCGGTCATTTACCAAGGATCCGCTGATTAAGTCGGAGCCGTAGCTGTGGTAGCCGATACGCCCGGAGAGCAGTCCGTTGATGGATGGGTCGTTTAAGAAAGCATCGATGTAGTTCCCGTATTCGCCGCCCCATCGGGCGGCCGCTTTCGCATCGGCACGCCACATATCGGGCAGCGATCCGCTCTCGAGAGCCGCAATTTGCGTCGGCAGCCTGCGCCGTTGCAGTTCCGCGGCAAGCGCGCGGAGGATGCGTTTTATATCGTCGTTCGAAGCGCGATTTCCTTCCTGCGAGTGGCCGGACCAATCCCACTGAGGCTCATTCACCGGACTGACGTAGTTGAACGTCAGTTGCTCAGCGTCGTCCGGATTGCGATAAAAGTGCTCCAGAATATCGGCAAGGTAAACGGCGTACTCGTGTTCAGCACTGGTCTTCAAATTCGTCGTGCTGGCGTCGCGATCACAAAACGTCAGGCCATTTCTGGTGAGACGCCCTGGCGGGCTGTTCACGAACGCGAGAAACTGTGGCACACCCCGCCGCTTGGCGGCTTGCAGGAACCACTGCTCATTGCGCTGGCGCGTCCAATCGTATTTCCCGGGGCCAATTTCGAAGGTCTCCGCCGTGCGCCATGGATTCGTGATTTTGGAATTGATTCCCCCGCCGATGTTGAAGCGCCAGCAGGAAAGGCCGATTCCGTTCGTTTGGGAGAAAAGCAAGTCGGCCACGCGATCCCGGTTAGACGGAGACCAGCCACCGATCTTCTGCATGCTCCAGGCATCGGACGCCGCAAAATTGTCGATGATCTGACGTTCTTCATCGAGCAGCACCGTGTCCTGGTCTGGCGTGTCGCCCGCTGCAAGGACTGGAAGCGCGAGCGCGGCGCCGACGCCCGCTCGCAGAGCCGAACGGCGCGAGCACTCGCGTGTCGAGTCGAAGCCTCGACGCAAATCTCTCACCGAACGGGCCGCATCGCTCATCGTCCCAAAGCATATCGGATTAGGCCTGGCGATGCGCTGTCCTGGTAGCACCCGGCACGCGGGCTTTATCCGGCATCACTTCCGATGGCCAAATGTGCTTTGCAACCGCGAGACAGTCCTCTACGGAATGCGCGACTATCCGGGCGCAGAACAAAATCTGCGGTGTAAAGCGCATGTGCTGCCTTTGTACAGCCGCGAGTCTGAAGCCTTTGAATCCATCAGACCTCGCGGGTCATAACAATGTGTTGGTGCTAACTGAGCGTTTGGAGGACTTCTACCAACAGCCAAAAGCTAAGTCGCTAATGGCTGGACAACCGTTCAAATTTGCATCAGTTCGTTAAGTTCCGGTGTGGTCAGCGACTCGTTGAGAAAATGAAACTGGCCTGTGTCTCTCACCATGCATGCGGCAGCGAGAAAGCCCGTCATTGCGGCGCGATAGAAAGACGTCGCAACGCTGATGCGCTTGACTCCGGCTGCAGTGAGCTCATCAATCGGAAAGGATTTCCCCTTGATACCCGCCATAAAATTAAATGGCCGTGAAATGGCGGAGCAGACTTTTTTAACTGCGTCCAGGCTCGGCAGGCCCGGCGCAAAGAGCACGTCGGCGGCGGCTCTTTCGAATGCCTGCAGGCGTTCGATCGTTTCATCCAGACTTGGATTCGGATACACAAAATTGTGCGCTCGCGCCGTCACCAGAAATGGAAATTCGAGTGAATCGGCCGCTTCCGCGGCTGCTGCAATCCGTTCGACAGCCAATGAAAGGTCGTAGAGGGGCTTGTCTGCGTTTTCCGGTTGAATCCTCAATGGTGCATCCAACCAATCCTGCTTCGGCCGCGAGCCGGACCGTTTCCGCCACTACTTCGGGAGCACCTCCGAAGCCTTTCTCCAGATCCGCCGAGACAGGCAGATCCGTTGCATTGACAATGACCCGCGCGTGCGCAAGCGCTTCATTTCGCGTCAGTCCGCCGTCTCTTTTGCCTGCCGCGCAAGCGGAAGCGGCACTCGACGTCGCCAACGCCTGGAAGCCAAGACCGGCTAAAACACGGGCCGAGCCCACATCCCATGGGTTCGGAATGACAAAAGCGCCAGGAGCTTCATGGAGGGCAAGAAAACGCGCGGCTTTTTCTTGCTGAGTGGCACTCATGAGGACGAGTTTCGGTCCATTTATTGTAACTGTGCTGCGCCATATGTCCGGCCCCGAACGCAGCAGTCCCGGAAGCGTTCGGCTAAACGCGGCAATGCTTCGCAATGTGTTGAGTACTCGTAGAGCAGGCCAGGGCCCTTCAGTTGCAATGCGTGCAACGATGCCACACAATCTTTCCCCAACGGCCCTATGCGTCTTAGCCGCTATGTTGCCCATAAGCGCGCAGAAGCTGGATCAACTGATTCCCCGCAACGTTTCGCTGGACCAAGTCACCTACCAGGGCCGTTCGGCAATCCGGGTGGTCGCGGCCCCCAGCGCGGCCAACGGCTCTTCGTACGCGATTCTCAAGGACACCAAATTCCGCGACGGGACCATTGAAGTTGATTTGGCGGGCAAACCTGCCGCCGGCGCCGGCGTAGGGGCTCGCGGGTTTATCGGCATGGCGTTCCGGCTCGCGGACAACCGGTACGAGTACATCTATCTCAGGCCGACCAACGGACGTGCGGAGGACCAGGTGCGCCGGAATCACTCCACCCAATACAGCTCACATCCGGATTTTGATTTCGCCCGCCTGCGAAAGGAATCGCCCGAGAAGTATGAATCCTACGTGGACTTGCAGCCGGGCGTGTGGACCAAATATAGGATCACAGTCGAAGGCCGCAAAGCGCGGTTGTATCTGCACGATGCCGAGCAGCCGAGCCTGATCATCGACGATCTGAAGATCGAGCCCGGGGAAGGCGGCGTCGCCCTTTGGGTTGGCCCCGGCACAGAAGGCTATTTCGCCAACTTGAAAATCACGTCTGGCTCTTAACCACCGTCTCTCTCGCTGATCCATTCGCCGGTTCAACCGCCGCGGGCGACAGGAATCGCAAAGTCTCCAGACTGGTAGGCAAGCTGAAGTAGAACGTGGAGCCGGACCCTACCTTCGATTCCGCCCAGATCCGCCCGCCATGTCGTTCCAGTATCTTGCGCGAGATGGATAACCCCATGCCGGTGCCTTCTACATCGCGCCCGTGCAGCCGCTGAAACAATCCGAAAATGCGCTCCGAGAACTCTTGCTCGAATCCCCGGCCGTTATCTGCCACCGAAAAAATCCAATTGCCATGATCCCGTTTTGCCTGCACGCTGATGCGCGGCGGCGCATCCCGCCGGTATTTGATGGCGTTCGAAATCAGGTTTTGCAAAACTTGCGCGAATTGCACTTGGTCCACTACCAGCGTCGGTAACGGCCCGTGCTCGATCTGCGCCTCGCTTTCGCGGATGGCTGCCTGCAGACTGATCTCTGCGTCGGCCAGCAGCTTTTCGAACGAAACTGGCAGCGTCGGTTGGCCGGACTTGCGCAGTCGCACGAGTTGCAGCAGCCCATTGATCAGGTCCGTCATTCGCCGCGAAGCCGCTACGATGTATCCGATAAACTCGTCGGCATCTTCGTCGAGCTTGCCCTTATACCGCGTCGTCAGCAGTTGCGAAAAACTTGTAATGGTGCGCAGCGGTTCCTGCAAATCGTGACTTGCGACATACGCGAACTGCTGCAGCTCTTCATTCATGTCTAGCAGTTCGCGTGTGCGTTCTTCAATGAGCTTCTGCTGGTTCGCGTTCAATTGCTCGAGCTGGTTCCGCGCGTCGTCGCGCGCATACAAATAAGAAAGCAGCGCGTTGTATAGCCACATCATCACGCCGATCATTACCAGCGTTCCCACCGAGAAGAAAACGAATGTCCAGCGATTTAACGTACGCTCATGCTCGAGATAACTCGATTCGATGTTGTTTACGTTCTTGAGCAGATCGGCGGCCTTCGTCGTAAGCTGATCCATCGTTTTGTCGGCTTCTCCGGACCGGGTCAGCTCAAGCGCCGCCGCAAAACCTTTTGTGCGTTGCGTCTCTAGAACTTTGTTCGCCTGCGCAATTCTCGTCTCGACCAGCCCGATCACCGCGTCGATGTCCGGCTTCAAAGCCGGCCAATCCTTCGCATAGCCCTGGCAGAATTTGACCTGCGTCGGCAAAATTGCATTAGCTTGTTCCAAAGGAAACAGATAGCGGTCGTCGCCGATCAGAAGGAATCCTCGCTCGCTCGATTCGGCTTGCCTTGCCAACAGCCGCAGCTCGCGAATACTGGATTGCAGGTTTTGAATCTCCAGCAGATAGATATCGGCCCGTTCGGCCGCAAGCTGCACTAGAAAGAACACCAGACTGAACGCGAGTGGAACGGAAAACAGAAATGCCAGGCGTCGCCGGGTGTGCGTTGGGACGGGCAAAGGCATTACTACTATCTTCCCTAATGTCCGTTCAGCGAGGACAAATCAGCCGGCGGCTGAAACTAGCGCATCCTCCGAAACACCCAGTGCTTTGAGATGAAGCTTCCCGAGCAGCATACGCTCGAAATCGTAGTACGGCAGACCGAGTGGAAGCGCGTACTGTGCGCGCAGCACCTGTGCCGGTACTTCTGCCAAGCGGCCATTCGCCAACAGCCATGCGGCCTTTGCGCGGTGTGCAAAATACTTCGGAAACAGCGTGTCGAAATCTACCTTCTGTAATTTATCGCGCGCTGCGGCGGCATCGCTGCGAAACAGGATGTCAAAACATCCCGATGCTGCCAGCGCGGAATTCCGAAGGCGCCCTTCGCATCGCTCTGCTTGCTCTAGAGCGCGCTGGTCCCACACGTCCGCTGCAGCCACATCGTCGGAATCGAGCGCCCATTCGGTATGAGTTCTGGCGACCAATAGATTTGCTTCCGGGCGTCCCGGTGATAGAGCCGCCTCTGACAGTAACGACGCCGGATAGTCGCATGGCCGACTTGCCGCCAGCCGGAGCTGTGTAAGCCGGT
>Ga0157374_10004740_pt1 | contig 11400 bp, 8 predicted proteins | sample M25metaG_FD_115308 | JGI IMG/M metagenome (GOLD analysis project Ga0157374, IMG submission 115308) | Miscanthus rhizosphere microbial communities from Kellogg Biological Station, Michigan, USA - M2-5 metaG | ecosystem: Host-associated > Plants > Roots > Rhizosphere > Soil | place: USA: Michigan... | reverse complement strand
CGCCGCGATCTGCTGGAGTTGTTGGATCGAGTGAACCCAACGATCGCGGAACTGAGTCAGACCATCGAGCAGGAAGCAGAAAAGCAGGGCGACGCACAGCGGCTCATGACGCATCTCACCATCGCCTGTTCCGAGCTGGCCCGCGTGCGAACCGAACTTTCTGACTGCTCGTAATTCCATTTGTTGCGCCACATCCAGTACAGAGCAACCGCCAGCCTCCGCGCCATCGCTACCTTGGCGATCTTGCGCCCTCGTCGCATCGTGAGGTGGATGTACTTCCTGCGCCACTCGGGGAGACTGCGCACTGTGACTTGCGCCGCCTCCACCAGCAAAAAGCGCAGCATCGAACTCCCCTGTTTGGTGATGTGACCCAGCCGTCTCCGATTGCCGCTGGACTTCTCCAGCGGCACCAGTCCGAGATAGCTGGCAACCTGCTTCCCACACTGAAAGCGCTCGGCTTTGCCGATGATCAGCACAAACCCCAGCGCCGTGAGTGGACCGACACCGGGATGCGTCATGAGCCGCTGTGCGTCGCCGTGCTTTTCTGCTTCCTGCTCGATGGTCTGACTCAGTTCCGCGATCGTTGGGTTCACTCGATCCAACAACTCCAGCAGATCGCGGCGTCGCCGACTGCCCCCAGGGAGCCAGCGGAAACGACTCCAGTTGCTGCCGTCCATGTTCCCGCCACAGCCTCTTTTTACAGCGCAGTCCTTCGTTCAGTGCCAGGGCTTGCAATTGGTTCATGATGCGAGTGCGTGCCTGCACCATGCGATGTCGGTGCCACAGCAGTTGCCGCAGATCCCGATTCTCCCAACTCGGCACCCAGATCCGCGGAAAGTCATCCTTCAACATGAGTTTCAGAATCAGCTGTGCATCTTGTCGATCGGTCTTCTGTTTACGTACTCGTTTGCTCTGGATCTCGGCTGCGTTTCCCATCCACAACTCAAACTGCAACTCAGCTAGCAGTCGTTCGAACCAACGTGCGTGCCCGCTGGCTTCCATCCCCACACGCACCTTCTGACCCGCCAGAGCTCGGTAGTAGTTCTCCGCCTCTTCGCGATGGGCTAGCCGTTTTTCTTGGCACTCTCCGCTGTCGGTGTCCACCAAAGCTATTTGCTGAAACTCGGGGTGAAAATCTACTCCTATAATGATCATTGTTCGGCTCCTTTCTCCCGAGCCTTGTTGGTTGGATTAGCACCACCAACTCTACTCGGGCGTGGGAGCCGACATTGTCATGGAATCATTTACACTCATCACCCTCAGCCGTCACCCTTCGGGTTCGGCCTACCTTCTCGACCTCAGCCGTCCACCGCTTCTTGCTATCGCCACTCTTTTGAACGCTATTGAACGTCTACATTAGTTGATCGTGAGAACGCGCCATTTTTGTCCCATCCTTTGACGGTGACCGTGTGTGGTCCAGTGGGCATTGTGAAGGTTACATCCACATAGTAGCGACCAGTTGGCACGACGTAAGCAAGTTTATGGTCCACGTACACCTGCGCAGTTTCTATCCCGAAACTGGAGCGCAAACCCGCAAGCACACGCATTGATGTGCCACTTGTTATCGACGGTGAGCAGATGACGACGGTGCGGTCAATTGACGCCGGGCATGCAGAGCCTCTCTTTACATCGATGTTCAGTGTGGAGCCGAACGCGCCAACATTGTCCCAGGCTTTTACGGTAAGGCGGTGGGTACCAGAAGAAAGGTTGAGCCGTGTGCTGATGCCATCCTCCATCGTCGTGAACCGGGAAATCCCGTCGACATAAATCTTCATTGCCTGGATGGGGAGTTCCGATTTCGGTGATGCCAATACGCGAACCGGCGAATCGATGGCTCCCGGTGATGGGGAGCAAACATGCACTCCGCGACCACTACCGAGGCCGGCTTCGCAGGGTCCTACCGGTGTCGTATTGATGAGCACCACTACATTGGCGCTGAAATCTAAATACGCAAGATCCACAAGCCCGTCATTGTTGAAGTCGGCTTTGAGCAGCGATGCCGTGCCAACTGGAATACGCATCAAGACCGGAGCCGTAAAGCTTCCGTTTGCTCTTTGCCGGCTGAACGCAATCGACTCGAACGTCGGGTCTGGGCCACCCGGGAAATCTCTCGGAGCGGCTTGCACTGGAAATGCGATGTCGTGGTAACCGTCGTTGTCGAAGTCGGCTTCAACGGCTTGCCTGTAGTTCGCGGAAAGAGTCGAGTCGGCAAGGTTGGGAAGTGCAACCTCAATCCTTGTGGCGCTAAGCCCGGGATTAAAGAGGACTGACAGCAGACCTTCACCAGGCTGACCGCTAGAAATAAGTAGGTCGGCAACACTGTCTTGATTCACATCTCCGGCGGACAACTCTGAAACAGCTTCTACCCTTTCAAGAAAAGTTTGCTGGAAGCCGCCACTTCCATTATTGCGGAGAAGGACGACGGTGCTCTGGTCAACGCGGAAGCAGCATGGAAAAAGAACATCGGTGTCGCCGTCATTGTCAACATCGACAAAAACTGGTGCGCGTTCGAAACTTACGGGAAGCGATGTATCTGACTTGCGTGGGAACTTGCCTGTGCCATCCCCGAACAAGGTAAGAATGTGCCCAACGCCCTGAGTGCTGTAAATGACGGCCACATCGCGTCGTCCGTCACGGTCGAAGTCGGTGACGAACATGCTTACAAGGTTCGGTATCGAGAGAATGAATCGAGATTGCTGCAATGTGCCGTTGCCATTTCCTAAAAGAAGGATGACATTGCTATCAACTTCGTCAACGTTCTCCGCAACCAGCAGGTCCGGATTGTGATCGCCGTTCATGTCTGCTGCCACGGGTAACACAAGCGGGCAGCAGCCTCCGGGCGAGTCAACTCGAATGAAACCTCCTTCATGGTCGGAAAGCAAGATAGAGACAGTGCTATTGTTGTTGACGCTGGCCAGGTCGGGAAAGCCGTCACGGTTAAAATCCGCGCGAACGATAGCATTCGAACCGAGGAGAGGACCCGCGTTCACGGTTCTGAAAGTTTGGCAGATCGCGGGTGAGATGAAAAAGATTAGAGCGAGGGCGGTGTATAAAGTGCGGTGTCGAAGCAAAGTCATGGTTCGCCTCGCTGTTCGCCAGTGGGATGTCGAGCCGGACATCGCGGTTGCCAACCCTTGAAAATCAACCTGAGATGAATGCTTGGAGCACCAAGCTTTCTCAGCGTTGGCCGGGAAGTCAGCAAGGAGTCGGCGGACGGACTATATCGATCCAGGTCGCATGCTACACCCCCGTGCTCCGAATGACAGGCTAGTATCCCACCTCTGTCTTCACGTCGGCAGCGCCTGTTATTTTGCGGCGAGTACGGCATGAAGCCGCGCCAGATCCGCTGCCGCTTCCTCTTTCATAAAACCTGTTATTTCGGCGGCCGCATTCAGCTCCGTCTCGGCTTTTGCTAGATTTCCGGTTTGCAGATACGCCTTTGCCAGATAGAAGTGCGCGGCCTGGGTGAGAGTTGAGTTTGGTTTGTCGATTGCCTTTTGCAGCGGCGCCAGTGAATCCGCCGGATGGCTCTGCAATAGCTTGCAAATGCCATAGTAGAAATTTACGTCTGGCGCGTCCGGTTCAGTATTCAAGGAATTTTCCAGCAGACTGGTGGCGTCATCATAGTGTTTTTTAACATACGCCATCATTGCCTTGCGAAACTCGACGCGGTGACCCTGCTCAACATCATTCGGATAATACCCCTTTACCATGTCACCTTTGTGCGGCGTGGCACCTGCCTTAAAACTTGCAAAGGTAGGCGGGGGTGCTTTCACCATGCCCAGCTTGAAGAGTTCGATCGCCGCAGCATCGTCAGCACCCGAGACAGGTGGCATGGCCTGCCCGCTATGCGGCGGAGTTGTCCCGCCGGTTTGCGGAGCATGGCTGTCTTGTGGGGGAACCTCGGCAACTTCAGTTTTTCCAGGTTGCTGAGTAACGGGGGCTACCGTCTCTTTTGGATGGTCCGGGCCGATGGCCGCACTCTTTGGTGTTGTGTTTGATCCCGACCGAACTGCTTCAGACGATGCCAGAATACCACCGTGATCTAGATTGACCGGTGATGCCGAGAAGGATGAGTTTGCAGCTTGAGGAGATGGAGACTGTGACGACGGTGCTGCCGGGGGTACAGTGATTATTGCTTGCTTCTTGTGAAGTTTACCCCATTGCATCACTCCCAGAGCGCCAACCATTAGAACTGTAAATGCTAACGCTGCCCATTTCCATCGAAGACGAACTTGCTGATTACCAGAATTTGAACGAATTTCGTGTGCACGTTGGACAAGGTCTTCGCGTACCGCTTGCAACACTTCGAGCGTTTGCTGGCAGAGACTGCATTCTAGAAGATGTATCTCAAAGTCATTCTGCTCGGCGGGTTGCATTTGGCCGTTAAGGTATTGTTCGATCAATTCATCCCGCGCAAGATCTTTTTGACAGTCCATAGGCCACCTTGATGATTAAGTGGTTCGAGACTTCGTTTCTGTGACAAGTGCGCCAAACTTTTTCATAATCTTCTTAATCATCCGCGACTTTCGCGCCCGGACCGCGTCGTGCGACAACTTCAACCGCTGCGCTACCTCGGCCAGAGAATGCCCATCCACCAGGGACAACAACAGGATCTGCTGGTCCGCAGCACTGAAAGTGGCCAATTCCTGCCCGACCAGTCGCTGGCGTTCGGCCGATTCCAGCTCCATGACCGGGTCAGGACTGGGAACTTCCACCGAATCCAGATCGCACTCCGAGCGACGTGCGCGGGTGCGAATGTAGTTATTGATGAGATTGCGGGCCGTGCCTTGAATGAATGCAGCTAGCTTGTTCGGCTCCCGCAGCTGGCCATCGCGCAGGGCCTTCAACACCGCGATAAAAACTTCCTGGGTCAGATCACGGGCGGCTTCCCGGTCCCGTGTGCGCGCGGAAGCTATCAGGAATACACCCCTCCGATAGGTATTGACCAGCTCATTTTCAGCGGAACCATCACCTGCGCGGATGCGCGTCGCTAGAGATAACTCTGGTTCTCCTAACGCGGGAATAACGACCGGATCGCTGTCCATCGGCTCTCCCTGGGAAACTCTATACCCCACCGGACTACGCCTAGACCACGACGGTCACGATTCTAACTCGAAAAGCCAAAATTTTCAGTCGGATGCCAACCAGAACGTAGTGTGCCCCTGGGCCCGCGCTCAAAAAAACAAGAGGCGTGTCACATTCGGAGTGTATTTCGCCACAAGTTAAACAAGTGCGGAGGGGAACAAAATGAAAAAAATTCCATTCACCAAAATAAAGAAAAGTTTGATCTTGTTACTCACGATCATGGCAGCTGCTATGTGCTTTGGACAAAACCAGTTTGATCGTGCCGAGTTCCTGAAATCGGTGGCCCCCGGACAAAAAAAGGGAGAAGCAGTTAAAGGCACCCTGAACTTTGACACCAACAGGAAGGCGATTGTATTTCTGGATAAACACGGAGCCGAATCACTTGACATCAAGTACGACTCCGTGAAGAACCTGCTCTACGAGAGAACTGCGAAACCACGCTATACCGAGGGATTACTAATCGCCTGGCCGCTGATGTTCACTAAGTCCAAGAAACACTACCTTACACTGCAATACGAAGAGCCGGCTGGCACTGGCCACTATGCGATTGTTCATCTGGACAAGAGCAACTACCAGGAAATCTTGGCGACGATCGAGGCGCAAACCGGAAAAAGAGTAGAGCGCACCGAAGAGCACTAACTCAACACATTAGTCCCGGGAAATTGGCCTGCGAGTGCGGGGTCGGCGTCCCTTGTTCCGAACTAATAACGCGCTCACATTCGATTCACTAATTAAGGAGAGAACCCAATGTGTAAAATCATGATCCTCATCACTGTCACCCTATCGCTGTTGGCTCTGCCCGCGATAGCTGAAGACCATCCCAAAGCAGAAATCTTTGGCGGCTACCAGTACCTGCGCCTCGACCCGATCAGTACGAATGGCTGGAACGCGGCCGTCACCGGAAACTTCAACCGCTGGCTTGGGGTAACTGGTGACTTTAGCGGCATCTACAAGTCCGGCGCGAGCCTTCATACCTATATGATCGGTCCACAGTTTTCGGCCCGAACAGAACATTTCACTCCCTTTGCTCACGCGCTTTTCGGAGGTGCTACGGTTGAAGGGTCCACCGCATTTTCCCTGGCACTAGGCGGAGGACTGGATGTAAATGCCGGCAAACACCTGGCGATTCGCCTGGTGCAGGCCGACTGGTTGTACTTCCGCTCTGGCAGCGAAGCAGCCGGGAAAAACGCCCGGGTGTCTGCCGGGTTGGTACTGCGCTTCTGAAATTGCCACTTTCACATTGGGCCTCATCCTTCTTGAGCTAAAGATGTGGGAGGGTGAGGCCGGGCAAGCGATCATTCACTTTGTTCAACCAGCGGAAGGTTAGTTTCTCAGAGTGGATCATCTTTGCTAACCATAGTCCTTTCATTGCCTTAGCGGATGAGCAACAAATGAGCTGCGTCAGGATTGACTTGGGGCCCTAAGCAGAGTTATGTATGTGGCAAATTCCGGGGGAGGGCATTATGAAAAAAATCGGCTTCATCTTGCTGGTTGCCCTCGCGGGGTTAACGTCCCCGTTGTCCAGCCAGATCGCGGCAGACTTGCCCGAACCGCTGCAAGCGGTGATTGTTTCAACGCCGCCCCTCGAATTGTTGCAGCCTCAAGTTGTACTGCCTTCTCTGGTTCCGGAGCTTCCTGTTTCAACCAGTGGCACATTAAAGAAGTTTGAGGCAAAGTACAACCTTCAGAAAATCGGGCACCGTGGCATAGGCGGCGGACTGAATTTCATCTCACGCGACGAAGAGACTAAATTGGGCATAAGGTGGGCCAGAGAAACAGAGATCGGCACTGCTCACCGCTTGGTTACTGATCCGATAATTACAGAATATGTTAATCGTCTTGCCCAGAATATCGCGCACACCTCGGATACGAGTGTAGCCTTCACGGTCAAAGTGATTGACAGTAACGAGGTAAACGCTTTCGCTTTGCCGGGAGGCTTTCTCTATGTCAATACGGGATTGCTCACCCTGGCGGACGATGAAGCACAACTGGCTGGAGTGATCGGCCACGAGATAGCACATGTCGCCGCGCGTCACACCACCCGCCAAATCAGCCGCGGCATTTTGATGTCTCAAATCTTCAGCGCAGCTACGCCAAAAAAAGGATGGGGCAGGGTGGTTGCTCACTTGTCCGCGATGGTCGCGGACGATATGTTGACCCTAAAGTTCTCCCGCGGGTTTGAGGAGGAGGCAGACTTGTTGGGCATGCAATATATGTATGCCGCGGGGTATGATCCCGGCGCGTATCTGAGACTGTTTGAAGAACTGCAGGAGAGAAAAAGAACAAAGCCCAACTTGCTGGACCGTCTTTTTTCTAGCCATCCTCTCACTGAAGACCGCATCAAACGTTGCCAGCGCATCGCTAACAACTATTTTCCAGACAGAGAAACCTACCGGCTCACTACCAGCGAGTTCGATGATGTCAAAGTGCGCATCTCCGACCTGCATAAGAGGCCTGGATATCAAGCAGACGAGGAAGAAGAACAGCCCGTTCTTCGGCGCCGTGCAACAGACAGATAGACCGGATTGATCTAAACCGCCCTCCCATTCCATCTCCGACCCTCCACACGTCGGGCGGCGGATGGCGATGCTATCACATCCTCAGTAACATGTTATTTAGTAGAGGGCCAACGTGGAATCAAGGTCAGCGTTTTTTTCGCAGACGACAATCCTGAGCACCAAGAACCGCCACGTCTTTCGCGATAATCAAATCACCCGTAACGACCACCTGGCTGCCATCAGTGTCTTCCAGATGCGAGAACAGATCACAAACTGATTCCTGCACGCAAGGCCGTTGCGGTAACTAATGCCGAATTCAGGAGCAACAGACGAAACGCATGCTTCATTTGTAGCCTCGGCTGAGAAGTTTACCTCCCTCGCCCACAACTACTGTCCCCAGGGAGAGCCAGCAAGAGACGACGGAAGCCATCAATACATAATCCTGAATTTCAGATTCGTCACCGCCTTGCCTTCCACTACATCAATTGGATCCGCGCCCTTGATCAGTCACTCCGGGAATGACAAAGCCCCCGCTCCTAGTTTGGATAAAACCTTTTATCGTATTGCTGAGAAGTACTGTAGCATCCGGACTATTTCCCGCGGGCCAAGTCTTCCTCCTTATAGGTTGTAAGGCTATTACCTGGGACTAAGGTTGTGTCACTGTAAGCGAAACGCGATTGTCTACTCTGTCTGGCGTTAGCTCTTGTGTATCGCTGGCAAATGTCGCGAAAAAAGGATAGGTGACCGGAGTTTTGGATGTCGCTCTCATATAAACATCAACGTAATAGACCGAGTGGGGTGGCATCATGTTCCTCGGCCCGAACGAACAGAATATAGAGAAGACGCTAGCGGCGGGGCAAATTGCATCTTTGGAAGATGTCTTGACTGCCAATAGCGTGCGATCCGCAGCAAAAGGTCCGACCAGCTGCAGAATCAAAGTCGCCCCTTCAGCCGGATCTGGTCCGTGGTTGACGACACGTATGTGGTAAATGATGGGATCTCCGCGCTGCACGTGAGTAGAAGCAGCATGAGCGCTTACGCTCAAATCAACCTTACCGACAATCTTTGAAACAAAGCCGCTCTGCAACCCATGCATCGAAGCCTGCACCGGCAAATATTTTGTCGGGTAATTGGGACTGTCAGTGGTACCCGCGATCCAGGAATTCCAGGCATTTGGCATGGTCATCCCAGCGGGACTACGAAAAAGAAAAAAAGTAGTGTCATTTATCACCGGTCCGACATAAGTGGAGTACCGGTAGAAACTTTGAAATTGCGGTATCTCAATGTCCCTGATGGACATGGCAAAGGCCGCTCTGCCATTCGGTGCAGGATTGACTTTGGCGAATGCAGTCGGGCTAGTGGGAAAGTCTAGCGACTCGGTCCATCCCGCAGCCCCTTGACCAAATGCAACATGAGAGTCAACGATGCTTGCCACTGCGGTGATTGCATCGTCTCCGCTTCCTCCAATGTAGGTCGCATAGAACATCGTGCCTTCGCCGTTGGGCGCCATCGAGAAGGCCAGGAACAGCCCGTCCCTTTTCCCCGCGTTATGTTTTTGCGCAGCGCCTCCGCTAACCGGAAAGGTAGTCGAAGTCGTTGAGCCTCCGACATAAAGCCTATTATTGAATTGGGAGGTAACCGATGTTGCTTGAACGTTGTGAAGAAGTGCCGAATAAATTAGACGCTTTCCGTCCGCACTGATGCCTGCGAAAAACCCCGTGTCTGTCCCACCTGAATTGAACTCAGCCCTTTTAGGAAAGTCAGAAGAACTAGTTTGGCCAACGAAATAACCGGCATCTGAATCACCGGATGGAACTGCATTGTCTTGTCGATCAACCGTGATTGAAGCGATCGTGTCGTCGCCATCGCTGCCACCGATATAGCTTGCAGCCATCACCGAAGCATCGCCAGTCTTGTTCGTATCCAATCGCAGCACGAAGCCATCAATATTTGCTCCTCCACTGGGAGAAGTGGCCTGATAGGCCCCAGGAGTGGTCTTGAGAGGAACTTCCGTATTTGTTCCGGCAATCCAAACGATTCCCCGGAAGGTCGCGGCCACCGATGTCGCCTCAGTGCAAAAGCCGCTGCAATTCACTGTGGAGGAACCAGCATAGGTATAGTCGTAAAGAATCTTTGAGCCATCAAGGCTGAGCTTAACAATGCGAACTCCTGGATCAATTCCAATACCCGGTCCGCTAAAGTTATCAAACCCATTTTTTGCGATGTAGACATGGCCGTCAGGACTCACCGAACCTGCCGCAATAGAGTCCAACAAATAAGTGGAATAAATGAGTGCTCCAAACTTGCCGAGCTTTGTAACGAATCCGGACCGCGAAACAGTGTCAGCATGAAATTGTGAGAGAAAGTTTGGCGTTGTCTGAAATGCACCGTTCGTGACTGGAAAATCGATAGCTGTCGTCGTACCGGTGATATACACATTTTCTTTTGAATCGGAGCTGATACTGGAAACTGAAGTTTCTGCAGCTAGAGTTACACCAAGGCTCGAGTCCTGCTGCGTATCGCCCCCGAGATAAGTGGAGTTGGCCAGGATTGGATCGATTACCAATAAATGTTTGCCATCCCAATTTTGGACAGCAAAACCGATCCGGCCGTTTCCCAACAGAACATATTCGGCTCGCACAGGTTTTCTGTGGCCAGCAGTCACCTGATACGCAATGGGCATCGTCTGCGTCATGGGAATATTGTCGACCTCGAAACGCAGATCGCCGTTGGGCGTCTTTCTCAAATTTTCAATTCCGCGAAATTGAAGTCTAATTACGGACGGATCTGCGCCTGGAGCGATGCGGAAATCATGCTCCATTTTGCGCTGCGTACCGTAGTACCTGACGCTGATACCCGGATATAGGTTCTGATACTCCACCGCCGCATAGTTTTCAATTGCGATAATCGATCGCGCGGGCCGGTCCACATCTAAGTAGTTTGACTTAGAAGTAAGTGTGTTTGTGCCTTTCAGAAGCGCAAGGCTTGTACAGCCGTCAAAACCGACCCTAAATCCAGCAGTCCTTCTTCCATCTTTGGCCAGACCTACCGTAAATTCCTTTGCCGAGAAAAAAAAAGCGGCGTCTGGTGTACGACTTATGAAGCGAATATTGGAATTGACTTGTCCGCGGTTCGGTTCAAATATCAAGGGCAAATTCCTGGTTTTTGCTTGGCTTAGGTCTCTAGCCCGTCTGGGATTGGCAGCGGCAAACGAAAAACTGAAATTGAGAAAAACGAGGACCAGAACGGTGGCCTTCATGGCAGCACCTCAACTTCTAACTACGGTTCGCGCATCTGATGCGCGGCCTTCAGCAAGTGATGCTTAAGCGCTAAAAGATATCTATTTCCGGCCCTAGGAAGTTAGGGTTTTGCTCCTCAATCAATTGCTCTAGCCCATCTCCTGGTTCTTGGCGTCCATCCTCGTGCATAGAGCGGAGAGCCGTTGCGCGGGCGAAGGGGGACCCCTGGGTCCATGGCGCCCGAGGTGTGGCAGTTTTGCCGTTCCTTCCTTCCACCCCTCCAACTGATTGACCATAGTTTTCCCACTCACGTAAACTCAAGAATGCCCACCTTCCCACGCACTCGAAGGTAGTTTCCGAGAGCGGGCGGTTAGCTCAGCTGGTTAGAGCGCCTGCCTTACAAGCAGGAGGTCGCAGGTTCGAGTCCTGCACTGCCCACCATTTCCTCTCTGTGTCCGTTCCGGAGACATAGGTAACAGAACGTTCCGGAGACATAGGTTACACTTTTGGCCCGAAGGGGTTCTGCAGGGGCTGCAAAGTTTTTTCCTCCAAATCAATATAGCCGAGATCGTAAT
>Ga0157374_10004738_pt1 | contig 11404 bp, 14 predicted proteins | sample M25metaG_FD_115308 | JGI IMG/M metagenome (GOLD analysis project Ga0157374, IMG submission 115308) | Miscanthus rhizosphere microbial communities from Kellogg Biological Station, Michigan, USA - M2-5 metaG | ecosystem: Host-associated > Plants > Roots > Rhizosphere > Soil | place: USA: Michigan... | reverse complement strand
GGGAACAACGGCAACTGCAAGAACGCCCACGGGATCACCGGGACGGCCACCGTGGCCGCCGACCCGCGGACCGGCCGCGCGACCGTCTACGTTCCCGGCGCCCGCTACCTCTACGCCCTGGACGCGGTGACCGGTGCGCTGCGGTGGAAGTCGCTGGTCGGGGCGCCGGGCAGCGAGTCCGTGGTGGGTGCCTACTACAACTACGCATCGCCGACGGTGACGAACGGGCTCATCTACATGGGCGTGTCATCGAGCTGTGACGCGCCGTTCGTGCGCGGCGGGATCCAGTCCTTCAGCCAGCGGACCGGCGCCCTGAAGCACAGCTTCTGGACCGTTCCGTCCGGTGTGGTCGGCGCCAGCGTGTGGAGCAGCGTCGCGGCCACCAGCGACTCGGCCTGGGTGACGACCGGGGATCCGCGGTATCACGGGGTGCACCCGTTCCATGCGTACTCCTTCCTGCGGCTGGACCCGCGCACGCTGGCCCTCCGCGGGTCCTGGCGGCTCAGCCTCCCGCAGTCGGCGGACCTGGACTTCGGCAGCTCGCCGACGCTGTTCTACGGCACCGTGGGCGGGAAACAGACCGCGCTCGTCGGGGCCTGCAACAAGAACGGCTGGTACTACGCGCTGCGCCGCGACGCCCTGAACCGCGGGCCGGTCTGGTCCGTGCCGGTGGGTGCGGCTGCCCACACCCAGCAGGGCATGTGCCTGGCGTCAGCGGTGTGGAACGCCTCGGCCGACCGGCTGTACCTGGCGGGCAACGCCACGACGATTGACGGGAAGCTCTACTTCGGCTCGGTCCGTGAAGTGAACCCCGGCACCGGCGCACGCCGGTGGATCCACGGGCTGGGCTGCACAGTTCTTGGCACACCTGCGCTCGATGTGGCCACCGGGGTACTCGCGGTGGCCACCTGGTCCCCGTGCCGGAACGGGTCACCGGCGGTGTACCTGTTCAACGCCGCGACCGGCGGCCTGCGGGGCACGCTGCCGCTGCTGGACGGAGCGTTCGCCCAGCCTGTTTTCGCTGGGCGGTATCTTCTGATCGCGGACGAGTCCGGGCAGGTCACGGCCTACAGCCCGGGCACGGCGGCGACCCGGGCGCGCTGCCGTGGCTGGTGCGGCGCACGTCGTGGCCGTACGCTGACCCCGCCGCTTCCCGTGCCGTAGCGACAGCGGCCCGGCCCGCCAGGCCGGGGAGTGCCGAGGAGTCCGGAGGGCCGGCGGCATGATCACTGTCAGGCCCGCGGCCGGGGCCGATGTGCCTGTCTTGCGTGAGATCGCGGTGGCGGCCTACGAGCAGTACGTGCCGCTTATCGGCCGGGCGCCGGCCCCGATGACGGCCGACTACGCCGCGGCGGTGCAGGCCGGCCAGGTGTGGGTGGCGGCCGGGGCCGACGGTGCTGCGCTCGGCCTCATCGTCCTGATCCCGCAGAGTGGCTTCCTGCTGCTGGAGAACGTGGCTGTGGTGCCCGCCGCCCAGGGCCGCGGCATCGGCGCCCGCCTGCTGGCGTTCGCCGAGGAGCAGGCCCGGGCGCTGCGCCTGGCCGAGATCCGGCTCTACACCAACGAGGCCATGACCGCCAACCTCGCCTACTACCCGCGGCACGGCTACACCGAGACCCACCGGGCGCAGGAGGACGGCTTCCGCCGGGTCTTCTTCGCCAAGAAACTGGGCGCTCAGGCCGGTACGTTCGGGCCATGACCATCGAGCCTGACACCAAGGACTGGACCTGGGTGCTGCAGCGCCCCTGCCCGGAGTGCGGCCTGGACACCAGGGACATTGACCGCGACCAGATCGGCGCGATGGTCCGCGCCAACGCCGCGTCCTGGCAGAGCCTGCTGACCGCCCCCGGTGATCCCCGTCGCCGCCCGTCGCCGGCCAAATGGTCCCCCCTCGAATACGCCTGCCACGTCCGCGACGTCCTGCGGCTGTACGAGGAGCGGCTGACCCTGATGCTGACCGAGGACGGGCCGCGATTCGCCAACTGGGACCAGGACGTCACCGCGGTCGAGGACAACTACGCCGCCCAGGACCCGGCCGTCGTGGCCGGCGAGCTAACCGCGGCCGCCGGGGTCATCGCCGCCCACTTCGGCACCGTCGCCGGGGACCAGTGGCAGCGGACCGGATCGCGCAGCGACGGCGCCCACTTCACGGTCGAGTCCTTCGCCCGCTACTTCGTCCACGACCCCATCCACCACCTCCACGACGTCACCGGCGCCCGTTAGCCCGCCAGCCGCGAGCCGGGGGCAGGCCAGGGCCGGGACGGCGCCTCACCCGGCCGGGCGAGGCGGAGACCAGAAGGGGTCGCGGCCTATGAAGCCCAGCATCCTGATCTGGGGCCCGGCGTCCTCGGGCACCTCGACCCTGGCCCCGTACTGGCCGGAGGAGCGCATGGCCTCCTCGGCCTGCTCCATGCCGGCCAGCATCTGGCCGCACAGGCCGGCGTCCAGCCGGTCGTCCTGGCCGGTGGCCCTGGCCAGGTCCCAGGTGTGCATGAAGACGTCCGCGGTGTAGAACTGATCGACCGCGCGGTCCAGCGGCAGCTCGCCGATGTGGGGGTTGGCCAGCACCCGGTCCTGGGTGGCCGGGTCGTCCAGCAGGGCCTGCACCGCATCGCAGTGCACCCGCCAGGCCGATACCGGGTCCTCGTCCACCGCCGGCCCGCTGGGCAGCTGGATGCCGGCGCCGGCGGACAGGAACGGGGGGAACCACTCGGTCAGGTGCCGCACCACGTCCCGCGCGGCCCACCCGGCGACCGGGGACGGGGCGTCCCAGTCGCGGGTCCCGAGGACCCGTTCGGTGAACAGCCCGCCCACTTGCCGGTGCCGCTCCGCGGGGCGCTCAGACAGCGCCATCGTCGACCATCCGCTGCAGTTTCGCGTAGCCCTCGTTGACGCCGGACTCCATGCCGCTGGCCAGCCAGGCGTCCCGGCCCTCGAAGCTGTCCGCAAGCGACTGCGAGCGCAGCCGGGACCGGCCGCCGCCGAGGTCCTCGAACCACAAGGTCTCCAGGGCGACGCCGTCGGGCTCCCCCTCATAGGTGAAGGTCTGCACGATGCGGTCCGGGCGCACCTCGTGGAAGCAGCCGCGGAACGCGTGCTCCGTGCCGCCGACCGTGGCGATGTACCGCCAGCTGCCGCCGGTGCGGGCGTCCCAGTGATCGATCCTGGTGCTGGCCGCGCCCGGGCCGACCCACCGGGCGAACAGCGCGGGGTCGGTGTGGGCGCGGAACAGCTGCCCGGGCGTGGCCGCGAACTCGCGGGTCATCCGGATGATCGGCAGCTTCGGGTCAGCCTCGATGGTCGTCTCTGCGGTCGTTGACATCGTCGGCACCGTCCTTGTCGTCGATGGGGCTCATGGTCGCCAAGAGGGCGTCCAGGCGGCGGTACCGCTGCTCTGCGCGCTGCCGGTACCGCTCGATCCAGATCTCCATCTGGGTGAGGACCTCCGTCTCCAGCCGCACGGGCCGGGGCTGCGGCCCAGGCGGCCGGCTCACCAGCCCGGCGTCCTCCAGGACCCGCAGGTGCTTGTAGACAGCCTGCAGTGTCATCCGGTACGGCTCGGCCAGCTGGCCCACCGTCGCGTCGCCCTCGGCGAGCCTGGCCACGATGTCGCGGCGCGTCGGGTCGGCGAGGGCGGAGAAGACCCGGGTGAGTGTGTCCGTGGCCATCCGCTCCCCGTTTCAACCTCTTGGTTGAAACTGACTCTAGACCCGGACCCCCACCCTGTCAACCATCCGGTTGAAAGTCGAGGCCGGGCCCGCTCGCGATCAGGCTTGGCCGTGTTCGCGGAGGAAGTCGCGGAAGTCGCTGATGGCCTGGTCGAGGTCGGAGCCGAGATCCCCGGTCACGGCCATGGCCGCGTTGGCCCAGTAGACGCCCACGTAGTCATCGCTGCCGTCGGGAAGAACCAGCAGCGGGTGGTGAGCGATCTTTATGTGGTCCTGGATCTCTTCCCACGGCACGCCCGGGGGCACCAGGCCGATGGCGGGCGACTCGCTGTCGTCGTACTCCACGTCATCGAGCACTGCACTCCTCCTGCCCGTTTGCCCGCTCCATCCCACGGTAACGGGCCGGCGCGCAGTGGTCAGGAATCAAGAAGTGCCACCGCGTGCCCGGCGCCTAGCCTTCTCATGAGGGCCGGGCCTGACCCGGGCCCCGGAGACCGACACGGAAGGAAGCCTGAGATGCCTGCCAAGAAGACCGCAGCCGAGTCCGGTGGCTTCACCGCCGACGAGCGTGCCGCGATGAAGGCACGCGCCGCCGAGCTGCGCGCCGAGGGCAAGAAGGGCGCCAAGAAGGCCGACGGCCTGGAGGCGCTGCTGGAGGCCATCGAGGCGATGAGCCCGGACGACCGTGAACTGGCTGAGCGGGTGCACGTGACGGTGACCGCGAACGCCCCCGGGCTGCTGCCGAAGACCTGGTACGGCATGCCCGCCTACGCGAACGAGGAGGGCAAGGTTGTCCTGTTCTTCCAGAACTCGGGCAAGTTCAACTACAGCTACTCGACCCTGGGCTTCCAGGACACGGCCCACCTCGACGACGGCGACATGTGGGCGATCGCGTTCGCGCTCACGAAGTGGACCCCCACGGTCGAGAAGAGGGTCGCCGAGCTGGTCCGGACCGCAGTCTCCTGACCAGCCCAGCCTGACCAGCCCAGCCTCACCGTCCGAGGCGCAGAGACCTGGCAGGCTGGGGTCATGCAGAGCGTGTACGAGGCCGCGGGGGGCCAGGCGGGGCTGCTTCGGCTGGCCGAGGCCTGGCACGCCCGGGTGATGGAGGACGAGGTCGTCAGCCACGCGTTCAGCCACGGGCTCCACCCGCAGCACAGCGAGCGGCTGGCGGCCTACTGGGCCGAGGCTCTTGGCGGCCCGGCCAGCTACTCCGCGGCCTGCGGGGACGAGACGTCGGTTGTGCGGATGCACAGCGGCAACGGCCCGCACGAGGAAATGGACCGGCGCGCGGTCGAGTGCTTCGACCAGGCCCTCGGCGACATCGGCCTGGATAAGGCCGGACCGTTGCGGCAGGTCCTGCACGACTATTTCGCCTGGGCCACCACCACGGTCATGGCCGCCTACCACGAGTCCGCGGACGACGTCCCCGAGGGCCTGACCATCCCGCACTGGTCCTGGGATGGCCTGCAGCCCTGAGCGGAACGGCACCATCCGCCTGACCAGCTTCGCAACGGCTGGGGAGGCCCTGACCAGATAGCGCCCTATCCGGCTGGCACGGGCACAGCGGCGAGCGGTCGCGGCTGCTCTGCAGCCTTGCTGAATTCCGGGTCATTTATCTGGCCATGCCCCTTGAGGATGAACGAGATCGCGAATGCCATTACACAGACTGTCTCCAGGATGAAGAATACGTGATCATTGTCATAGAAGGAGCCAGCCACCAGGTTGAGCGTCGGCATAAGAATGAGAGATAGCCAGATCAGGGCGCCGAACGAAACGTAACATGCTGTGCGCCACTTCTGATTCTGCGGGACGTCGCGAGGGAAGATGAACAGAGAAATGGCGCCGAGTAGGATAAACAACGCAGCGGCGCAGCCAAGATGCACGTCGGACAGCCGGAGCTGGCTCAGCGTGGCATTCTTAGGTGCAGCATGAAAGAAGGCAACACCGAGGGCGGCAACGCCGGCGAGTGTTGTTACGATATTCTCTATTGCCCACGACCTGAGGCGGTAGGCCAGCAAAAATACGCCAATGACGCACAGCGCCCCCGTGAATACGTTTCCGACTTTCGTGTAGTAGTACGCGCTGATGGACGACTCGATATGGCCATCAACGATTCCAGTGATGAGCAGGGCCACCGGCAGCGTCAATCCGACGTACCCAACGATGGCCCGCAGGTTGCGGTATGACAGCGCCGGGTTCTCCCCCGAGGCTGGTTCCAGTGACATCATCGTCGCCCACTCTCCCCTCGTGATCTGCAGAGCAGCGACCGGCCAGATCGCCCCAAACGAGTCGTTCGATCGCCCTGTGCTGTCTGGAGGAACAACCCGCCCGGGCTGATACGCGACGCGTTCAGATTTCGGGTTCCTATTTCACGCCCAGGAGAACTCCTTGCCGTCCGGGCCGCGTCAATGGCCCGTCATAGGGCGACATCCGCTCATCGGCGGAGGGTCCAGGACGGCGGAGAGCCGATGGTGCGGCGCCCTGGCCGTCCGGCTCGCTGGTGAGCCAGTAGCGGCCAGCAGCCCGGCGCCACGGCCGACGTTGCGTGGCCACGGCAAGGCTGGCCGTCGCAGGTAGCAGCGGGGATCGTCCGCTGACCAGCACCTTCCTGATGATTACTACTTTGTCGATTGACTTGATAGGTAATCTCGCGCAGCATGGGCGGCATGAGCCTCGATCAACGGCTGGCGCCCCCGCCAGACGCCCCAACCCGCCCTCCAGGGCCGGCCGCCGCCGCGGCCCCGCCGGCCCGGCGCCGGGCCCGCAGGCTGACCTCACGCGCCGGCTTGCTCCGGCTGATCAGCCCGGTGGCCGTACTGATCCTCTGGCAGGCCGTCAGCGAAGCCGGCCTCATCTCCCGGCAGAAGCTGCCACCCCCGACCGAGATCTGGCAGACCGCGATCAGCCTGATCACCACCAGTTCGCCCGCCTACGGGACGCTCCAGGGCGCGATGCTGATCTCGCTTGAGCGGGTCGCCATCGGGTTCGCGGCGGGCGCCCTGGCCGGGCTCGCCATCGCCATCGCCGCGGGGCTGAGCCGGCTCGGCGAGTCCACGATCGACCCGCTGATGCAGATGCTCAGGACGCTCCCGCTGTTCGGGCTGATCCCGGTGTTCATCGTGTGGTTCGGCATCGGCGAGACCCCGAAGCTGACGCTGATCGCGATCGGCGCGGCCATCCCGCTCTACCTGAACACGTTCTCCGGCATCAGGAACGTCGACGCCCGGCTGGGCGAACTGGGCCAGGTCCTGCACCTCAGCAAGACCGAGCTGATCAGGGACATCGTGCTGCCCGGCGCTCTCCCCCAGGTCCTGGTCGGGCTGCGGCAGAGCCTCGGCGTGGCCTGGCTGGCCCTGGTAGTCGCCGAGCAGGTGAACGCCAACGCCGGCCTGGGCTTCATGATCAGCCAGGCCACCCAGTTCCTCCGCAACGACGTGATCTTCGTTGCGCTGCTCGTGTACTGCGCGCTCGGCCTGCTCACCGATGCGCTGGTACGGCTGCTGGAGAGGAGGGCCCTGGCGTGGCGCCGCGGCTTCCTGGCCAGCTGACCCCCAACGGCCGGCCGGCCGCCAACGGCTGGCCGGCCACACCGGCCGCACCGGCTGCACCGGCCGCACCGGCTGGATCAGCCGCACCGGCCGCGACCGTCACCGACGGCCCCGTCGCCCGCGTCACCGGACTGGGCCGTGCCTTCAACGGCCGCCGCATCCTCGACGGCCTCGACCTGGACCTGGCCCCCGGCGAGTTCACGGCACTGATCGGCCGCAGCGGCTCCGGCAAGTCCACGCTGCTGCGCGCCCTGGCCGGCCTCGACCCCGGCGTCACCGGCCACCTCAGCGTCAGGGTCCCCGTCGCGATGGCCTTCCAGGAACCTCGCCTGGTCCCGTGGAAGAAAGTCCTGGCCAACGTCAGCCTGGGCCTCCGCGCCCCGGACCCCAGGAAAGCCGCGGCCGGCGCCCTCGCCGAGGTCGGCCTGACCGACCGCGCCGGCGCCTGGCCGCTGACCCTGTCCGGCGGCGAGGCCCAGCGCGCGTCTCTGGCCCGGGCGCTCGTCCGCGAGCCTGGCCTGCTTCTCCTCGACGAGCCGTTCGGCGCGCTCGACGCACTGACCCGGATCAGCATGCACCGCCTGGTGCTCCGCCTGTGGGCGCACCACCAGCCCGCCGTCCTGCTGGTCACCCACGACGTCGACGAGGCCATCGCGCTCGCCGACCGGGTGATCGTGCTGGACGGCGGACGGATCAGCTACGACGGCCGGGTCCGCGCGCCCCGGCCCCGCGACCGCGACAAGCCGGCGCTGGTGGCCTTGCGCCGCCGGCTTCTGACCGAACTGGGCGTCAGCCTGGAAGGAACGATATGACCACGCAAATCCCGTATTCCGGCAACAATCGCCGGCTGCGCCGGATGGCTCCCCTGGCGGTGGCGGTGCTGACCGCCGTTTTCGCCGCCGCCTGCTCCTCCAGCGGATCAGGGTCCGGCGCTGCGGCCGGCGCGAGCTCAGGCACCACCTCCCAGGCGGGCGAAACCAGCGTGGGCAACGTCACGCTGCATATCGGCGACCAGGCCGGCAGCGGCGCCGAGGCGCTGCTCACCGCCGCGGGCCTGATCCACAAGCTGCCCTTCCACGCCACGTTCTCCGACTTCACCTCCGGCCCGCCGATGCTCCAGGCCATGGGGGCCGGCGCGGTCGACATCGGTGCGGTCGGCAACTCGCCGCCCGTGTTCGCCGCCGCGGGCGGCAGCCAGATCACGATCGTCGGGGCGCTGAAGTCCTCCCCGGCGGGCTCGGCGATCGTCGTGCCGAAGAACTCGCCGATTCACAGCGTCGCCGATCTCAAGGGCAAGAAGATCGCGGTGGCCCAGGGCAGCTCGGCCAACTATCACGTTCTCACCGTGCTGCAGAAGGCGGGCCTGTCCGTCAAGGACGTGACCCTCGATTACCTGCAGCCGGCCGAGGGCCAGGCCGCGCTGTCCTCCGGCGCGGTGGACGCCTGGGACATCTGGACCCCGTTCACCGAGGCGGCGGTGGCCAAGGGGGCCAGGGTCCTGGTCACCGGGCAGGGCTACGGCTCGCCGTACTCGTTCGAGGTGGCGTCCAGGGCCGCGCTCGCCGACCCGGCCAAGGCCGCCGCCATCACGGCCTACCTGAAGCTCATCAACCAGGCGCACATCTGGGCCAACACCCACCCGGACGCCTGGGCCAGGGTCTGGGCGCAGGGCACCGGCCTGCCGGACAGCATCATGCAGACCGCAGCCAGGGACGCGCAGTCCACCCCGATCCCGATCACCCCGGCGGTGGTCGCGTCCGAGCAGCACATCGCCGACGCGTACCAGACGGCGGGCCTGATCCCGGGCAAGGTCGACCTCGCGAACTTCGTCGTCACCCGGTTTAACAGCACTGCCGACAGCACCGCGGGGGCCTCGTCATGAGCCTGACCTTCCACTGGTTCCTGCCCACCTCCGGCGACGGCCGGGCGATCATCGGCCGCGGGCACAGCATCCCGACGGCCGGCGGTGCCCTACCGGTAAGCACTGGGCCCGCAGACGCCGCGGGCCAGGCCACGGGCGCCCGGGCGGTCAGCCGCCCGCCGTGCCTGGACTACCTCGGCCAGGTCGCCAGGGCCGCCGAGCAGTCGGGCTTCACCGGGGTGCTGACCCCGACCGGCACCTGGTGCGAGGACGCCTGGCTGGTCACCGCGGCGCTGATATCGCAGACCCGGCGGCTGAAGTTCCTGGTCGCGTTCCGGCCCGGGCTCACCTCACCGACGCTGGCCGCCCAGATGGCCGCGACCTACCAGCGGATCTCCGGCGGCCGGCTGATGCTGAACGTGGTCACCGGCGGGCAGGCCGAGGAGCAGCGCCGGTTCGGCGATCACCTGCCGCACGACGAGCGGTACGCCCGGACGGGCGAGTTCCTGGACATCGTCCGCGGCGCCTGGCGCGGCCGGCCGTACGACTTCGCCGGCCAGTACTACAACGTCGGCGGCGCCACCGTGCTCGCCCCGCCGGACCCGCCGGTGGACGTCTACTTCGGCGGCTCGTCTCCGGCCGCGGGCCCAGTTGCGGCCAGGTACACCGACGTCTACCTGACCTGGGGCGAGCCACCCGCGCAGGTCGCGGAGAAGCTGGCCTGGATGCGGCGGCTCGCCGGCGAGCAGGGCCGCACGCTGCGGTTCGGCCTGCGGGTTCACGTGATCACCAGGGACACCGCGCAGGAAGCCTGGGCCGAGGCCGGGCGGCTGCTGGCGGACCTGGACCCGGCCGAGATCGCCGCCGCGCAGCAGGTGCTCGGCTCGACCGAGTCCGTCGGCCAGGACCGGATGCACGCGCTGCACTCCGCGTACCGGGCCAGCGGGGCAGCCGGTGACCTGGAGATCTACCCGAACCTGTGGGCCGGGGTCGGGCTGGTCCGCGGCGGCGCGGGGACCGCCCTGGTCGGCAGCCACGCGGAGGTGGCCGACCGGATCGAGGAGTACGCCGCGCTGGGCATCAGCGAGTTCATCCTGTCCGGCTACCCGCACCTGGAGGAGGCCTACTGGTTCGGCGAGGGCGTGCTGCCCGAGCTTCGCCGCCGCGGGGCGCTGGCCCCGGCCGCGCCGCCGGCGCAGCGCGAGCTGGCCGGCGCACGCTGAGCTTCCCCGGGAGGGCGTCCACCCCCTCCTGGGGAAGGGGAAACCCGGCCCCCGGGCCTGCAAGCCCGGGGGCCGGACCCCAGCGCCGTCACCCGGCCGGCGGCGGGCCGATCAGGTCGGCGATCTGCGTGTGCGTGGCGAACCAGGGGCGGCCACGATCACGCATCCCGGCCACGATCCGCTCCAGCATCTGCATCGTGTACCCGCGGCCGATCGCCTCCGGGTGCATGGTGTAGGTCACCACCCGCCGGTCGCGCCGGGCCGACTCGTACTCGTCCAGCCAGACCCGCTCGACGCCGGCCGGGTCGGCTAGCAGGCCGCCGTGCCGCGAGGTGAACCCGAACAGCGGCCAGTCGCACAGGCTCCAGTGGCCGGGCAGCTCGAGCAGCGGCTCCCCGCCCGACGTCTCCCAGTACGGCCGGTCGTCGGCCATCAGGCTGGAGTCGTACCGGAAGCCCAGCTTGGCCAGCAGGGCCAGGGTTTCCGGGGTCAGCTCCCAGCCCGGCGAACGGTATCCGGCCGGCCGGACCCCGTACCGGTCCAGGGCCTCGAGCCCGCGCTCGAGCTCGGCCCGCTGGCCAGCGTCGTCCAGCGGGTCGGTCGGCGCGTGCATGTACCCGTGGTGGGCCACCTCGTGCCCGCGTTCCAGGATCGCGGCCATCGCCTCGGGGTGGTGCTCGGCCGTGTAGCCGGGGATGTAGAACGTCGCCGGGATCCCGGTCTCGTCCAGCATCGCCAGGATCCGGCTCACACCGCGGACCGGGCCGAACTCCCCCTGCGACAGGATCGTCAGCCGCCGGGTGTTCTCCGGGTCGTCGCTCAGCCACGGCGCCTGGCCGTCCACGTCGAAGGTCAGCGCAACGGCTACGTCAGCGCCATCCGGCCAGGCCGGCATGCTTGCCAGTGTCTGCATCGCACGAGGATAACTGGCCTGTTCCGGCCCGGATCAGGCCGCCACGGCGAGCTGCCCAGCACGCCCGTCATGACGATGAAGGGATACGGGATCTGCCGCGCGGGTCCCGCCGTACCGGGCCAGCCGTCCCGCGGCCCGCGGCTGGTTCACGCGGGCAGCCGTGCGGGCTGCCTGCCGGCCGGCCATGG
>Ga0157374_10004736_pt1 | contig 11406 bp, 9 predicted proteins | sample M25metaG_FD_115308 | JGI IMG/M metagenome (GOLD analysis project Ga0157374, IMG submission 115308) | Miscanthus rhizosphere microbial communities from Kellogg Biological Station, Michigan, USA - M2-5 metaG | ecosystem: Host-associated > Plants > Roots > Rhizosphere > Soil | place: USA: Michigan... | reverse complement strand
CGGTGTATCGAGCAGACCGAGGATGGAGAGCAGCGTCGACTTGCCGCAGCCCGACGGGCCCGACATGGCCACGTACTCTCCACGCGAGATGGTGAGGTGAATGCCAGAGAGCGCGTGGGTCTCCACTTCATCGGTGTAGAAGACCTTGGTGAGATCTTCAATTTCAATCAGCTTATCGTTTGCCATCCAATCCCCCTCGTGATTGAAGTTGTCAGCGGTCAGAGAAAAGAGATCAGAGATCAGGAGTCAAAGACCGGTTGATATTGGTGCGTGCAACTGCCCTGCAATTACTCCAGGCGGATGCGATCGACGTTGTCGTAGCGCGACATGTCAGACAGAATGACTGTGTCGCCTTCATTCAATCCTTCAATTACCTGAATTTCGTTGACCGAAGCGCGTCCAACCTTCACCTGAGCGCGAACTGCGCCCTTGTGATCGGGTGATTCCTTGAACAGGCTCAGAGTCGAATTCTCATTGCCCAGTGCTGGACGACCGACCTTGAGAACGTCGTGCAGCTTCTCCAGGTCGATCGTGCCGTCCACACTCAGATTCGGAACCGCTCCCGGTGGAAGTGCTCCATCCAGTTGTACGTCAACGGTGCGCGTTCCGTTCACTACGGATGGGTCAATTCGCGTGACGTGACCCGGAATGACGCCGTTATGCGTATCGACCGACGCCGGAAGCCCCACGGAGATGTCGCGCGCCTGAGTTTCTGCAATCTGAAGGGCGGCTTTGAGCTTATCCAGCTGGATGACTTCTGCAACGGATGTTCCGGCAAGGATATGCTGACCGACCTGAACTGGGGTTGCAAGAGGCGCTACGACGCCGGCGATTCCAGCCTTGACCTGCAGAGCACCGGACTGCTTCTGATAGAGAGCGAGCAGGGTCTTTGCCTGGTCGATCTTGGTCTTCGCGGATGAGAGCTGAACTTCGATATTCTTCTCATTGAGGTCGAGATTCTGCAGGCTGAGCTTGTGCTGTGCAGCAAGCTGATCGGCCGTGCTTCTTGACTTCTCATAAGCTACGCCCGAGATGACGCCGAGCTTATTCAGCTGTTCGTCGATTTTGGCCTGGCGATCATCCGTGCTGGCATCGGTGGCCACCTGCGCAGCTGCCATCTTCTTTTCCATCAAAGTGCTCTGAAGCGTCGCCTGCTTATCCTTGTAATCCGCTTCGGCCTGCTTCACCTGCAGCTCAGCATCCTGCAGTTTTTGCTCGACCTCAGGAGCGACCAAGTCCATCAAGATGGTGTCGGGCTTGACGATGGTGCCCGGGAGGACGCGAATACGGACCACGGTGGCATCTGTCAGGGCCGGAACCAATTCGATAGAGTCCTCGCGCGGAACCAGAAGGCCGGTCGATCCGCGTACCTGGCGGATCATGTCTCCACGTTTCACAGTGTCTGGCCATACGGTTGAACCGTCGACAACGGGAGCCGCCGGCTTAAGCCGGGAAACCAGAACCACCGCGACCGTAAGAACCACCACCCCTATGCCGGCCCAAAGGATGAGGCGGCGCTGCTTTTGCTTTTTTATATCTGGGCGTGCGATATCCATCACGGGGAGGGGGTTGCACTTCCAGTGCCAAAGGGAGCCGATTGCCGGACACTCGAAACAAAAGGCTTATGAGGGGTAAGGCTCTGAAGGGGCGAGGGTTGAAGTGACCGCTCAAAGGCCTCACTGTCCGGAAACGGACAGTGAGGCCCGGCGTATCAGGACTCACGCCAAGGGCAAAGCAGGGCCGGGCCGAGTTGGTCTCCCTGCTACTTGACTGTGATGTCGCGTGTCGCAGTCACGCGAGTACCGGCGGTGTTTCGGGCGACAAAGCTAAGGTGATAAGTCCCGGCCGCGAGAGGAAGGGACTGATTCATGATTCCGCTGTTGTCTACACTCACCAGCTTGGTGCTGCCAGACCACAGTTCGAACCGGTAAACTCCTCCGCTCACTGTGGCCATTGCATTCACCTGCACGGGAGAAGATATCGAGGCGTTTTCGGCCGGAGAACAAACGTTAATGCCATTTCCCGACGGAGCCGAGCACGGGCTTGCGGTCTGGCTGACGACGACCATGTTGAGAGGATTGGTGATCGAAATCGAGGAGTTCTGAGTCACCGACGTCGAAGTTACCGTGAAGACATACAGTTTGTTCAGCGAGCGAGAGAACGCGTAGAGGTGATTACTGCTGTCCCATGCGGCTCCGTCAATCGGCGTGCCAATCAGAATCCTCTTATACAAAGTCAAAGGAGCGCTGCCGTTGAAATTGTAGATCTCGATGCCGTTATCAGGCCCTGCGCCGTCTCCGCCATTTGCATAGAGCGCTAGCAGCTTGCCGTCGGATGAGAACCGCGAGCCGGGGTTGGTAAGCTGCGAAGTGGGCATGTTGGCGGAAGTGTTAGTCGTGGAAAGATTTCCGTTCGAATCTACCGTATAGCTACCTAGCTGTGGAGGGTTCGAATCATTGGGATAGAGCTGAAAGGCGACGTAGTTTTCCGTCGGAGAAGCATCAGATATGCGATGTTGTAGCTGCCATTCGCAAGCGTTGGATCGCTTTCCCTGAACTGCATCAATTGCAGAGTTCCTGAGCTTTCCCTCCTGAAACCTATTGGGCTGGAATAGTGCCCCGAGCTCTCATCCGCGTAGGCGAATGTCTCATTTCCCAGGATTGACGGCAGGTCGACAGAAGTGAAGTCAGGGCCGCTCTGAACTCCGAAATTTACTTCCGTGTCTCCGTCGAAGGTGAATGAGCCGCCACTATTGATCTTGTAAGTCTGATATGCGGCACAGGAGTCGTCTCCGCCGTTTTTGAGAAGCACATAAATATACTGTCCGGAATGGTCGAGTTGTCCGCTAGCCAGCCCACCCGTTCCGCTCCCACAGCTACTGCCTGAGTAGTTAAGAAACGCAGTCTGCGATAGCTGCGCTCCGATGGCTCCGTTCGATCCCACCGAATACGAGTGAAGCAGAGTCTTGCCTATCGTGAAGAACTCAGTCTTATTGCTGCCGACAATCTGCGTTCCCGGCTTGAAGGGTGAGCCTGCAATAGCGGTCAGTTGACCGCTGGAAGATGCGCTGTAGCCATAGACTGGGCCGGCAGGACCAGTCGATTGCACGTAGACGTAGGCTCACTGAGCTTGGGTTTGGGGAACTGTAAGGAGGGTGGAAACAAGCACGAGGGATCCGGCAAGGCCGAGATCCCTGACCAATGGCATCATGGAGAGTCTCCTGTGTTGTTGGCGGCTTTTCGGGTCTTCTGGGGAAGGAGGTGCACGAAAAAGGAGCCAACCTAGCTCGCCGGCTAACGGACATGCACCCGGAGAAGCACGTTGGACTTAGAGGCTGAGCGAGGTATGCTCGTTGCCCCGCGGCTCTTGTTACTCCATGACAATTTGGTAATGTGGCGGCGCTTTGTCCGAGAGCGTCAGACCAATTCCACCGCCAAAGCTACAGCGCTACCGCCGCCAAGGCACAGTGCCGCGATGCCGCGCCTGGCGCCGCGATCAACCATGGCATAGACAAGCTTGACGAGCACTGCCGCGCCGCTCGCTCCGATTGGATGACCCATTGCAACCGCACCACCGTGGATGTTGACCTTTGCCGGATCGAGACCGAGGTCGCGAATCACGGCCAGGGCCTGAACGCTGAAGGCCTCGTTGAGTTCGAACAGGTCAACGGAGTCGAGGTTCCAACCCGCCTTCGAGACTACTTTGCGAACGGCATCGATTGGCGCCAGCGAGAACCATTCCGGCGCCCGGCTTGCTCCAGCTTGCGCTCGAATGACAACCATCGGCTTCCGGCCCAGTTCCCTCGCCTTCTCGGCGCTGGTTATAACCAGAGCGGCGGCCCCGTCGCTGACGCCGGGCGCATTTCCTGCGGTGACGGTGCCTCCCTCTTTGAAAGCGGGCTTCAACTTGGCGAGTACCTGAACGGTGGTGTCCGGTCGAATCGCCTCATCGACATCAAAAGAGCGCGGCGCCTCACCTTTCTTCGAGGGAGCGAATTCGACAGGGAGAATCTGAGCGCGGAAGCGGCCTTCGGCGGTGGCTGCGGCGGCGCGGCGGTGGGATTCGGCGGCGAAGGCGTCTTGCTCTTCCCGGCCTATGTTGTATTTTTCCGCGACCATTTCCGCGGCTACGCCCATATGGAACTGGTTGTAGACGTCCCAGAGGCCGTCATTGATCATGACGTCGATCAGATTGCCGTTTCCCATGCGATAACCGGAGCGGGCCTGCTGCAGAAGATAGGGAGCGTTGGTCATCGATTCCATGCCGCCGGCTACGACGATGTCGGCATCGCCGGTCTGGATTGCCTGTGCAGCGAGGGAGACGGCGCGAAGGCCCGAACCGCAAACCTGGTTCACCGTGAGGGCGCCCACTTCAGGCGGCAGACCACCTCGGATCACGGTCTGACGCGCGGGACTCTGGCCAAGCCCTGCCTGCAGCACGCAGCCCATGATGCATTCGTCGACTTTGGCGGGATCCACCCCGGCACGCTTTACAGCTTCGCGCACGACGAGAGCGCCCAGTTGCGGCGATGTGTAGGACTGGAGCGAACCCTGGAATTTACCGATTGGTGTTCGGACTGCGGATAGGATGACTGCCTGTTGCATCTTGGACTCCGTCGACCAGACGTGCAGCCTCTCATGATACCGCTTGAGGGCAGCGCGAGGTTCAGATGCGGGACGGAGGAGTGGATCGCAAGATTGGTGTGGTGATGGATCTGTGTATTGAGTCTGCTGCGCCCATGGAGAGGATCTCGAACAGCGCGGAGGATTTGCGGTTGGAGAAGTCCATCTGGTCGGGGCGGAGTGGTTTGCTGAAGAGGAATCCCTGCACGTCGTCACAGCCATGAGCCCGGAGTACACGGAGCTGATTCTCGTTCTCCACCCCCTCAGCAGTGACCTTGAGGTTGAGGCACTTTGCCATCTGGATGATGGCAGCGGCGATTGCTTCATCATTGGGGTTGTGCTGAAGATCGCTGACAAAGCTGCGATCAATCTTGAGTTTGCTGACCGGCAGCTGTTTGAGATAGCTCAGGTTTGAGAAGCCGGTGCCAAAGTCATCGAGCGCAAGCCTGACCCCGAGAGTCTTGAGACGGCCGAGAACCTCAAAACGCATGTCTTCTGTGGCGAGGAGCAAGCTCTCGGTGATTTCCAGTTCGAGAAACTCGGGATCCAGTCCTGACTGGTCGAGCACGTCTTTGACCATGTCGCAGAAACCGGCCTGACGGAATTGAACGGCGGATACATTGACGGCTACTGGGATATGGTTGCCGCGATCGTGCCAGGAACGGGCATGAAGGCAAGCGGTTCTTAACACCCATTCGCCTATGGGAATGATCATGCCGTTGGTTTCGGCGACGTGAATGAACTTGTCGGGGGAGATAAGACCGAGGTCCGGATGCTTCCAGCGGATCAGGGCCTCCCAGCAGGAGACATTGCCGGTGCGAAGATCGAACTCGGGCTGGAAGACGAGAAAGAACTCGTTGTTTTCGAGTGCCGGCCTCATGCTGTTGCCGAGCTGCAGACGTTCGATGGCCTGCGTGGTCATCTCTTCGGAGAAGAAGCTGAAAGTATTTCTTCCGCGGTTTTTGGATGCATACATGGCCGCATCGGCATTCTTGATCAGCGTCTCGACGTTCTCGCCATGGTCGGGAAAGATGCTGATGCCGATGCTGGATGTAACGGTGAAGGAATGACCGTGGAGGTCGAAGGGAGGGGTGAGCTCCCGCGCGATGCGTTCCGCAATCACCGCCACGTCAGAATATGTCTCGATGGGGCCTAGTGCAATCAGGAATTCATCGCCACCGAGGCGCGCAATGGTGTCCTCTTCGCGCGCACAGCATCGGAGCCGCTTGGCGATATGCTGCAGTAACTCGTCGCCAACGGAGTGGCCCAAACAGTCGTTGACGATTTTGAAGCTGTCGATGTCGAGATACAGAATTCCCATCCGCTCGCGGTGGCGTTTGGCGGCGGCCAGGGACTGCGAGAGACGATCTCTCGCGAGGGTGCGATTGGCCAATCCGGTTAACGGATCGAAATAAGCAAGGGTCTGAATCTGCTCTTCTGCGCGCTTGCGCTCTGTGATATCGACGAGCGATCCCTCGAATATCTGTACACCGTCATCGCTTCGCTCGGTGGGCCTGATGCTGCACAGTGCCCAGCCCTCGGTGCCGTCGGGGCGTTCGAACTTCTCTTCGCTTGCGACGGTGAAAGATGTTTCTGATGAGTTGGAATGGATCTTGCAAATGATCGCCTCAGCAAGCCTGCGGTTATCCATCAGATTCTTTCTGCCATGGAATCCGAGGATGCGGGAACATGCGTCATTGCAGTCGAGGATTTCTCCGCTCTGGGTTGCAACATAGAGACCGGTAAGATTTCGCTCGAAGATGTTCCGATACTTTTCTTCGAGGGCCATCTCGTTCTTCAGTTTTCGAGTAATGACTTCTGTCTGCTGGCGAACCCGCCGGCGGAGGATGAAAGCCCACGCAACGCCGGTGATCGTGGCAAAGAAGAGCGAGGAAACAAGCCACGCTGCGCGCTGGGTAGTGAACCAGGCGGAAGCGGCGAGTATTTGGATGCTGGTTACAGTGCCGGATACTGAAGGCGAAGGAGATGCGATGGGCTGGGAGAGGACGACGTTGGGCAATGCAAGGAGAGCCAGCGCAATGCCACCCCGGATTGAATTCCGGATGTTTAGCGAGGACGGGCGATGGCACCGCCAATGATTCGGATGTACTGGGCGACTCCGCATCCGCTACTCCCCGAAAACCGATCGCTCCATTGCACTTAAGTGCTTCAGGGGCGGCAAAATCATAAAAGCGCCTTTAAAGGTGAAGCTAGGCTAGCACAGCCCATAACGGGGTAACTTCATCTTCTTGGAGAGGCCAGTTACGTTCGGGTTACCGTTCAAGTAGATTCCCTCTTGATTTTTCAAAGAAAAGAGGCTTCGGAGTGGGACACCGTACTTTAGCTGACCGAATCAGCTTCGACTTTCGATCAAGAAGGACGGAAGAAGTCGTGTATTCAAGGGACTCCCTGCTGTGCGTTTGCATTTTGAAGGTCGCGGGATTCTTTCGACCACGCGGCTTGTTTTTTCCTGTTCCCGCAGTTCTGATGGAAGGGAGGTTAGCCGCTACGCATGAGTTCCAGTGAGAAACGCCGAGTACGGGTCCGCGATTTGTTGCTACATGTGCTGATCAGCTTCGTTGGGCTTTCTGTGGCATGCCGCTCCCCGCATCGTGCGACGGTGACGCTCTCTGTTGCGGCAAGCCTGCAGGATTCGATCGCGGAGATCGAGGCGGCGTATAGGCTGGATCACCCGGTCGAGTTCCGCAACAATTTCGGAGCTTCAGGAACGCTTGCACGGGAAATCGAGCAGGGTGCCCCGGTTGACGCGTTCATCTCCGCCGGTGCGAAGCCGATGGATCAGCTTCAGACGCAAGGGTTGCTGATGCCAGGTTCGCGTGCAGATCTGCTGCGCAACAGCCTTGTGCTGATCGCGCCGAGCAGTTCCGACCTCAAGGGATTCCAAGATCTGACCAACAAGCAGGTTCGCACAGTTGCGCTCGGCGATCCAGCGAGCGTGCCGGCTGGTCAGTACGGCAGGCAAACGCTCGATGCTCTTCATCTATCCGAGAAGCTGCAAACGAAGATCGTGCTTGGGAAGGATGTACGACAGGTGCTGACCTATGTTGAGTCCGGCAATGCTGATGCGGGGCTGGTGTATGCAACCGACGCGGCGACCTCGCACCGGATTATGGTCGTTGCGACCGCACCGGAGGCCGCGCACGATCCTATTGTTTACCCGATTGCCGCAGTAGCGAAAACGGGAAACGATTCGGCTGTCCGAGACTTCTTTGCCTTTCTGCGATCACCGGCAGCACGAACCATCTTTGAACGGCACGGATTTAGAATGGCCTAACCGTGCCGTCTGCGTTCGACCTATCACCGCTTTTCATCTCAATTGCCACGACTTGCACAGCGACGGTCGCGACCTTTTTTCTGGGCCTGTATGCGGCGCGCTTGATGTATGAGGTGCGGGGGCCATGGCGGGCGTGGATCGACGGCGTGCTGACACTCCCCCTGGTGCTTCCGCCCACGGTGGTTGGATTCTTCCTGCTTCTGATGTTTGGGCGCCGAAGCTTCACAGGACATTTGCTGGAGCAAATCGGCGTAACCGTCGTCTTTTCCTGGCCGGCGACTGTAATTGCGGCAACCGTGGTCGCGTTCCCACTTATGTACCGCACTTCGCTGGGCGCGTTGGAGCAGGTGAATCCCATCTTGTTGCAGGCTGCTCGGACACTCGGGGCTTCCGAGTGGGTGGTGTTTCGCAGGGTCCAGTTGCCGCTTGCTGGCCCGGGTGTGCTTGCCGGGACAGTGCTGGCGTTTGCGCGAGCGATGGGGGAGTTCGGCGCAACTCTAATGCTGGCCGGGAATATTCCGGGGCGAACTCAGACGATGCCTATTGCAATTTTTTCTGCAGCAGAGAGTGGCGACATGCGGGGCGCTCTGCTGTGGGTGGGACTGATTGTAGCGCTGTCGCTTGCCATCATCCGGCTGTTGTACTACGAGAGGAAGTCGCGGCCAGCACACACGGTCGAACCTCACGGAACGGTATCGGAGCGGCTCGTCGCGATGCCTGCGCCACAAACTGACGAAAGCGGTTCGGCAACCCTCAGTCTCGATGTGAATGCAGAACGCCGCCTTGAGAACTTCGCGCTTAATGTCTCGCTGAGGACCGCCCGCGGTGCAATCGGCCTACTCGGACCATCGGGCGCAGGAAAATCCATGACCCTGCGGATGATCGCGGGGCTGACCGCACCGGATCGAGGACGAATCGTTCTAAACAACCGCGTGCTGTTCGACAGCGAGACGAAACAGAATCTCGCTGCTGCGCAACGACGGATCGGTGTCGTTTTTCAGGACTATGCTCTCTTTCCTCACCTTACGGTTGCGGAAAATGTTGGCTTCGGCCTTCAGCGTTTCGCAATGGAAGAACGCAGGTCTCGAGTGGACCGGCAACTGGCGTCGATGCAGATTGCAGATCTCGCCGATCGCTACCCCCGTGAGATTTCCGGGGGACAACGCCAGCGCGTGGCTATCGCAAGGTGTATGGCGACCGAACCCGATGCTCTTTTACTTGACGAGCCTTTTGCCGCGCTTGATCCGCATCTCCGGAGGCAGACGGAAGAACAGCTGCGCCGCGCGCTTGCCGGATTCCGAGGACCTGTTCTATTCGTCACGCACGACATGGAAGAAGCTTTTCGGTTTTGTACGGACCTGCTGGTCCTTGATGGGGGTGAGGTGATCGCAAGCGGACCCAAGCACCAGTTATTCGAAGATCCTGGGACTGTGGCTGCAGCGCAACTAACAGGTTGCAAGAATATCTTTCAGGCTGCTGCCATCAGCCTGCGTCGGGTCTCGGTTCCAAGCTGGAATTGTGAGCTCGCGACATCTCGAGAGGTTGATGCTACGTTGACTCACATCGGATACCGATCGCATCAGATTCGGTTTGTCGACGAGGGTAATGAAGAGAATGTTTTCCCTTGCTGGCTTGCGGGCGCGAACGAAGCGCCGCACGAGATGACCCTCTATCTTCGCCTGCACGGACCGGCCGGCCCGGGCGAGACCGCGCATCTGCAGGCGGACGTGCCAAAGGATCTGTGGCGCGTCCTCAGCTCAAAGCCGCAACCGTGGAACATCCAGTTGTCGCCTAACCGAGTGTTGGTTTTGCGCGCACACTGAAACCGGCATCGGGGTGCGGGAACTGATCAGTGCCTCTGAGTGTGAATCCTGGTTTCCGGCAGCGCCCACGCGAAGAGCAATCCGCCACTGCTGTTCACAATGTACTGCCTGCCATCAAGCTCGTAGCTGATGGGAGAACTCTGGATTCCGGCACCGGTGCCCGCATGCCACAGGGTCTTGCCGTTGCTGGTGTCGAGAATCAGCATGTTGCCATGCGCGTCGCCGGTCACGGTAAGCCCGGATGCAGTTGTCATCACGCCGGCGCCTGAACCGCCGTCTCCCAGTTCGTGGCTCCATCGGATTTTGCCGGTCTGGTAGTCAATGGCCTCGATAACACCCTTGCCCCAAACACCGTAGTCCGCGCCGGCCCAGCCGTACGCTCCGTCGGCAGGCTTGGCAAAATAAATGCTCCAGCTCGGGTGCGCATCGACGATGAAAAGGCCGGTCTTCGGATCGAAGCTGGGCGAGCGGTAGTTGGTCAGCCCTCCTTCATCGGGAGCGATCAGGCGGCCGTCGGGCGCGGGTTCCTTGTTCGGATCCGGGATTGGACGGCCGTCCTTATCGATGCCAGTTGCCCAGTTCACCGGGCCAAACGGGACTGTGAGCAGGCTCTTGCCATTGGTGCGATCGAGAACGAAGAAGTAACCGTTGCGAGAGGCTTGCATCAGCATCTTGTGTGGGCGGCCGTGGAAGTTGCCGTCGACGAGAACGGGGATTTCCACCGCGTCCCAGTCGTGCGTGTCGTGCGGCGAAGCAGAAAAGCCCCACGCGAGTTTGCCCGTGTCGGGATCGAGAGCGACGATGCTGCAGGTGTAGAGATTGTCGCCAGGACGCGTATGCCCGTTTAGTACGGGAGTGGGATTGCCGGTGCCCCAGTAGATCAGGTTGAGTTCCGGATCGTAGGTGCCGGTAATCCACGTCATGCCACCGGTGGTGGCATTAGGCGTGCCAGCTTTCGGTGTCGCGTTCCACTGCCACTGGACGGAGCCGGACTCGGGATCGAACGAGCGAATATAGCCCGTGAGGTTATCGAGATCGCCAGAGACGCCGGTGATGATATGACCCTTCACAGCCAAAGGTGCCATGGTCGTCCAGTAGCCTTTATCCACGTCGGCAATGAGCTTGTCCCAGCGCACTTTGCCGTCTTTCGCATCGAGAGAAATGAGATGGCAGTCCGGCGTCGTGGTATACACCCAGCCCTTATAGATCGCTACGCCACGATGGCCGATGTGGTCGCCCTTTGGGGATGGCCGATGGTAGTGCCAGATCATGTGGCCCGAGCGCGCATCGACCGCCCAGATGTGTTCCGGCACGGTGAAGTAGAGGATGCCGTCCACCAGGAGAGGCGATGACTTGATCTGTGCCTGCTGGTTGGTCTGGAAGACCCATGAAAGCGAGAGGTCGCTCACGTTTTGAGGCGTGATCTGCGTGTAACCTACATGTCGCTGGCCCGTGTAGTCTCCGTGGTACGACGGCCACGAATCCGATTTGGGATGCAGCAATAGCGCGTCGTCAACAACCTGCGCGCCAGCAGTCAACGCCGGGCAAAGACAAAGGAAAAGCCCTGCAAGCAGCGATAGCGATCGGTCGTTTGCCAACTTCATCAATTCAGAACCTCGGGTGCCGCGCGATCAACGCAGAGTTTGCAAGTAAGCCATCAGGTTAT
>Ga0157374_10004735_pt1 | contig 11406 bp, 13 predicted proteins | sample M25metaG_FD_115308 | JGI IMG/M metagenome (GOLD analysis project Ga0157374, IMG submission 115308) | Miscanthus rhizosphere microbial communities from Kellogg Biological Station, Michigan, USA - M2-5 metaG | ecosystem: Host-associated > Plants > Roots > Rhizosphere > Soil | place: USA: Michigan... | reverse complement strand
TGACCAAGGCTTTCACAAGAAACTGGCGCGTGCGGGCATCCTGCTGGGGAGCATGCTCGAGGAGATCGATGGTGCGGCTCACTTGCTGTTCCGCGGAAGGGAAATCGCCCACTTGCATATAAATAGTTGTGATATTTCCGCTTGCCGCGCCGGCGATGACGTAATTCCCGCTTCGGCGTGCCAGGGTGAGCGCTTTCTGTGCATTGGTTAAAGCAGACCGGTAATCAAAGATACCGGCCTGAGCACTGGTAAGAAGAACAAGGGCGCGTGCTTCTCGATCGATATCGTGCATCTGGCGGGCTGCGAGGGCCGCGTGAGTAAACTGTTGGATCGCCTCGTCCAAGCGCCCCGCATCGCGCTTTGCCTTGCCTTGGGCGAGCCAAGAGTCTATGGAGTTGGGTGGCTGCTGAGCTTGTTTTGCAGCTTGCAAACCGAGGTGCACAAGACTAGGCACGCTCAGGAACCCGAATACCGTAAACAACCATTGGGCAAGCTTACGGACACTTCGCCTGGAAGGTGGCAGAGTTTTTTTCCTGATTATTAGGTTTGAAAATACTCTACCACCTTTTTGAAGCATCTAGTAGCCTGGCGGGTATCAGGACAACGCCTTTAAGTCTCCACAGTTTAAGAACTAATAGGAGACGACAGTGATCGTGAACGGATCGTAGAAAATCGGAGGTAGCATGTGTGGTTTTCCTTCCCGCACACACGCTATCGGGTGAAAGTGCTCGACGGCCGGAAAAAAGCAGGCTAAGTAACTGTAAATAAAGGAAATATATTTTTGGGTACTTTTGAACTGAAGTGCTCGGCCATTCTCTTCGATATGGATGGCACACTGGTTGACTCCACGGCAGTGGTTGAGAGCGCGTGGCGATGGTGGGCCGAGCGCCATAAATTGCCGCTCATCGAAGTTCTCGCGTTCTCACACGGGCGTCCGACGATTGCGACGATGGAGTATTTTCGACCGGGAACGGATATACGGGCCGAAGCGGCGGAAATGGAGAGATACGAGGAGAACCGGATTGATGGCATCGTTGCGGTCGCCGGGGCCGTGGCCGCCGTACACGAAGTGCAGAAGGGTCCCTGGGGCGTAGTAACGTCAGCTCCGCGCCTGCTTGCGGAACGCCGCCTGGCCGGGGCGGGTTTTCCTGTGCCGTCTGTATTGGTCCCGGCGGATGAAATTGAACAGGGGAAACCCGATCCGGAAGGCTATCGAAAAGCCGCGCAATTACTCAACGTGGCACCGTCAGAGTGCGTCGTTTTCGAAGATACGCGTCCCGGGATCGAAGCGGCGCAAGCGGCGGGTATGAAAGCGATCGGCCTGCTGACGACGTTTCCTGCCGAATCGCTCGGCTGCGTTTGGGTGATCCGGAACTTTCTCGATATTCGAGTGGAACGCGCCGGCAAAGGGTTTCGAGTGTTCACCGCATCGTTACAATAGGGCGATGTCTGAGGAGCGAGCAGCCTCTCCGAATTTCGAAAGCAGCCTCGAAGAGCTTGAGCGAATCGTGAAGGAGCTGGAAAAAGGTGATCTTCCTCTGGAGCGCAGCCTGGAGTTGTTTGAGAGCGGTATGCGGTTGAGTACGGAATGCAAACGGCTGTTGGAAGCGGCAGAGTCGCGAGTGGAACTGTTGACAAAGCGTGGAGCGGAAACAGTAGCGCTTCCGTTCAATCCGGACAAGCCGGCATGATGACGAAAACGCAGCGGTCGAGCTTGCAAGAATACCTGGCTGACCAAATAAAAATAGTGGATCGAGTGCTCGATGAATGGGTGCCCGCGGAAACGGTGGCGCCGGAGTCGATTCATCGGGCAATGCGTTACAGCTTGTTCGCGGGTGGCAAACGTGTCCGGCCGATCCTTGCGATCACCGCGGCACGCACCGTTGGCGGTGACACGGCAGGGATTGAGAATGCGGCATGCGCGCTGGAGTTGATCCACACATATTCGCTGATTCATGACGATTTGCCCGCGCTTGACAACGATGATTTGCGACGTGGGCGGCCGACTTGCCACAAAGTATTCGGCGAGGCTTTGGCCGTGCTGGCCGGCGATTCCCTGCTGACGTTGGCGTTCGAAGTGTTAAGCCGATTGCCAGGAGTGGCTGCAGAGCGCCGAATCCGGCTGGTGGAAGAGCTTTCGCGCGCTGCTGGAACGGTTGGCGGAATGATCGCGGGCCAGGTACACGATATCGAGGGCGAGCGGCAAACACCTACGGCGCTGTTGCTCGAATCGATCCATCGCGCGAAAACCGGCGCGCTGCTGCGGGCCAGTGTGCGGATGGGCGCGATTTATGCCGGCGCGAGCGCGGCGGAACTCGCGGCGGTTTCCGAGTATGGCGAGCATGCCGGGCTGGCGTTTCAGATCGTGGACGATGTGCTCGACATGGAGGAATCCTCGGAAGCGTTGGGCAAAACAGCGGGCAAGGACGAAGCGCAGCAGAAGATTACGTTTCCGGCAGTATATGGTCTGGAGCGCTCGCGGCAAATGGCCGAAGACGAGCGCGAGGCTGCGCATGCGGCGCTGAGTTTATTCGGAGATCGCGCCGCGCGCTTGCGGCAAATCGCCGATTTCATCGTAAAACGCAAGGCTTGAAGAAGCGCTTAGATGTTGTGCTGGTTGAGCGCGGCTTGACCGAATCGCGCGAGAAAGCGCAGGCATTGATTCTGTCGGGCAAGGTGGTGGTCGACGGGCAGAAGGCGGGCAAAGCGGGACACGCCGTCGGGCCGGAAGCGCGCATAGAGATAAGCGAACCACTCCGATACGTCAGCCGCGGCGGATTGAAACTGGAAGCGGCGTTAGCCGGATTCGGCGTATCTCCGTCGGGACGCGTTTGTCTCGATATCGGAACTTCGACGGGCGGATTTACCGATTGCCTTCTGCAGCATGGGGCGGCGCGGGTGCATGCGGTGGATACCGGGGCAGGGCAGATCGATTGGAAGCTGCGGACCGATGCCCGTGTAGTGCTGCACGAACGTGTAAATGCACGCTATCTCTCCAAAGACGAGATCGGCGAAATAGCCAGCGTGTTAGTTTGCGATGTAAGTTTTATCTCGGTAACGCTGCTTATCCCGGCGCTTATGCCACTGGTCGATCCGGATGGAGAGTGGATCGTCTTAGTAAAGCCTCAATTTGAAGTGGGGCGGGAGCTTGTCGAGAGAGGCGGGATTGTGCGCAATCCCGCCGGGCATCGATTTGCCTGCGAACGGGTATCGGCGTCGATGCGAGAAGCGGGTTTCCGGACTGAGTTGATGGATAGTCCGATTTTGGGCGGGGAAGGGAACCGGGAGTTTTTGCTGCATGCGCGGCGGGCGACACGGACCGCTTAGCCTGTGTATCGATGTTTTTGGTGAGGGCGGCTTTGATTTTGGCTGCGAATTCTTTGTAGGGCATTCCGGTGCGTTTCTACAACGACGTGGCCGCCAGCGGGCAACGCTTCCGAGTGCAGAGCATCGTCGACGTCCTCACGCGTTGTTGTATCCGCGTCGTCGTCGGGAATCTCAGCGGCTGTAATTCCTTGTATGCCCCATACGTCGATTGCAAAACGGTTCGAACTGCCGCACGAGCGCATTCTGCCGATAGATGCGCTCAACGGGCGAACATCTTTCGAATGCAAAGCCCGTCGGCCGCCGGTTCGCCAAGTCGGTATCCGACTCTTTCAAATGCTCCATCAAACGCGCTTGAATGTTACTCGTCTCGCCTATAAATATCCATTCACGAGCGTTTGCGATGCCATAGACGCCCGAAACCTCTGGCGCATTCTTTCGAACGGACTCCACTGTAAACGATCGCGCCGAACCTTCTGCGAACGACATATCTTCAATGCTCCTTGAACGGTGTTCCTAAACGCAGATTCGATGCGAATGATGGTCTTCGGAACCGCGGGCGCACCGGTTTTTTAAGCGCCTTCTCCGCTGCCTTTCGCTCGCGTTCCATGAGCAATGGACGAAAATCCTCCGCAACAACTCTATAACTATGAAATCTGTTCAGATAATCGAGGCCCACCACCGACGCAGCAGTCAGCAGTCGAAGGCAAAACATCGGTCCATCCTGCACGGGCACTCGGCTCTGCATCAACAAAGACAAGTCGACCTGAATTGAGAAGAGAAGGGCTGGGCTGTGATCTTCTGTTCCACGGAAAAGAAAGCATCTCATGTCGCCCTGCTGCGTGAACCCCTCGTATGCGAAATGCATGTTCACTGTGCTATTCAGTTGGACTTGATTGGTCGGGCTCCGGGAAAGAGCTGTCGAAGTTTGTTCAGAGCGTCTGCGCGCGTATCGCTAGGCGTATCTGATATGACTGTGAATCCTATCTTTTGCTTCAGCAATCGCAGAATTCGTCGCGGGTCCGACTGCCAAACGGCTGGCACTCCGGCTTTCTGAACGACATAGAATTTTGATGGCATATTTTTCCTTTACGGAACTGCAACGTTAAGCCCGTTCCGCTGGATCTGGAAAATCTTGAAATCCGGCGAGCATTTCCTTCGGATTCACATCCCGATGGCCCGGGTAATTTTTGAAGACGCGAGGTGTCACAGTTTTTCGCCTCCAGGCTTTTTTGCTGAGATTGGTGATGAGACGGCTATTGCCTCGAACCTCTCCGATGTAATCGCCCGCGCATCCATAAATCTCATCGCCTTCGGCGAAGTAGCCTATCTGTCGCCCGTCGCTCCCGAACAAGCAATCGGCGGTCCGATAACCTATATACCGCCCACACCAGTTCCAAAAACTTTGGGTTCCGTCCGCGCCCCGCTCTTCAAAAATGGCGATCATCGGACCTGTTATTACTGCGCGGCTGAGCAGGCCAGAACACGTACCTTATTGTTCTTACTTGACAGGGCAGCAGAATTTCGTCTCGAATTGAGTGACCCGAAACCATTCTCGCGTCTCAAATGACGCAAAAGGTCCTTCACTGTTGTTTCTAAGAGATAGGGTCCAGAAGATCTGACTTAGTTCAGAGAATCTGAAGAATGGGCTAAAATGCTCAGACTTTCCTATTGTACGCTTAAATCTTCCCGGAGTCTAGGTCTTAAAGTTTTGCCTCCTTTGACATAGTACGTCGCTTTGAATCCACCGTGCGTTAAGATTGATTCGCGTGGTAGCGTCTGCCATCCGCTCTCACGGGTAAAGAAGCCGCGCAGGGTTAATTTCGGGAACCGGATCACCTGAATGCGCGATCAGCCCCTTCAAAAGCTTGCGCAACTCCTCGGATGTTTCTTTGTATTGTCTGCGGCCCGCCAGGTTCAAGAGCTGGCACGGGTCTTCCGCGTTATTAAACATCACGTATTCGGTATAGCTGGTGGCGAAGGGCGCTTCGGAACCACCGGTTGGATTCGCGACGCTGTAGGTCCAATCGGCAGCTCGGATCGCGCGGCCGATGCCGGTGTTATTGGTCTGGCTGAACTGAATTAATTCTCGGTTTTTCCATGCCGCCTCTCCATCGAGAGAATTGATAAGCGAAACCATGCTCCTGCCTTTCATCGACGCGGGAGTCTGTAGTCCGCAAAGGTCGAGGAGGGTAGGCGTGATATTGATGTTCCCGACAATCGAGCCGATGCGGCGATTCGCGGGCAGGCCTGGTCCGGCTAGGAGCATGGGTATGCGGATCGAGCTGTCGTGTGGAGTTCTTTTGTAATTGTTCTCGCGTGTTCCGAAGTGGCAGCCGTGATCGCTGGTAAAGAGAAAGATTGTATTGTCCAGCAGGTCTTGCTTTCCCAAAGTTTCTACGATGCGGCCAACGGATTGATCGATGCGCTCAATAGCGGCGTAGTAGTCGGGGAGCTGCTGCTGCCAGACATCAGGCAGGCTGCTCAAGTCGCTGGGCACGATTGGATTCTGATACTTGTCCGTCATGCCTTTTGGACCGACTACTGTATTCAAATCGTTCTGAAAATGAGGTTCGGGTTGTGAGATATAGAGGAAGAAAGGCTTCTCTTGGGGCTGCTCGAGAAAGCGCACGGCTCGATCGGTCAGAAAATCGACGCGATATTGGTCCTTGAACGACATCTCCTTGCCTTCGCGGTCCCAAATCGTGCCGTAATACGGATGGGTAGTGCGCTCGAGCACGTTCGCGCCCTCCCACACATCCAGAAATCCTCCGCGAAGATCCGGCTCAACCCAACCGAAGCCGGCGCCGTCTTTGACATTTGCTTTGGCGAGAGGCCACTTACCAATTAGAGTTGCTGTGTGGCCTTGTTCTCGCAGTAGAGTGGCGAGGTGGGCAAATCACGGCGCATATCCACTTCCAGCTTCCAGACACCGGTCTCGGTTGAATAGCGACCGGTAAGCATACAAGCACGAGATGGAGAACAAAGAGGCTGATTAGTTACTGCATGAGTGAAGATCACGCCGCGCTGCGCGATGCTGTCCAGGTTAGGCGTTTTAACGCAAGAGTTGATGCCTGCCGCACCAATGAAATCGCCACGAAATTCGTCGGCCAAGTAAAGCACGATATTTGGCTTTTTTCGCGGTAACCCGGAAACAGAAGCGGCAGAACCAGCCAGCGCCGCGCCCCCGACAGACTGTTTCAGAAAATCACGACGGTTCCCTGATTTCAAGTTCTATAAGCCCCGTCACAAAGTCTCGCACGAAGCGCGAAAAATCGTTGCCTTTCCCTGCTAAATGGGGCAAGCTACTCTAATCTTTTGCACAACCAAAAGAACCCGATGAAGAAGATAGAAACTGTCGGAATTATCTCGAAACCAAAGATTGCAGAGGCTCGGGAGATCGTTTGCGGTCTGTTGGAATGGCTGGAAAAACGGGGTATCCAGTACCGGTGCGACCAGCAAACCGCTGAGTATGCGGGCGGCCGACCGTACTTCTCACGCGAGGAACTGCCGGAGGGAGCCGATTTAATTATCGTCCTGGGCGGCGACGGGACGCTGCTTTCCGGAGCGCGGTTTGTGGCGGGGCGGAACATTCCGCTGTTTGCCGTGAATCTAGGCCATTTGGGATTTCTGACCGCTATCCGCGTGGAAGAGCTCTATCCGGAGCTAGAGCGCGCGCTGCGCGGCGAGCACCGGATTGGCCGGCGGCGCATGGTCGATTGCGAGGTGGTCCGGGATGGCGAAATTATCGGCTGTTATTCCGCATTGAATGATGTGGTGATCACTAAATCGGAGCTGGCGCGCATGATCGATCTGGATGCGCACGTGGACAATCATTTCGTTGCCGCGTATAAAGCCGATGGCTTGATCATCTCTACTCCGACGGGGTCCACCGCGTATTCGCTATCGGCGGGCGGGCCAGTGATTTTTCCGTCCGTGAGCGCATTCTGCATTACACCGATCTGCCCACACATGCTCACCAACCGGCCGGTCATCGTGCCGGATTCGAGTGTCATTCAAATTTTGAATCACGGCGAAGACCGAACCTACTTGACGATCGACGGGCAAGTAGGCGAGCCTTTACGTAAAGGCGACCGTATCGTCTGCCGTTCGTCTCCGAAGACGATTCAACTGATCCGTCCGCCGAAGATGCTTTTCTTCGACGTGCTACGAGAAAAGCTCAAGTGGGGAGAACGATAGAGTGCAATGCGGCTGCTGAGAAAGATCTCGCTTACCTCGTGGATTTTTATCACGTTGGTGCTTGGCATCCTGCTGGGCGTGCTATTCCCGGCGTTCGCTAAAAATCTCGAGCCCATCAGTAACATCTTTCTGCGGCTGATCCGGTCGATCGTAGGGCCGCTGCTTTTCGGCACGCTGGTTTACGGCATCGCGTCGGCGGGCGAATTGAAGACCATGGGACGCATCGCTCTTAAGGCGGTGATCTACTTTGAAATCGCGACTACACTGGCGCTGGTGATCGGTTTGGTGATAGTCAACGTGTTTCAGCCGGGCGCGGGGCTAACGTTAGCAGGAGAAAACGGCGTTCCCTTGCCTGTGCTGGCGAAACCGGTTTCCCTGAGTCAGGTGCTGGAGCATGCGGTGCCCAGCAATATTTTCGAATCGCTCGCGCAAAACGATGTGCTGCAGATGGTGGTGTTTTTCTTCTTATTCGGCGCAGCGTGCTCGGCGGTAGGGGCGAAAGCGCAGCCAGTGATTGAATTCGCGGGGTCGGTGGCGGAAGTGATGTTCCGCTACACAAAGTACGTGATGTTTCTCGCGCCTTTTGGGGTGGGCGCGGCGATTGCCGTCACGATCGGCTCGAAAGGCCCGGGCGTGCTGTTCAGTCTGGGGAAGCTGGTGGGAACGTTATATCTGGCGCAGATCTTGTTCGTGTTGCTCGTCCTCGGTACGGCATTGACGATCGCGCGTGTGCCGCTGGGGCCGTTTTATCGCGCCGCGCGTCAGCCATTTCTGCTCGCGTTTTCGACCGCTTCTAGCGAGGCGGCGCTGCCGCTGGCGCTCGAAAACATGGAGCGATTAGGAATTCCAAAACATATTGTCGGATTTGTGCTGCCGACCGGATATAGCTTCAATCTGGATGGGTCGACGCTGTATCTCTCGCTTGCTTCGGTATTCGTGGCACAGGCGGCAGGCGTACACATGCCGCTCGGGACACAGATCACGATGATGTTGACGCTGATGTTGACGAGCAAGGGCGTTGCCGCGGTTCCGAGAGCGTCGCTCGTGATTCTGGCAGGAACGCTCGGGACGTTTCATCTGCCGCTCGAAGGAATTGCACTCATTCTCGGAGTGGACGCGCTGATGGACATGTGCCGGACATCGGTGAACTTGCTCGGCAATTGCGTGGCGACGGCGGTGGTGGCGCGCTGGGAGGGCGTGGCCATCCGAAAAGTGCCGGAACAACCTTTGGAAGCGGCGCTAATTAATAAATGACGAGAAAGCCCTGCGGTTTTGCTACCACGGCGCCGAAGCTCCATGTGGACACGCCAGCCTGCGTGCTTTTGTTGCCGAGCGGTTTGCCGGCGCGATCGTAGAGCTGCCAGGCAAGCGAACCGCCACGGTTCCAACCTGTGCCTTCGGTCCAGGCCATCAGAGTTTCTCCGTCCGGCGCGATTGCCAGGCGAGGATGCTTCTGATTTTGGACTCCTTCGGGTGCGGCGATGCGCTCGGCGGTGGCCGCTGTCAGATTTTCGAAATACACGTGGCCGCCTGTTTCCCAAGCGCCTACGACCTTGTTGCCCGCTTGTGCGAAGTCCATACTGCTCATGGGACAGGCATTGATGTTCCAAGTGTCCAGTTTGCGTCCTTCGAAAACGCGAGACCCCCGCGGGTCAGTCAGCAGGTAGATATCGCGATGAACGTTTTCCGTAGCGCTGCGATAGAGCGCGCGCACAACGCCTTTGCTATCGGCAAAGATGGCCATACCACAGCAGCCGCAAGCGCCGGTGGACTCGTTCCAGGCGGGCTGTTCGGCGGCGAATGTCATGCCGTCGTCGTCCGATTCGGCGATCCAAACCTGGCGGCCGGCCTCACCCTTGGCGGCGCCGGGAGTCTTTCCATGCCAGGACACGTAGACGTGTCCGGCTAAGTCGGCGGCAACAGCCCCTCCGCCGTCCAAACCGAAAGTACGAGTCATTAAGTTGCGCTCCGGCTCAAAGCCAGTATGAGAATCGTTGAGGCGGCTATACAGCATGGGCGCTCCACGCTGCCCGGATTCCGGATTAAGCGGACCGCCTGGCGCCGCATTCGATGAGCCATTCCAAGCTACATGTACCCGACCGTTTTTGCCGATTACCATTTCACCCCCGCGAATCGTTCCCGCGGCAATCGCCGTGCCTGGCTCGCTATTGACACGCAGCGGGGAGGACCACGTCGCGCCTAAGTCGGATGACTTCACATAAAAGAGGTCGCCATGGAGGCGTTCGCCGACATAGTAGAGGAGATGTAGGGTGCCTGCTCGATCCAGGATGGCGCGGGGTTGGATGCCGTTATTTGGCGTGCGGAGGATCTTTATGTCGGGCGCGGCAAACAGGGACGCGGCGAAAAGTGATAAGCAGAGAAGTTTCATACGTGGCGGGCGTGCAGGGCCTCCAATTCTTCTAACGTGCGCGGCCAGTCAGACCCGAGCAAGCGGGAGAGGCCGCGATCGGCCAATACTTTGTCACCGGTTTGGCAGAGGGCGCAGTAATTGGTCTCATTTCCAGCGTAGCGAATGCGCAAAATTTTTTCGGCGCAGCGAGGGCATGGCTTGCCATAGCGCCCATGCACGGCCATGTCATCACGGAACGCGGTTACGTTTTCCGGAAATGCTGCGCGCGCATCGGCGCGGAGCCGTTCGAGCCAGAGTGCGAGCGTCTGGCGCGTGGCGGCGAAGAGGCGCTTCCATTCATCGAGCGTTAATTTACTAGTTTGCGCAATCGGAGAGAGCTGTGCGGCGTGCAGAATTTCGTCCGAATAGGCGTTGCCGATGCCGCTGAGCACGCGTGGATCAGTGAGCGCGCGTTTGAGAGTGTGGTTCTCGGCCGTGAGGGCGGAGCGAAATGAAGCGAGATCGGCAGCGAAAACATCGATTCCTCCGGGGTCGACGGAGCGCAGCCCCTCATCACCGCTCAGGACGTGAAGAGAGGCGCGATGCTGTGTGCCGGCCTCGGTCATGATGAGCGAACCATTAGGAAAATCGAAGGCGGCCAGGTTGCGGCGACCGGAAAGCGCGGCGCCACGCGAACGCCAGTGCAGACGTCCGGCGATCATTAAATGAAGCACGAGCCAGAGATCACCATCTATGCCGATTGCGATACGCTTACCGACGCGGCGCAACTCGCGTACGGTGCGGCTTTCCGCACTTGCAAGCGGTGGCTGTGCGGTCCGAAGAAGAAACGGACTGTTCAGCCGGATGCGTTCGAGCGGCTGATGGACGATACGAGTTTCCAGCGCGTCTATGTAAGCGGCGATATCGGGCAGCTCGGGCAACTTTCAGAGTAACGGGCCTGCATCGCGAATTCCCGTTCAGCGGCACGGGTTTTGCTCGGTGAGATCGCAATCGGCTATTCCCGTCCAGGAAGTAACGGCGGACAAGGCGGCGATGGGATGCTCGCGCAGATTGAAATAGTCGTTGGCCATCAGGAACTCCCCATCCACGATGGGAATGGTGACGCCGACCGAGACCAGTCGGTCCGATGCAAGATACGAAAGAGGAGCCGGTCGACGACGCTGAAAACCGCGGTTGTAGGGCCGATTGCCAGAGCGATTACCAGAATTGCGGTGAGCGAAAAAGCGGGATTCGTTTTAAACTGGCGGAGGGCAAAGTGCAGGCCGAGTCAGAGAGGTTCCATCCTGGAGGAAGCGTACTACATAGCTAGAGATTATTTAACGCAATGCACGCGTTGGATGGAGCGGGCGCGGCCGGTGGCTTCGTCGGCGTCGATGACTACGCCGTGCAGCTCGATTCCGTGACGGGCGGCTTCCATTCTTCCGGCGAGGCCGCTCAGGAAGCGCTTGATGATGGTTTCTTTTTCGACACCGATGACGGAATCGTAAGGGCCGGTCATGCCGGCGTCGGTC
>Ga0157374_10004733_pt1 | contig 11410 bp, 4 predicted proteins | sample M25metaG_FD_115308 | JGI IMG/M metagenome (GOLD analysis project Ga0157374, IMG submission 115308) | Miscanthus rhizosphere microbial communities from Kellogg Biological Station, Michigan, USA - M2-5 metaG | ecosystem: Host-associated > Plants > Roots > Rhizosphere > Soil | place: USA: Michigan... | reverse complement strand
GGCGCTCGCCGTCGGGACCGAGGCATCGATTTCGAACTGGGGGCCAACGCTCGCAGCACGCTACCTGAACGCCACATGGGCGGCCGGAACGGCGTCCGCAATCTTCTGGATTGGGACCCTTGTCGGCCGCGCCGCTGCATCGTTCCTCTTAAAAAAACTTCCGTGGAAACCGTTCGCCATTTACAGCAGCATCCTCTGCGCGCTGGCCATCGTCGTGCTTTCGCTGACCGCCCACAGCGTCGCGCTTTATGCGGCAATTTTCGTAGCAGCGCTCGGAGTCGCCCCAGTCTACCCAGTCGTCATCGCGCGAGGAGTGCGCATGCGCGGCAAAAATTTCATATTCCTCACAGCAGGCATCGGCAGCGCCGTTCTGCCGTGGACGATTGGTGCCGTTTCATCGCACAACGGCTCACTTCGCCTTTCTATTCTCTTCGGAACGGCCGCCGCTCTTCTGCTCGCGCTTGCGCTGAGTCTTATGCGGAACGAACCCGCGACGCAGAACTGAAGCGCCGCATCGCTCAAGCAAGTTGTGCGATCACCTCAAACTTTGAACGTCCGGCCGGTGCGATGACTACGGCATCACCATGCGGTCCTGAAAACTCCGCCGGCTTGCCATTGACCGTGGCGCTTGCCAGCTTGCGCCCTTTTTCCGGCCGGAAACTAACATGGACCTCTTGTGGCAGTTCACCCTTCGCGGGCAAAGTAACTTGAGCCGCCAACGTATTTGGCCCACGAGTTTCGAATCGATAGTCCACTCGTCCCCAACGTGTCGGCGCACCGGTAATGCCAATCGGTCTACCCGTAGCCACCCACTCACGAGGCAGTGCTCTGCCAAAGTGCAATCGCTCTTCATCGGAGTCTTCGAAGACCATCATCCACCGCACCAGCAGCGGAATCGTCTGCTGCGCAGGTATGCAGAAGATAGCCCCGCCGCCGCCAATCCCAGACACCTCACCCGCCGTCCAACTCCCCCGCGAATGATCGTGATACCGGTGCGCGTAGAGAAACAAAATGTACTCTTCAATGCGGTTCAACCGAAGCAGCGCCGCTGCATAGCCATAGGAAATGAAGCCGAGGATGGCGCGGCCATTTGGATTCGCCCGGCCAACATTCGCGACTACGCCTACCGTCGTCGCTCCATAGGCTCGCATGCAGTCGATAACGGTGTTGGCTTGCGCGGCTGGCAGTACATCGGGCTGCAGCAGTTCGGCGTAACAGCGGTGTGTCCAGCCCTGTTCGCTCGGATGCTCCTGCTCGATCGACTCGCGAAACGTCAGTTTCACGCCGGGCATCGGCCCAATGTAGGGCGGCGTCTTATCCCGCCGAGTGTTCGCCTCAATGCTCTTCGTCAGCGCTGCTTGTAATTGTTCGCTTCGGCGCACCCACTCCGCTGCCAGCGCTTCGCCGCCACTCAGCTTCAACTTGCGCCACGTCCCGGCGATATCGCGCCAGCCGCGTACCGTAAACGCGCTGTTGGAGAAGTAAGGCTTGTCCCAGATCGACGGATCGGGCATCAGGCACGAGTCCGACTCGCACCATCCATGCAGCAAGCCATAACCCGGATCGGTAGCAGGCAGCTTCAACGACTCATCCTGAAGTTCGGCAAGCAACGTCGCAGTCGCTTCAATCTTCGCCCGATGTTTAATCAACAGAGATTTGTCACCGGTCAGTTGGTAGTAACGCGCAATTAGGAAAAGAGTAAGCCCGAACTGCGCCGTCTCCGCCCCGCGCATGTTCACCATGCCCTTATCGTCTGTAAAGTCGGTGAAGTAGTTATCGAAAATGTCGTGCGCCAGCGCGAAACGGCCGCACTCCAGGTTGGCATAAAGGGCCATCGTAAAGATATCCTGGAACCCGTCATACTCTGGACCGTAGTAGTCGCGATCGACCGCGCCGTACTTGGGATAGACGCCTCCCGGCCGCACCATCTGTTCCTTGACGAAGGCATAGCGAACCATGTTCGTCCAGCTTTCATCGGGCAGTGTCATCGGCGTCAGGTCATGCGTCTGACGCTCCCAGTACTCGGCAAACTCCAGCAGTCCGGCATAGAACTCTTCGGCCTTCGGGTCCTGACGGCGGCGTGTGTACGCCGGATAACTATAGCCGAATTCAACCTTGGTGACCTTGCCATTTTCGATGTGAGAAGTACGGTGCCACGTCTGCACGATGAAGCGATCCTTGGCCAGCACGTCTCCAAACACAACAATCTCGTAGTAGCCGGTATCGCCCGGCAGGACCTTGCGCACCGCCGGCATCCATCCACCGATAAGACCTTCATGCCGCTTATTCGCGCGTTCCTGCGCGAGCTCCTTGAAGTATTGAACAGGATGATAGGTCCGCGTATTGCCACTCGGATAAATCGGCATCGTGTCGCTGCACTCGCGCGTGCCCACAAAGGTATTCCAGGTCGGACGATAGCCCGGATTATTGCCCTCGCGATGCGCAGAGTTCATCGGCGGCGCCGCTTTGCGTACCTCGTCTTCGACTGGATCGCCATTCGCTAGCAACTTATCCGCCAACAAGTCCGGCCCCGCCATCCCGATATCCTTGATGTCGAGTCCCAGATGTTGAGGTCCATCGTCGGCGAAGGTAGCCTCCGCGCTCTTGGTCAGAATCCGCGCCGTGCCACCCGACGACACAAACGTCAGAATGCCGTCACGGACGCGCAGATCTTCATACACCGTCCACGTTTCGCCGCGGCGAACGAAGCTGGCAAGTTTCGTGTGGCCATTCACCGATGCCGCCGTCGCGGGAACGAACCCGAGCTGTGAAGGCGTGAGCTGCGAACCAGCGGCATGGCCGCTCAGAGTATGCAGAGCGGCAGTGCTGGCTGCCATGCTCTTGATGAAGTCGCGTCTATCCATTTTGAAATTCCTTCCCGTTTGCGGGTGAGCTAAGGATGCGTGGGGTGTTCGCCGTAGAACTTCCAGCTGGTCTGAAAGTCCGCTGCAAGTTTGCCGCCTTCGAGATCGGCCCGCAACATCTCGATCGGCATAGCGCCCTCGTGCAGGATGGCGTCGTGGAACTCGCGGTCGCTCATCTTGTGCGAATCGACAAGCTCATGGTGCATCGCGCGAAACTGCAACCCTCCCATGAGGTACGCGCACTGATACAGCGGCCCGACGGACCCATCGAACGAGCGCCGTACCTCGGCGAGCGAGTTCTCCGATTCAAACCCCACGTTGTCGATCAGGAACTGCACGCATTGCTGAGGCGTCCACTTACCCAGGTGAAAGTTCAACGTAAAGATGACACGAGCCGACCGATGCATCCGCCACACCAGCGCACCGACGCGCTCTTCCGGCGTCCGTTCGAAGCCCTTCTCGTAGAACAGCATCTCCCACCACAACGCATTGCCCTCGCCCCAGAACGGCGTCGAGAAAGCGCGCCTGTACGTCCGATAGCGGGAAGTCATGTAGAACTGCAGAAAGTGCCCCGGGATCATCTCGTGAAACGCCGTGGCATGCGCGAATGGAATATTGTTGCCGCGCATGCTCATCTCGCGCTGATCGTAGGTCATCGTATCGGTGGGATAAGAAACGCTGATCTGGCTGCCGCCGGTAAAGAATGGATTTACAAGTTGCCGCTCGGGCGTCATCATCAGCATCGTCCAGGTCTCGTCGGCCAGCGGCGGCACCGTCACCAGATCGTTCTTCTTCACGAACTCGCTGCCTTCAACCACCAGCTTGCGTATCAGCTCCGGCTGCTCGCCCGGCGCGACGTGCATCTGCTTCACCTTCTCCACCGCGGCGTGCCAGTCATCGCCGTAACCCATCTCGTGCGACGCCTTAAGCATCTCCTTCATGCACCAGTCGTACTCGGTTTGTGCAATGGCGATCATCTCTTCCGGGGAATACGGAATCATGTCGTCGGAAAGCTGGTGCAGCAACGCTTCTCTCCCCACCGGGTAGCCGATGATGGTCGTCTTGTCATCGGCCTTGATGCCGATTAGCTTTTCCTTCAGGAACGCGCTATAGCCTGTGAGGGCTTTGTCCGCGTCCTTGTATGGCTGGGCCACCCACCACGTAAACATCGGGTCATAACCGTTGTATTGATTGAACCAATCGTGTAGCTGCATGTTGATCTCACGCATCGCCGTAACCGCGCGATTGGCAATCACGGGATCGATACGCGGCTTGGCGTCGCGGGCGTTCGTGTCAAACTGCTTGCGCACCGCCTCCACCTGCTTCACCAGGTTCGTAAGCGCCGCCGCAATCTTCTCGCCATCCGGCTGCTTCATCTGGCGCTTGTCGTCCAGCAGCCCCTCAATCGCCGGAGCGAAAGGCAGCAGCGGCTGCATCTCCTCGACCTGCCGCTTTTCAATCGCCAGCTGATGAATTTCCGCCCCGAGACGGTTTTTCATCAGCACATAGTCCACCTGGTCTTCGTGAGATAGAGAACTGAAATCGATCATGCCCAGCATCGCGAGTTGATCGCGATAAAACTTGTCGAACCGCGCTGCATGCGCCGGCGAAGTCGTCAGCGGGTAGCTTCGCCCCAGCGCCATGCGGTCCGCGCTGTACTGCTCGACGATCGATGGCATACGATCCGGCTGGACGTCATGCCCACCTGCCTTGACCGCCCCCTGGCAAACTCCGCTCGCGAGGAGCATCGTCAAAATCAGCCCTCGACACACCCGTGCACTAAACCCCATCATTTCGCCTCTTAAATCTTCGAAAATGCATCAAAAGCAGCGCTGAATTTCGCGTATCCATCTCAAAATCTGCTGCGCCGATACGTGATTTATACCCAAATCGCTTCCAGTTGTATACAAATTAGTATTTGTTTATTCTTATTCGCACCCAAGCTTCTCCCCGTATCTTGCTCAGAAAGCGTCAAAAGAGGCCTCCCAATGAACACCTACACCCGCAGGTCGGCACTGGCAGGACTCGGTGCGGTATCCGCAAATGTTCTTTTCAACAGCCGCATCGCCTGCGCGGAGATGCTCGCCGGCCCCGTCATCACCAAAGGCGCAGTAGGCATGCAGGTGACGATCACGGCCGTCACAAACGCCACTCTCCGTATCTCCGTCGCAGCGATCGATGAAGTCCTCGACCGTTACTACGAGGACGGAAGCATCGCTCCGCGTACATTCGCAGCGCCGCTGTTGAAGCTGCATACGGACGCCGCCGGGCAACAAATTCCGTGGGGCGAATACACACTACGCATCGCGACGAAACCTTTGCGCATCACGGTCGAACATCCGCAACATGGTCTGGTACAGGAGCTCACGTTTCGCCCTGACCTGAACCAGATAAGCTTCGGCTACAACATCGCCCCGGTCTACGGCATGGGCCCCGGCGCGCACCCTCTGGATCGCCGAGGCGTGAAGGACATCATGCGAAACGGCGCGGGCGACAACCTCCGCATCTTCGGCGCGCGCAATCCGATTCCGTGGCTGATGGGTAAAGGCTGGGGACTCTACTTCCACGAGCCCGGTGGCCAGTTCGATCTTTCCGGCGACACCGGAATTTTTAAACCCAGCGACGTAGCTCGCGGACAAGACCTCTATCTCTGCATCGCTCCCACGCCGGCAGCGCTGCTGCGTCAGTACGCCGAAATCACTGGCTATCCGCATCTGCCCGCTAAATGGACGCTCGGTTTCCAGCAGTCGCATCGGACGCTCGATAGCCGTGAACAGATACTCACAGAGGCCCGAACCTTTCGCGAGAAGAAACTTCCGTGCGATGCCGTTATTTACCTCGGTACAGGCTTCTGTCCGTCTGGGTGGAACACCGGCCATGGATCGTTCGTTTTCAACGAAACGGTCTTTCCCGATCCCGAGGCCATCGTCCGCGAGTTCCACGACCTGCACTTCAACGTTGTCCTGCATGTGGTGAACCCGCCGGAGAATCTGCATGGCAAGGTCACTGACACAGGGCTTGCCGCGTCAGTCCCCGGTGACGCCGCAAACTACTGGCAGCAGCACGTGCCGTTCGTAAAAATGGGGATCGATGGCTGGTGGCCGGACGAAGGTGACGTGCTGCCTGTTCCCTCACGCCTGGTGCGCAACCGCATGTACTGGGAAGGCGGACGCATGACGGCGCCAGACCGCCGCCCGTTCGCTCTTCATCGCAACTGCTACGCCGGCATTCAACGCTGGGGATGGCTGTGGTCCGGCGACACTTTCTCCACGTGGAAGACGCTCGAAACGCAGATCATGATGGGCATCAGCGCCGGCCTGAGTGGCGTGCCTTACTGGGGCACCGACATCGGCGGCTTCGTACCGACTAAAGAGTTCACCGCGGAATTGTTCGTGCGCTGGTTCCAGTTCGGCGCCTTCTGCCCATCCTTTCGCTGTCACGGACGCACCTGGCAACTACGCCGTCCGTGGGGATGGAATACCGGCGGCTATGGAGCGTCGGAGATGGGCGCGAACGCCGAATCCTTCCTGCCCAAACCGGAGGACCTTCACAACAACGCCGTCGAGCCCATCTGCCGCAAATATCTGAACACGCGGTCGCAGCTGATGCCTTACCTTTACTCGGCGACGTGGGAAACTCACACCACCGGCATACCGCTGATCCGCAGCCTCGGCCTGTCTTTTCCCGATGATCCGGCAGCGTGGGCCACGGCAGACGCCTATCTTTTCGGGCCGTCGCTGCTGGTCGCGCCAGTGTTCGAGCAGGGAGCAACGGAGCGCAAAGTCTATCTTCCCGCAGGCGGCTGGTACGACTACTGGACTGGTAAGCGCATCGAGGGTGGGACGACTGTGAGCGTGCCTGCGTCGCTCGAAACGATGCCTTTGTTCGTGCGGGCAGGATCCATCCTTCCAACTGGACCGGTGAAGCAATATGCAGCCGAGCCCTTAACAGAACCCACGCGTCTGACAATCTATCCCAGCGCCGACGGACGCTTCCAGCTCTACGACGATGACGGCCTGAGCTTCGCCTATGAAAAGGGAGCCTTCAGCCTCGTAGACCTTCAATGGAACGATGCAGCCAAAACGCTGAGCTACAAGCTGGCCAGGGGCGGGCTTCTGCCGGCGAAACACCTCACCGTTTCGCTCCGCGGCGGCGAAAGCCACAGCATTATGCCCACTCACATGCTGCAAACGATCCGGCTCCAGTCGTAACGCCCGACAATCAAGGGGGAGTGCCGAATGAATTTCAATGGTGCCAGATGGACGAGGCTTCCGGGACTCAAGACCCTTACCGGCGCATTCCTGCTGCTTGCGATGTTTCCCGTCAGTCACGCGGAAACCTTGCAAGTTTTCGCTCAGGATTTCTGGAAATGGCGAGCGCAGGAGCAGCCCTTCACCACTGATGACATTCCACGGCTGGACAGACCGGCGAACCTCGTCATCGATTGGTCTCCGCGGGCTATCGTTCGTTATCGCGCGCAACTACGCAGCTTTGAAACGCGCTTTGCGGGGCTCGCAGACTCCGCCGCCCCTATCGCACAGCAAGTCGACTACCGGCTGATGGGCTCTGCCCTCGCGCGTGTGCATTGGGAGTTCGACATCAACGCACGCTGGCAACGTGACCCCAGCTTCTACGTCGATCAGACACTCGGAGCGCTCTATCTTCCGCTGTTGCCTCCACCACCCTTCGCCGTTGAGCGGCAGGCAGAGCTGGTCTCACGCCTGCAGTCCTTCCCGGCTACTCTTGCGGCAGCTCGCCAGAATCTGACCGACATGCGCAAGCCGTTTGCGGATCTCGCGGTGGAGCAACTCGCGAATATCGACACCCGGCTGCGCACCGTGGTCACCGAAGTCAAGCCGCAACTCGATGCCGAACACGCGCAAGCTCTCGATGCCGCACTCCCCGCAGCCGTGCGGAGTCTTGAGGACTTCCGCTCCTGGCTCATGCAGCAGAAAATTTCAAACGTAAACACAGCGATCGGCCGCGACAACTACATCTACTTCTTGCGCCAGATTGCCCTTATGCCCTACACGCCGGAGCAGATGCTGCTGATGGCTCGCCAGGAACTGAATCGCACATTGGCACTGGCCGCCTACGACGCCGCGCGAGCGGGCACAGTGAAGCCGCTGCCGGTATTCAAGACTGCCGACGACCAGATACAACGCGAGCGTGCCGATGAGCTTGCCATCCGCGCGTACCTTGAAGAGCACCACATCCTGACTGTACCGGCATGGGTTAAGCACTATCGCAATCTTCTTCTGCCTTCTTATGTGGCGCCCCTGCAGGACATGTCGCCAACCGACGACCTCACCTCGCCGCTTCGGCTCGACCAGGACGGCACGAGCTACATCACAGCCCCGCACCCCGGTCCGCAGGGCTTCTTCTCCACCTCCCTCGATCCGCGTCCGATCATCCTGCATGAGGGCGTGCCCGGGCACTATTTTCAGAAGGTCTTGAGCTTCGCGAATCCCGATGCCATTCGCACCCAGTTCTACGACTCCGGCCCCAACGAGGGCATCGGGTTTTACTCCGAAGAAATGATGATGCAGGCGGGACTCTTCGACGGCGATCCCGGCACGCGACGGCTCATCTACAACTTCATGAAGCTGCGCGCGATCCGCGTTGAAGTCGATATCAAGCTGGCGCTGGGTGAGTTCACGATGGCTCAGGCTGAGGAGTACATGACGAAGACGGTACCCATGAGCTCCCACACGGCGCATGAAGAGGTTGCACTGTTTGCGACAACGCCCGGTCAAGCGATGACTTATCAAATCGGCAAGCTGCAGATCATCGGTCTGCTCGCGGGTGTCAGAGCGAAGCAGGGAAAAAGCTTTTCGTTGCAGCGTGTTCATGACCTCGTCTGGCTCAATGGGAACGTGCCGCTCTCGCTGCAGCGCTGGGAGCTTCTCGGCGATGCGAAGGATATCCCGGCTCTCCAGATTCGATAATTGCCATTCCATAACGTCATTAATTGGATACAACCATGTATACTTCGCACATCGCGCCACTACCCCGCCAGGAGCGTTCATGAACTTTGCTCAGCCAACTTCTCTCCGCTGTTCGATAGCGGTGGCCGCCGTCTGCCTCTCGTTCGCTCCACTCGTCGCGCAGGGAACATTAGCCGACTATCAGCGCGCCCATGATCTCCGCGCCAAGTCCGCCGACCTAGTCGTCAACACGCCGGGTGCGATCAGCTGGATCGGCGATTCAACCAATTTCTGGTATCCAAAATCGGTCAAAGGCGGCACGGAATTCGTCTTGGTAGATGCTGCGGCAGGCTCAAAAAAGCCGGCATTCGATCAGGAAAAGCTTGCGGCGGCCATTTCGACTGCGACCGCACATCCATACACCGCTCTCAAGCTTCCCTTTGCACCGATGCAAGGACGAGGCGGCGGACGTCCAATGCCGGATGCTGGGATGTCCGCTCCGCTGACCTTCCTCAACAACCAGACCGTGATCCAGTTCGGTACCGGCGGTTCGCTCTATAAGTGCAATCTCTCGGACTACACGTGTGCGAAGGCCGGCCCTATCCCGCGGCCTGGTCGCGACGGCCGGGGAGCGGCGTCGGAAGATGAGTCGCTCCTCAACCCGGAGGCCAGTCTCGAGGGTCCCGGCGGCGATCCGGTAGACGGCCTCGAGTTCATTCCGCCTGCACCACAAGAGGGCGATGAAGGACGTTTTGAAGGACGGCCTCGGAGCTGTGCTCCAACTCCCCCGCAGGATTCGCGTTCACAGTCGGCCCGGAACGGCCGCCCCGGGGTCGGTGCACAAGTGCTCGGCCAACTACCGGCGGAGGCGCCACAAGTCTGCGCTTCGTTCGACGGACAGTATGAGGCGTTCGTCCAGAACTTCAATGTTTTCCTGAAGCAGAAAGGCAACAAGGATGCGTTTCCGATCAGCTTTGATGGCTCGGAAAACAATTACTACTCCCTGCGTTCGTTTGCATGGTCACCCGACTCGAAAAAGCTGGCAGCCTACCGTACGAGGCCCGGCTACGACCGCGAGGTTACATACATCGAGTCTTCCCCGGCTGATCAAATTCAACCGAAACACACGACCACGCATTATGCGAAGCCGGGGGACACGGTGGACGTAGCCACTCCTGTCCTGTTCGATGTCGCAAGCAAGCAACAGACTGAGATCGATCACGCACTGTTTCCCAACCCCTACGCGCTCAGCACACCGGTGTGGTGGAAAGACAGTCGCGCGTTCACGTTTGAATACAACCAGCGAGGCCATCAGGCGTATACGGTCATCGAGGTCGACGCGCAAACCGCAAAGCCGCGTGCCTTGATCGCCGAACAGACGAAGACTTTTTTCTACTACAGCAACCTTGGCCCCGGTCTTTCAGCGGGCCGAAAATATCGTCACGACATCCACGACGGTAAAGAAATTATCTGGGCTTCGGAACGCGACGGGTGGGAGCACCTCTACCTCTACGACGGGGTCACGGGCAAGGTCAAGAACCAGATCACCAAGGGCGACTGGCTGGTTCGCAATGTCGATTATGTCGACGACGCCAAGCGGCAGATTTACTTCGAGACCGGCGGCATCGTTCCCGGCCAGGATCCCTACTTCACGCAGCTTTACCGCATCAACTTCGACGGCACCGGGCTCACCAAACTCACTGACGCTGACGGCATGCACATCATCAGCTTCTCGCATGACCACGCCTTCTACGTCGATACGTGGCAGCGCGTTGACCTTCCGCCAATCGCGCAACTCCGTCGGACGTCAGACCAGTCCGTCGTTGCCGACCTGGATAAGGGTGACGCTACCGCTCTGCGCGCGGCGGGCTTTCAGGCGCCTGAAGTTTTCGTAGCCAAGGGTCGCGATGGCAAGGCAGATATCTGGGGCACGATCACTCGGCCGATGAACTTCGACCCCGCGAAGAAGTATCCCGTTGTCGAGAACATCTACGCGGGCCCGCAGGGTTCGTTCGTTCCTAAAACATTCAGTGCTGTCGCGCCCGACCAAGCGCTCGCCGAGCTTGGCTTCATCGTCGTTCACATTGACGGCATGGGCACCAGTAATCGTTCAAAAGCTTTCCACGATGTCGCCTTCAAGAACCTCGGAGACGCAGGCTTTCCGGATCGCATCCTGTGGCACAAAGCGGCGGCGGCAAAGTATCCCTACTACGACATCTCCCGCGTGGGAATCTTCGGCACCTCGGCCGGTGGCCAGAGTTCGCTCGGCGGCGTTCTGTTTCATCCGGAGTTCTATAAAGTCGTCGTCAGCAACAGCGGTTGCCACGACAATCGCATGGACAAGATGTGGTGGAACGAGCAGTGGATGGGCTGGCCGCTCGGGCCGCAGTACGCCGAGTCGTCGAACGTAGACAACGCGTATCGGTTGCAGGGCAAAGCTCTCATCGTCATCGGCGAAATGGACACCAACGTCGATCCGGCGTCTTCGCTGCAGGTGGTCAACGCACTCGTCAAGGCACACAAGCACTTCGATATGCTCTACATCCCCGGGCAGAATCACGGGGTTGGCATTCTTGCCGACGAGCACTACCGCGACGACTACTTCGTCCACAACCTGCT
>Ga0157374_10004725_pt1 | contig 11423 bp, 10 predicted proteins | sample M25metaG_FD_115308 | JGI IMG/M metagenome (GOLD analysis project Ga0157374, IMG submission 115308) | Miscanthus rhizosphere microbial communities from Kellogg Biological Station, Michigan, USA - M2-5 metaG | ecosystem: Host-associated > Plants > Roots > Rhizosphere > Soil | place: USA: Michigan... | reverse complement strand
ATTCGCGTAACAGATGGCCGATCTCAGCGAGTGCGGGAAGTTCCTGAGATAGTTGAGAGTCGCTGTTTTTCATAGTGGCAGATTCTCTTTCTGCGCACCAGAGGCAATCCTCGCCCACCGCCTATTTCAGGAGCATATGCCGCACGACCTTACCAAAGCTTGATGGATCGTAAATAACTGCAGCGTATAGAGATAGGTTGGGTTAGAGAGCGTGCGAGGTCAGCCCCGAACGTTGGTAATGCACGGTTTAGAGGAATCGTGCGAGCGCCAACCTGTCGGTGGCTTGAGACGGTTGGATATCGTGGCTGATATGACTCAGAGCCTCAGACATGACGAATTCGGCGGCGACGCCATCCGAGCCACGTCGAATGATGCGGGAGAGAACATTGATTGATTGTTTCTTTTCACCCTGGGCGCATGGTTTTTGAAGAGTCATCTGAATCATGGTGCCCGGCATCCAGCGATCGTCGGTAAGCAGATACATGCCGGTCATGCTGATGTCTGCAATGTTATGCGGTTTTGGAGCGCCTCCGGTGAAATAGTGAGCCACCATTCCTGGAACGTAGCGTCGAGTGTTTCTACGTCGATCGCTGGGGGAAGATGCGGGATGCAGCCATTGTTTGAACCGGGACCGGAGGTTACCGGGAGAGGGTTTGGTTTTGGATTTGTCAGGCGCCGGGGCTTGTTTGGACCTGAGAATCTGTTCAGCCGCAAGCTTTGGCTGCACGGTTACGATGTGGGAGCGGGGATCGGCAGAAGAAGCTTTTGTCGGAGCTGGCAGGGCCTCGACGAGCTCTGGTCGATGCACTGAAACGGGCGACTCTTGCACATTTTCTGCGGATAATTTGGCTGCTGGACTGAAATGCTGGGCCCGTTGTAGTTTCTCCTGCAGCGAAGCTACGAAATCTCCCGGTGTGTGAACCTCAGCTATGCCTTGATCCCGGAGCAATGGCTTAGACGTCGCTGGAGGGCTGTCAGTTCTCGAGGCGGACATGGCCAGTTCGGCCCCGGTCTCCGGCAGAGGAGCAGGCGAAGGGTGAGCCGAGTGAGGGTGGGACCGCTCCTGGGGGATAACCGGGTCCGTCGCAGCCGAAGGAGGTGCTGCAGTTTTGGACGATGCTGGAATAGCGGACTTAGCCGGACTGGTGCCGTTGGTCTTAATGGGATTCGCCCGCTTGATTGGTTCCGGCGATTTGGCTCCGGCCATGGGCGCGATCGCCGTTGGCATGCTGACCTGCCACATGCCATAGGGGACTGCCGTGAAGGTTGTTGTCGGAGTCGTGTGGGACGCCGCCGAATTGGCCCTTGTGGACGTCGAGGACTTTGGCTCGGTTTCCACTTCCGTTGACGATACGGGTTTGTTGGCCGCGCTGAAAACACCTTGGGACTTGGGTTGAACGGGAGGCGGTTGGAGTTCCTTTTCAGGGGTGCGGACCGACTCGATACGATTCGGCGGCATCGCGTTGGGGTCCGCAGGTTTCTTACCGTTCCGCAGGGCTGGTTCAGCGGCAGCTTTTTGCTCTGAGATCTGAGATCTCGCAGTCACGGGTGGCGTTGGAGGGGCATTCCGCCCAGTGCGTGATGAGGAGGGGACCGGGGGTCTAGAGACGACCCAATTTGAGAAAAGGTCCTCAGGGTCGATATGGTGCTCAATGATGGCGGGCTGGACTCGGTGCGGCGAATCGAGAACTGCATCAGTGATGGCCATCGACGGACCGGGGACCGCGACTCCACGGGCGTCCGAAGTCGCCTGCGGATCACGGGGAGCACGCGCTTCAGCTACCTTTGCCACCGCGGTAAGAATCGATTGCTCAAAAGCGGTGACGGGAGCAGCCACGGTCGCCGGGGCCCTCTCCGGGGTGAGCTCAAGGACGGCGGATGAGGCCGGCCTACCACTTGGAGACCGTGGAGGTAGGGCAGGTTTGGGATTCGGTGCCGATGAGTCGGCCGGGGGTACACCGGCTGAAGCAGCTAGCAGGGACGCCAACTCGTTAGAAACACAGACGATCATACGGTCAGCTGGTTCGGTGTGAGTGCGGCGAAGGGTATCGGATGGGAGAATCAGCGCACTTGCTACATGCGCATGAAATACAGGGAAATCGATGCCGGGGCCCATTTCTGCAGTTTCGAGTACCCGATACTCCTTATCCAGGTAGATAAGGTCGAAAGGGAAGACCCTGGGAACTGCCGGAATGGCGTGCAAAGGGGTGAGCCACAGACCAGCTGTCGGGTCCATTCCCATCCCGCTTACGACAATGTCCAGCAACTTCAAAGGCTGGTTGCCAGTGTCAGCAACGGTCAGCTTGGAGTTAAGGAGAACCCCGCGTGCCAGATTGTATGCAGAGAAGACTCTGGTGTTCATAGTGCACGGTTTTCAGGGGATGGCCTTACCTTTTCCCTCACGCGGTTTCTTCACGTTAAACCGATTACCCCCAACTCCCGAATCCAGGGGTAAAGAAACCGATCGCAGGATGGGATTTTCTCAGGTTAGAGGGCCAAATACAACCAGAACATGCGAAAGAGGATGGACTTGGCAAGCCGGAAACTAATTGTTTCTGGCGGTTGAGCGGGATTGGCGCGAATCCTTGGAAAATGTTTCAGCCGGACGTGTCTGGGGCACGTCCGGCTGACGGGGGAAAGATCTGGGAAAAGGAGTTCAGGTTATAGAACTGTAAGACGGGTGACCACCGTGCAATAAGGCAAATGGGTAGTTTTCTTTACATGTCTACCGTCGTCGGGGCCGTCAGTCACCCCGACTTCTGGCTTAAGGACCTCCATCAGCTTCTCGACGCGGTTCTTCTGAGCGCACAGCTGCTCAAAGGCCTTCAGGATCTTGCGTAGTTCAGACGAAGCCTCATCGTATGCGAAGCGATAGACGTCTTTCCGTACGTTCTCTTTCATGGGTCTCTCTCCAGCTGTCTACGATTCAAAGTCTAGCCATTTGGGGAGATTGGTTCATCGCACGAGAGTGGTAACAAAAGTACAACTTCCATAGTGGCCTTTTTAACCCCTCCGGGCAGTTCTGGTGACCTGAAGCACAAGGAGTTAGGTACTGATGGGTGTGGGCGTATCCGGGCTGAAAGGTGAATACCAACGCATTACGTTCTATCTTTTGTGGTCTGCTTCGAGCGGAGCTGTCTCCAGCACATGGCGATGCGATAGCCATCCGACCCTTCAATAGGAAGCGCGTTGGCCAATGCGTAGCAGAAGTTCGCGAGCCCAAAGAGGGGCGCCCAAGCGGCAGTTGCGAACAAGAGCAGGTTGGTAAAAGGCCCGGCTGCGGCTACGATCAAATTCTGAGCTGGGGTGCCTTGCTGACGCACCGTGTAAAGACCCTTGTTCCACTTGATCCCGACATTCTTGATTCGGAGTCCAAGAACGAATGCTGTAACCAGATGCCCGCACTCGTGGAGGAGCATCGCGATGACGCCGAGGCCGAGGCCATGAATGAACGGCATGAGCCATCGCACAACCTGCATAAGCGCAACTCCTAATACCTGTATGAATCCATGATGAGGGAACGCGGGAGTATTGGGTGCTTTATCGCGCGCGATTCCGAACTTGAATTTCAGAGTGGGAAGGATGCAGGACGGCGTTCACAAGAAAGGAAAACTGTTGAGCCCCGGCAGAGGGTTTGCTGCCGAGGCTCCGAATTGCAACGCGACGCTGAGGTATAGATGTATCTACTATTCGGCCCTTCAGACCATGAAGCAAAAAGGTCTCGTGCTTAGGATGCAGTGGTCGAGTGCTTTCCGTTGTTGATCTCGATTTCGTTCACGACCTGCTGCACGTTGGGGACTTTCTTAGCGAGGTCCTCTGCTTCTTTCTTCTGTTTGGCTGTCTTCACGGTGCCCTTCAACACGAGCGTACCGTTCTTCGCGGAGGCGCGGATGCTCTGGTCGTTGAGAGCGGCGTGGGCCTTGATCATGGCCTTGTAGTTGTCTTCGATGGCGCTGTCGAGATTCGAGGCGACTGAGCCCGCGTTGCTTTCTCCCGGAGGACGAACGCCGATCTCGTTGGCAATGGTGTAATCAGGTGCGGCCTGCTTGGCGATATTTTCGGCCTGGTTCTTCAGATCTTGAGCATTGACATCTCCCTTGAGGGTCATAACGCCCTTGTCACGATCCTGCGAGACGCTGACATCGCTCAGGCTGTTGTTCTTCAACGCATCGTTGACCTGGGCTTTCTCATCGGGGTGGGATGGCTTATTGCAGCCTGCAACGATCATGGCTCCAGCCAGAATGGCGGCCGAACTGCGCAGAATGTGGCGATGACTATTTGTAAGTTTCATATATTCCTCTCCTGGGACAAACGCACAACTTCTTACAGCAAGTCAGATGTGGACCGAACTTGGGTTGGTTGTACCTAGCGCAATGACGGAATGTGTTTAAGAGAACAAGCCGTCCGTATTTCTGGGTTTGCAGAACTTGCGCGGTGCAGTTCGGAATGCGATCTGTCTGACTGCAAGGTCTCCGTTGTGCAAATGCAGAGACGCAGTTTCCGCTTTCGCAGATGAAATTACCGCGGATCGTCCGTCCCTATGCCTTCGCGGTGGGGTGATTGCAGTCACAGTCTGAATTCGACAAGGGGGAGCAACATATTCCGGGTTTCGGAGGATGCTCTCTGATGCCCGAAATTGTTCCGGGCCTTGCATATATTAGGTAAATCGCTGCGGAGACGAAACATTGTGAACTGGCATGAGCAATACCGGAGCCGGTGCGTGAGCGCTGCGGAGGCGGTGAAAGCGATCCGTTCCGGAGACCGGGTTTGGATTCAGCCGAGCTGCGGAACTCCGAAGCCTCTGATCGACGCAACGGTGGTGAGGGCGCCTGAGCTGGTCGACGTTGAACTCGTGCACATGAAGACGCTTGGCGAAGCAGCGTACACGAGGCCGGAGTATGAGGGGCACTTCAGACATCGCGGATTGTTTCTTGGCGACAACGTGCGTGAAGCGGTCGGGGCAGGGCGAGCGGACTACACGCCGATTTTTCTGAGCGAAATCGAAGGACTGTTCGAATCGGGAGCACTACCGTTGGATGTGGTGCTGATGCAGGTGTCTCCGCCAGATGCTCACGGGTTCGTAAGCCTGAGCACGACAGTGGACTGCACCATGACGGCAATTCGCTGCGCGAAGACGGTGATTGCCGAGGTGAATGCGCGCGCTCCGCGAACGCATGGCGATACGGCGGTGCATGTGAGTCAGATCTCGATGTTCGTGGAGACGTCGAGGCCGCTACTGGAACTGCGTGCCGAGCCGTTCACGGAAATGCATTTGAAAGTGGCGCGCAATGTAGCGTCGCTCATTCCGGATGGGGCAACGCTGCAGCCGGGAATCGGCGGGATCTCAGAAGCTGTGATGCATTGTCTTGAGGACAAGCACGATCTGGGGATACACACGGAGATGTGCCCCGATGGCGTTGTGGATCTGATGGAGGCTGGAATCATCAACGGGAGCCGCAAGACGCTTCATCGCGGCAAAGCGGTTGCTGCGTTTGTGCTGGGGACGCAGAAGCTTTTCGACTATATACACGAGAATCCCAGTTTTGAATTTCGCCCGATTTCGTATGTGAACGACCCGTTTGTCGTTGCGCAGAACGATCGCATGGTTGCGATCAATTCGGCATTGCAATTGGACCTGACGGGACAGGTTTGCGCGGATTCGCTGGGAACGAGGCCCTATAGCGGATTTGGAGGGCAGATTGATTTCATTCGCGGTGCGGCGCGATCGCGCGGCGGAGTGCCGATCATTGCACTTCCTTCGACAGCGTGCGGAGGAAAAGTATCGCGGATTGTTCCTGTGCTGGAGCCGGGTGCCGGGGTCGTAACATCGCGAGCGGATGTTCATTACGTGGTGACTGAGCATGGGATCGCTTATCTGCACGGAAAAACTCTGCGCGAGCGAGCGGAGGCTCTGATTGGGATCGCGGATCCGGGTTTCAGGCAAGAATTGGAAGACTTCGCGATGAGGGTGCACTATTTGCAACGTAAGACGGTGTGCGCATGATTTCTTTCCCGGGTTTCAGAATCGAAACCTGGGCACACCTGAAGTTTTTATGAGGAGAGAGCAATGGCGGTGCCAGGAGCAGGCGGAATGAAACGAGACCGGGGTCTGTTGCGTGTTGATGGGAACGAATGCAAGGGATGCGGTTTATGCATTGAGGCCTGCCCGCCGAAGGCGATCCATCTGAGCGACGGACTGAATCACTTCGGGTACCGGACCGCGACATACAACGGAACCGGATGTACCGGTTGCGGCATTTGTTTTTTCGCGTGTCCGGAGCCGGGTGCCGTCACGGTTCTCCGCTTGCGGCGAGGTGTTGCAGTTGAGCAGGAGGAGGCCCTGGCATGCGCAAGCAACTGATGAAGGGCAATGAAGCGATTGTGAAGAGCGCAATCCTTGCCGGATGTCGAGGATTCTATGGATATCCAATCACGCCGGCAAGTGAGATCGCAGAGACGGCGGCTCTGTATATGCCCCAGGCTGGTGGCGTGTTTCTGCAGGCCGAGAGCGAAGTGGCGGCGATCAACATGCTCTACGGCGCGTCGTCGGCCGGAGTGCGGTGCATGACCGCCTCGAGCGGCCCGGGTATGAGCTTGATGCAGGAAGGGATCAGCTACATGGCTGGCGCGGAGTTGCCATGCGTGATTGCGGACATCTCACGCGGCGGTCCGGGGTTGGGAAATATCGCTTCAGAGCAGGGCGATTATCACCAGGTGGTGAAGGGCGGCGGCAACGGGAATTACCGGACAATCGTTCTGGCTCCGTACTCGGTGCAGGAGATGGCGGATCTGACGGCACTGGCGTTTGAGCTGGCGGATCGTTATCGCAACCCGGTGGTGATCCTGGCTGACGGCTTTGTAGGCCAGATGATGGAACCGGTGGAGTTTGCCAGCAAGGCGCTTTTGCCGGAGATGCCGTTCTGGGTGGTTGCAGGGACAGAAGAGACTCGAGCGAACATGATTACTTCTCTGCACATGGGCACAGACGATCTCGAAGCGCACAACCATGTGCTGGAGGCGAAGTATCGCAGGGCAGAGCAGCGAGAGACTCGCTCGGAACACTGGCACACGGACGACGCAGAGATCGTGCTTGTGGGCTACGGAATCATCGGGCGCATTCTGAAAGCCGTGACGGCAGAACTCCGCGCGATGGGATTAAAGGTCGGAATGCTTCGGCCGATCACGTTGTATCCGTTCCCGAAGAAGGACTTTCAGAAGCTGGCAGAGCGCGCACAATCGTTCGTCGTTGTCGAGATGAGCAACGGGCAAATGATTGAGGACGTTCGGCTCGCTTTAAATGGGGCGAGGCCAGTGGAGTTCCTGAGCAGGGTGGGCGGGAACGTCCCGTCTCATGAGGAGATTCTGAAGTTCGTGATGGCGCATTCGGAAAGAGGGCAGGTGGCCCATGTCTAGGTTTATAGAGTCGGATTACGAAATCGTCCATTCGAAGCCGAAGTCTTTTTACGAGATCTACGAGCGGAAGGACGAACTGAAGCACCAGACTCATTACTGCCCGGGATGCGGACACGGCAATGCGCACAAGCTGCTCGCGAAGGCCATTGATGAGCTGGGCATTCAAAATCGGGTCGTGCTGATCAGTCCTGTGGGATGTTCGGTGTTTGCGTATAACTATTTCGACGTGGGCAACGTTCAGGCTGCACACGGACGAGCGCCGGCAGTGGGAACGGCGGTGAAGCGGAGTCATCCGCACAGCATCGTGATCAGCTACCAGGGCGATGGCGATTTGTCGGCGATCGGGTCGGCGGAGATTTTGCACGCAGCGAACCGCGGAGAGAACATCACGGTCATCTTCGTGAATAACGCGATCTACAGCATGACGGGCGGGCAGGTTGCACCAACCACGTTGCTCGGGCAGAAGAGCCTCACTACGCCTTTCGGCCGCAGCGTTGCCAATGAGGGATATCCGTTGCGGATGAGCGAACTGCTGGCGACGCTGGAGGCGCCGGTGTATATCGAGCGCGTCGCACTGGGCGACAACAAGCAGATCGCTCAGGCTGCGCGGGCTATCAAGAGGGCTGTTGAGAACCAGGTGAAGGGCCTGGGATTTTCGCTGATCGAAGTTCTATCGCCCTGTCCGACGATCTGGAAGATGTCGGCGGTGGAAGCGCAGAGATGGGTGCGGGAAGTGATGGAGAGGACGTACCCGCTGGGCGTGGTCGTGGATCGCACCAAAGAGCGGGAGCCGCGGGCGGCCAGGAATTCCGCGCCTGCGCTGGATGAGCTTTCGGCGATTCTCGGGGTCGAGATTGATGGAGAGCCGGAGATTGCAGTTGCTTGCGACCAGCGGAATGAGGTCGATCTACATGTGCGGGTCGCGGGATTTGGCGGACAGGGAGTGCTCCTACTCGGCGAGGTGCTTGCAGAGGCGGGGCTCGACGCCGGCTTGGAGGTCTCGTGGTTGCCGTCGTATGGGCCGGAAATGCGTTCGGGCACTTCGAATTGCCACGTGCGAGTGTCGCGCAAGCCGATCGATTCTCCTCTGGTGACGGTGCCGAACTATCTGGTGGCGATGAATGAGCCTTCGCTGCGGAAATTTGACCTGAGCGTTAAGGCGGGCGGTTGGGTGATCTACAACGGGGAACAGTTTCCAGAAGACTGCAAACGGGAGGACGTCAATGTTCTGGCGCTGAACTTCACAAAGGCCGCGGATGAACTGGGTGATCCGCGCGCAGCGAACATGGTGATGCTCGGAGTGTTGCTGGAGATCGCGAATGCGCTGCCGCAGGCGAGCATCGATGCGGCGTTGCGCAGGTTGGTGAAGTCCGTGAAGTGGTATGAGCTGGACGAACGCGCTCTGACGCGAGGGCGTGAGCTTTACCGAGAGTCGCGGAGAGGAGTTGGCGAATGAATGCGAGTGCCGATGCGAACCTGATTGTGTACTTCAATGGGAAGTATATGCCGCTGCGGGATGCGCACGTGAACATCCTGACACACGCGTTGCATTATGGAACCGGCGTATTCGAAGGGATTCGAGCGCATTGGGTTCCAACAGATGCAGAGTTGTTTGTGTTGAGGGCGCATGAACACTACGAGCGCTGGAAGAAGAACTGCGGCATTCTTCGAATTGATGTAGCAGCGTCGACCGCCGAGCTTTGCGCGATCACAGTCGAGCTGATGCGGAAGAACGCATTTCACACTAACGTGTATGTGCGGCCACTCGCTTTCAAGAGCGCGGAACGAGTTGGGGTGAGTACGGACGATGAGAATGCATTTGCGATAGTGGCACTTCCGTTTGGGGAGTACTTGCATAGTGACAAGGGAATTCACGCAGGCGTGAGCTCCTGGCGCCGGATCGAGGACAATGCGATCCCGGCGCGCGCGAAAATCTGCGGCGCCTATGTGAACAGCGCACTCGCCAGCGACGATGCCCGGGCTGCAGGATACGACGAAGCGATTTTCCTGAACGAAAGCGGGCATGTGGCGGAGGGAGCTACGTGCAACCTGTTCATGGTGCGTGACGGGAAGCTGATCACGCCCGGAGTGACGGAGAACGCGCTGGAAGGCATCACGCGCAACTGCGTGATGGAACTTGCTTTTCGCGAGATGGGGCTATGGGTGATCGAGAGAGCGATCGATCGCAGCGAGCTTTATATATGTGACGAACTGTTCTTTACCGGAACGGCAGTGAGCGTGGCGCCGATCGTGCGCGTCGATCACAGGCCGGTTAAGGGCGGAGTTATTGGACCGGTGACGCACGCGCTGCGGAAGCTTTATTTCGATGCTACGCGCGGACACCTGCAGGCTTACTGGAACTGGCTTACCCCGGTTTACCAATCACGGATGAGGCACGAGCAGGAACTTGTCTCCATGGCGGACACGATCTGACGGGAGAAGTATCCGACTCCAGCCTGCGCCGCTTTGGTATTCGGTGCGGCCACAGGAGGAAATCAATGCTGGCAACAAAACTTGTTGATAACGCCTACGACGTTGCGCTGGAGAATTTCGATGCAGCAGCGGACGCCCTAGGCCTCGATAACGATACGCGGGAGATGATCAAGTATCCCGAGCGCGTGCTGACGGTTTCGGTGCCGGTGCGCATGGATGATGGAACGATCAAGCGTTTCCAGGGGTATCGCGTGCAGCACTCGACGGCGCGCGGACCGGCCAAGGGTGGAATTCGCTTCCATCCGCAGGTGACGCTGGATGAAGTGAAGGCGCTGGCCACGTGGATGACGTGGAAATGCGCCGTGGTGAACATACCGTTCGGCGGCGGCAAAGGCGGGGTGACGTGCGATCCGAAGCATATGTCGCAGCACGAACTCGAGCATATGACGCGCCGTTACACGAGCGCGATACTGCCGCTGATTGGACCGAAGCAGGACATTCCGGCTCCGGATGTCTACACGAATTCGCAGACGATGGCCTGGATTATGGACACGTACAGCATGACGAAGGGCTACACGATTCCAGGTGTGGTTACGGGCAAGCCGATCAGCCTGGGCGGATCGCTGGGGCGCAATGAAGCGACGGGACGCGGTGTGTTCTATACGATTCAGTGCGCGTGCGAGCATCTGGGCATTTCGCTGAAGGGCGCGACGGTGGCGGTGCAGGGATTCGGCAACGCTGGGTCAGTTACGGCGCAGCTGCTGCATGAGGCCGGCGCGAAGGTGATCGCAGTGAGCGATTCTGCAGGTGCGATCTACAACAAGGACGGGCTTGATGTTCCTGAACTCATTCACATGAAGACGATCGCGGGACATGTGCATGGATTCCCGGGCAGCGAGCCGATCGATCCTGCTGCGCTGCTCGCGCTGAAGTGCGACATCCTGGTTCCGGCGGCACTGGAGAATGCTGTGACTGCGGAGAACGCAAATTCTGTCAGTGCGCGAATCATCGCAGAGGCCGCGAACGGGCCGTTAACTCCGGCGGCGGATCGGATTCTAGAAAGCAAGGGCGCGTTCGTCATTCCGGATATCTTCTGCAACGCCGGCGGCGTTACGGTGTCTTACTTCGAGTGGGTGCAGGACGAGCAGCACCTCTTCTGGGAGGCGCAGGATGTTTACAACCGGCTCGAGAAGGTGATGAAGACGTCATTCAAAGACGTGCTGAAGATTCATATGGATCGTGTGGTGCCGATGCGGATCGCGGCGAACATGCTGGGAATCGGGCGAGTCGCAGAAGCGATTCACATCCGGGGAATATATCCGTAGAAACAGTGAGCAGGGAATAGGGAGTAGTGAGTAACAAGCGAGTTCATCCGTAATTGACGGACTTGTAAGACAGACCTTGGGCGGCACGGTAATGTGCCGCCCTTTTTCTTGGCTGAGCGGGATCTACGGTGGCTTGATTTCTGGGGCCAAGCATGGCATTTGTCATGCGGCTGCCTCCAACTCTGAGTTCGCTGTGTGGGATGTGGGGGCAGTCGGGCATGGGTCTTCTTCAGGGGGGTGTCCCCCCTACTT
>Ga0157374_10004723_pt1 | contig 11425 bp, 12 predicted proteins | sample M25metaG_FD_115308 | JGI IMG/M metagenome (GOLD analysis project Ga0157374, IMG submission 115308) | Miscanthus rhizosphere microbial communities from Kellogg Biological Station, Michigan, USA - M2-5 metaG | ecosystem: Host-associated > Plants > Roots > Rhizosphere > Soil | place: USA: Michigan... | reverse complement strand
TTGGATTTTCATTAGAGTTACACTGTTGAGTTTGTAAAAGGTTAAATAGATGTACCCCTGGAAACTATTGCTAATTGCTTGATTTCAGTATCTTGTTAAACAGTGAGATGCCGGAGTAATAAGTCTGCCACCCCAGCTTAAACTGACCGCTGACATTTTTACGAAAAGTGCGCTTTCGTCAAACCCTGCATTAAATCAGATCACATTGCACCAGTCACGAAGCCATGCCTCAGCATTAAGATTTGGTGTGAGCTATTTAAGCCGTGATGAGCTGAAGCAATATGCTCGTTTAATAAACAACCAAGACATTGAGGGTTACGAACGGCATATCGTCAAACTCCTGAATATGGGGGGCACATATGGAACTACGGCTGATGCCAAAAAACAGGCGGAAGCATCATTCAAGGAATTACTGGGGAAACTATTAATAGAAGATCGGGATGATGAGCATGAGATTCGATGGCAGGATTTTTTCATGCTACATCAACAGGAACAACAACAAGGTAAGGATGCCAGCCTTGAACCGTTTGTTCATAAACAATATCCCTATCAGAAATCCGCTGAGCCTGCTCCTGCCAAGCCTGAACGTGTTAAGCCTAACACTACGGGATCATTCGCAAACCTTCAACGTCAGATTTTTACAGCGTTAAAAGCGCAGAATCAGTCTGCCGCTTGCGGGCTTTTATGGAACTGGGAGGCAATAATCGCTATAAAGCAGGTTTTGATCGGCTTTGGGAAGATTATCAAAAGAATCCGGATCAAGTCACTTGCGTCATACCCTATCTACATCCCAGAACATTATTCATTGAAAGACAAAACTATTTTGAAGCCCCGATTAATAGGTATTTAAGTAAGATGCTTCTCGAATTCAGGCGAAAACACGAATTCGAGACTCAGAAGGCTTTACATGAAGCTGAAAAAGCCGATATAGAAGCTAAAAAAGCGGATGGTGAAGCTAGAACAGCTTGTTCTAAAGCTCATGCAATATACAAAATGCTGGAAGGTGATGCGTATCAAGTACAAAATTGGCGGCGATTGCTGGAGACTCTCAAGGAAGAAAAGCGGGTTCAGAATATAGGGCGATTTAGAAATATAGAGGCATGGAGTTGACCTGAATAAAATAAATGATTTGTCCTATTTTGGGGTTCCCGTTGAGGAGTTATTCGGAAAAACGTTTGGGATCGAATCGATAAAATAAAGTGAATGCAAATCCAGATCAATAAACTGGTTGGCCAGATTGTTGTCTTATCATTGTTATTGGATGGCAATTAACTTTGGTTTGAATCGACGTTGTGACTGGAACTTTGCAAATTAAGTGGTGGTATGGATTTCTGACTGCGCGGACTTTTGCAGATCGAGCAGCATGAGTTCCAGGCTGAGGCCAAGTGCGGTGATCAGAAGGCTTCCCCAGAGCATTTTAGGAATATGGTTTTGATAAATACCATCGAATAAAATGGCTCCCAAACCGCCGGCATTGATCCAGGCCGCTAAGCTGGCAATGCCGATGGTGGAGGCGGTCGCGACCCGTAAGCCACCAATGATGGTGGGCAGCGCCAAGGGAAATTCCACCTGGCGGAACAGTTGAAACGCGCTGAGCCCCATGCCTTTGCCGACTTCCACCATTGTGGGGCTTACGGAACGGAAACCCAGGATGGTGTTACGCACCAGGATGAACTGGGCGTAGAGCACCAAAGCGATAATGGCTGAGACGTTGCCCAAGCCAAAGACAGGAACCAGGAGCGCCAGTAAACCCAGGCTGGGAATGGCGTAAAGCATGCTGAACAAACCAACCACGGTATTGGAGAGTCTGGGAGATTTTGACAGGCTGTAACCTAACGGTAGGGCGATACTGAATGCAATGAATAACGCGGTGACACTGAGTTCGATATGTTCAATCAACGCGCGCAAAAGTTCCTGATGATGATGTAAGGCATAGGAAAACACTATGAAACTCCCACCGTAGGCCACTTTCTTCGAGCCGCTTTGAGGCTTTCCAGCGTAATAATTCCCAAAAACCGCCGCCGATGATCCTCCACCGCCACATAGTTATAAGGACTATCGAGCATGAGCGCCAGGGCGTCTTTCATACTTTGATTCTCCTGGATACGGGGAACGTTGCGTTCCACTTCTTCCGCGCGATACGTGATCAGATGGCGGATGGGCATATATTCCAGTTGCTGATAGGGCGCGTCCGCATCCAGAAAAGTTCGCACAAACTCATTGGCGGGCTCGCTTAACAGTTTGGCGGGCGTGTCGTATTGCTGGACCTGGCCGTTGTGCATGACAATGACCTGATCTCCCAGTTTCAACGCTTCCGAAATATCATGCGTAACAAAAATAATGGTCTTTTTCAGCTTGCGTTGAATTTCCAGAAGTTCCATTTGCAGCTTGGATCGAGTGAGGGTATCTATGGCGCCGAAGGGCTCATCCATTAATAAAATGGACGGATCGCCCGCTAATGCTCGAGCCAGACCCACCCGTTGCTGCTGTCCTCCGGATAGTTGGCCGGGATAACGTTTTCTGAATTCATGCGGAGAGAGCTCAACCAGCGTGAGAAGTTCATCCACGCGCTGAACGATTTGGCGCTTTGTCCATCCCAGAATTTCCGGAACGATGGCGATATTCTGCTCAACGGTCATATGCGGAAACAGGCCGACTTGCTGGATGACATAGCCGATATGCCGACGCAATTCAATGGCGGAAGTCGTGGCGATGTTGCGCCCTTGAATCCGGATTTCACCCGAGCTGGGTTCATGCAGCCTGTTTATGAGTTTGAGCAAGGTGGTTTTCCCACTGCCGGAACTGCCGAGAACCGTGATGAATTTTCCGTTTTCAATGGTCAGGGTGGTGGGTTTCAGGCCAGGCTGCTGACTGCCAGGGAAGCGTTTACTGACTCGATCCAGTTCGATGAAGTCGGGTTCCGTCTCGCTTGGTCGCATCAAATGATCCTCCGGTTTTTGAGAAAGTGGCGCGCGACCGTTTGGTAGTCCTGTTTTTTCAGGTCAACCGCCGCGTTGAGCTGTCGCATGCTTTCTGTGGTCAACTGTGCGGAAAGCCGGTTCAGAATGCCCTCGATGACCGGATACTGTCTGAGGATGGTCTGTCGGATAACCGGCGCGATGCGGTACTCCGGCCAAAAGTGTCGATCATCTTCCAGCAGCGTCAACCTGGGATCCGTCAATGCGCCGTCGGTTGTAAAAGCGACTGTGACATCGGCGTTTCGATTCAACAGGATCCGGTATTTCAGACCGTTATCATACTGTTGGACCCTGGTAAAACTGAGTTGCGGATAAGTGCGTTGCAAGCCGGGCAGGCCGTCCTCGCGATCCACAAACTCGGGAATGGCTGCCAGAATAAACCGATTGGGCAGAGCGGCTAATCGGGAAATGGTGTGCAAATCGTACTGGTTTGCCGTTGCGCTGGTGATAACCAGACCTTGGGAATCATTGGCCAATGAGGGAGTGAGCCAGCGTAAATCCCAGCGTTTGGCATACTCACGGTTTAAGATATTTAAAGTGTTTTCAGGATTCTGTCGGATGTCTGGCTGATGAACGGGCGATAATTTTAGAATAGTAATCAGCCCGGTTCCGGTGTATTCGGGATAGAGATCGATCTCACCCTTTTGGAGCGCGGCATGGGCAATCATGGTGCCACCGAGGTTGAATTTTCGGCTGACGTGAAAACCGTTTTTTTCCAGGGTTAGGGCGTACATTTCCCCTAACAGTTTGGATTCGGTGAAATTTTTGCTGCCGATGGTTAAATCCGCTGGGGCGGTATTTCGTAGAAGATACCATTTGCCCAATCCGTAAAACAGAAGGCCACAAGCTAAAAAAATGCAGGCCCTTTTTCCGGTTTGGCTGATGCGCGGCTTTAGCATGGCTGATACCGGGTGACGTGTTTTTCGAGCTGGCTGAACCCTATTTCCGCCAGGAGCGCCAGCATGACCACGGGCAGGGTTCCTACCAGCAGAAGGCCGAAATGGTACATGCTCAAACCATTGATAATGAAAATGCCTAGTCCGCCTGCGCCAATAAGCGCCGCTAGGGTAGCGCTGGCGATAACTTCCACCGTGGCGGTCCTTACGCCGGTCAGAATTGAGGGCAAGGCGAGCGGAAGCAGGACTCGATTGAAAATTTCCTGCGGTTTCATGCCCAGGCCCAGCGCGACTTCTCGGATGTTTGGATCGATTTGGGACAATCCACTGGCCGTGTTGATTAAGATAGGGGGAATGGCTAGTAAAATTAACGCCAATAGTGCGGCGGTTATCCCAGCCCCAAGTAGCGGGATGCTCAGCGCCAGGATAGCCAGACTGGGGATGACCCGTAAGCTACTGAACAAGGGGATGAGCAGACGCATTCGCCCGCTCTGGCTGGAAACCCAAACACCCAGCGGAAAAGCAAGTAAAAGCGCAATACTTAAGGCGGTGGCGCTGAGTGAAACATGACTCAACAGCGCAGCGCCAAACGTGTCGGGATGCGCCAGGAAATAGGTTATGGCGGAGTGGATGGGGTTCAGGTTCATCTCATAACTTTCCCAAAGTATTTGGCGCAACAGTATAAACCAGACATCGCCGAAATCCGACCATGAGTTGATTGAAGCGTTCAGGCAAGATATTGTACCTTCCCATCCAAAGGTAATCGAGGTGAACCCCACGCTTGAGCGGAGCTTGACGCATGTGGTCCCGGTATAAAGAAGCGGCTGGGACTTGGGCTGGTGGTGGGGTAAAATTGCTGTGGCATGGGGGGGATCGGGTGGGAAGGGCTTGCTAACGCGCCTTTGGTTCCTGGCTGGAGAGAAGGTGCATTGCTGGGAGAAAGGTTTGGATGCTGGGCTTTGTGGTTTTGATATTGACTGAAGGCATGGGAGAACTTGACAGCGCCGATACCCGCATACAGCAGGTTGGCGGTTAACCCGATCAAAAAAGCGATGAGATAGCGCGTATCGTTACTCCGAAATAGATGGAAATAATCCATTCCTTTTCGGGCGATTAGTTTGACGAGAAAAAAAGTTAATGCGCCAATCGAGTAGGTAGAGGCATCCCGGATGAATAATTCCTTCCGGTTCTGCTGGCTGTCTTGCGTGTAACGTAAACCGGGAATCGCAACGGCCGGGGCGGTCCAGGTTAAGATGTTTTCGGTGGTTCGTACGCTGGATGCGATTGCACTGCCGTTAATTGCCACTATAAATATTCCTCACAGATCAATACCATAGTCAGAATGCTTCTGGCCAGACTATGGACTGTCAGTCCGGTTATGATTCAGTTCAATCTAGCTGATGCTCAGAATGAATGGATTGAGCTGAATCATAAACTCCCTCTTCTGATTTTATGATCAATCCAATTAAACTCGAAAGCATGAGCCTGTCAGTATTAGCCAATGGTGCAATCATAAGTCGGATTTGACTGGGTCAGGGTTTTGAGTAAAGTCACGAGGGAGTTTTTTATAAATTGATTAAATCTATATTCATTTTTTTTATCTAATAAATATTATTATTTATCCTTCCTTTTGTTTGTGCTATACGATCGCAAATTTTGCCATGAGTGATCACTAAGCATGGGCATGTTACTACAAAACTCAATCAGCAAAGGTTTGAGTTAAAACTTTTCGAATCTGGTGTTCAAGTATGGTCAAAAAAGGACATTTCTCATCGGTTGCTGATCATTTCCAAAATAGGATTCGTGAAACACTCTAGGAAATAATTTCTATTTAAGTGCAACATACTCTGAAATATAGAGTATGTTTATCTTTAAAAACAAGTTACTTCCTTGGGTAAAACAGAATAATCAAATAATTGGGGTTGAACCCATATAAAGCATACAAATATATATCCCGGCTTGATTATCTGTTATCCACTTGTAAGTTGGAATATGACTGCTTTTCCCCGTTAATATCGATACTCCCTTTCAACCGGTTGAGAATTGTCTGTTTTTCCGTTTAACGGAATTGATGATTCATTGAGTTATTTTTTAGGTTGCACCGTATGATTATTATCCTGATACTGTTTCCTGGATTCTGGTTTATCCATCCGATTCGTTTTCTGCCAGCAACTAGGACATACCCTGTCACGAAGTGAATTAAACGTCTGTGAAGGCTTCTGTTCCAGTAGTTGATTACAAAATATGCAGTTCATTTTTAGCCTTTTTCTTTCCAGAAAGGTAATAAACAGTTGCTTAAGGTTAAGATTAACAGATGTGAGCATAACGCAGAGAAAAGGAAATGCAACTCGATACTTAGGCTTCTCCTATTCGGCTATAAGACAGATACATAGGACATTGCTCTTTTATGCTAAATGTGGATACTGAAACGATAGAAGCTATCATGAAACCGATAAAAATTGATATTGCGTTGAATAAGAGTAGACTGGTTTGATCGAAATGGATAACTTTCGTTTACGATTCAGGGGCTACAAACGCTAAATGGATCATAAACTAAAGTTGAAAGACAAATTGATTTGAAATAGGAAAATGGTTAAATTGCCGACAAATCATCGAAATAACTGTTGGAAATATTTTAAATTTTGAACCAGGATTGATAGGGTTAAGTATCTTCTTCTGGTCGTTTGGGTACAACGGTAGTGGAAATAAATGTGAGAACCGCAAATTCATGCTGATTGAAGGTGGTGTGTTTAAATCGGACTAAACCTTGATTGCCCCGTTTCTGAGAACTTCTGATCGATAAGATCTCACTTTTGACGGACAGGCTATCTCCGGGAAGTACAGGGCAATGCCAGCGTAGTTCATCCACACCTGCTCCAATTAAACCTCCTGTAATGGGAATGCTTTCCACCATGAGGCGCATGGTAATGGACGCGGTGTGCCAGCCACTGGCGACCAGTTGCTTGAAAAAACTTTCGGCGGCCAGCTTGGCATCCAGATGGAAGGGTTGTGGATCAAACTGTTGGGCAAAGGTTTGAATCGCCTCTGTCGTGATCGTGATTGCGCTTAATGCGAAGATCTGGCCGACCTGTAAATCTTCAAGATAGAGTGACTGCTTCAATGGATGCTCCTATTGGGATGATGAAATGACCAAGGCCGGGAGAGGTTTGTGGCGGTTGTCCCGTATGCCGTAGCTTGGAAATTCTACAATGAAAACGGAAAAGGAATTGCAATGCCCGGAAGTTGTCTCTGGCAAGCTATCCAGTCGAACATGACCGGTGTTTTAACGCCAAGAACGAAAAAGATAAACCAGGGGCAAGGTAGTCCTGACTCCTGGTCTATGCGGTTATTCGACTGTTGGGAATTATGGAGATTACCAGAATCTGCGATGCTGTCCGGGTGGAAACGGCTGATAATGACCGAAGGCATGTCCTTCCCTACGCCAGGCAATCTGTCGTGCCCGATTCCATTCGTACTGGTTGGGATGATGGTTGCGGTTACCGAAAAAGCCACCGAAAATGCCGTTGTTCGGGTAGGGCGCGTTTCGGTATGAGTTACCGTAATAACCCCATCTGCCCGGCGGGTCAGCCCATGCCTTGGCGGGCGTGGTCAGCAATGCGGCGCATAAGCTTCCGCCAACCAGGGCCAGCGTGACTAGCGCTTTTACATGTGATTTCATAAGTCCCTCCTGTTTTAGCTCCACTTAGATACTGTAAGGTTTGGCGGGATTTTTTGCATGATTCGCAAGAACAGTCTTTGGCCGGGGGCAAGATTGTGCTTATGGGTATGGCATTCGGCGTGGCGATAATTCTCCAGGACTATGGGCTGGCTTTGCTGAGCCTGAGACACTTTCGTTTTGTGGGCAGATTGAGGTTTCCAAGGTTTCAATGCTCGGATCCCGGGAATTGATTGGCTGATTCGGTCAAAATCGATAGCCAAAATGAGCCTGCTCTATAAAAAAATTAAAGTAAACCCAAAGCCTGCCGATAGAAACCGTAGAGCCGGATCAGTTCCAGTGGACGAACTTTGAGTCACATGATGTCGTATGAGTAAGATATCCTACAATTTCAAGCTGCCACTGCTTGTTATGAACAGTGTTTTAGCGGTGATGATTAATGGAATACTCGGGCTTTGGCTTATTCTGATGGTTTACTTTCCGGGAACGAACCAGACTGTTTGGCTTTTCCAGATTATTTTGCCGTTTTGGGGTGGGTTGAGTTCTGCGTGCCTGATGCTGAATAGTCCGGTGAAATTTCTGGTTAAGTTTATTCCTGCCACGGCTTTAATCCATCTGCAAGGCTGGTTCCCCGAAGTGTCCGCCGCAAAGTTTGCGGCATTCTTGACTCATAAGCCACTGGTGCATTGCCTTCTCATGTTTCCCGGCAAGATAGAATGGCTCACGCTGCTCTCTATCCTATTCTGGGATTTATTGCTGCTGGCGATTTATCAGGGCTACGGCTATATGACGGAAAACCTGGATGTGCATGCGGCAGTGCAGGTTTCCAAGGCAATCCTGATGGAGCATCAGATAAACAGGCAGATTGAGAAAAAGTTACGACCCGGAAAATCTCATGGCGTACCAGGAAGGGAGGACTCCAAAGATAGCCCGCATCGGGATCAGGAAGGCGAAAAACAGCATCATCAGACGCTGGATCGTCTTTCCAAGACCAGAAATCAACCGGCGACTTCTTCGACGCCACCCATTATTGTGAAACCCAATATGCAGGATTGGGAAAACTACAAGCAGGAGCAGGGGGACCTGATGGTTCGGGATATGGTCCGTCAACTGCAACGGGAGAATGCGAGCTTGCACGCTCAACAAGATAAATTGCGGTCGACGATTTCTCAATATTTCTCTCCAAAAGTTTTGAGTTACCTGGAAGCTAACCGAGGTAACTTTCAGAGCGTCAATAATGAAAAGCACCAAATTAGTGTGCTTTTCTGTGATATCAGGGGATTCTCGAACTATTCCCTTTCCGCTTCCTCGGATGAGATTGTGAATTTTCTAGGAGAGTACTTTGAAATTGCCAGCCATTTCATTTTGAACAAACACGATGGCGTGGTCAGTAAACTCATGGGCGATGGCTTGATGGCATACTGGGGATTTCCGGTACCCAACGCCGATCATGCCTATATCGCGACGCGGGCGGCGTTGGATATTCTGCATGAGGTTGACCTGCGGAATCACATCAAATCCAGCCAGACCCCTTTGAATATTGGGATTGCGATAGCGACCGGAGAAGTCGTGGTCGGCAATGTCGGTTCAACCGATTTCAAGGATTTTACCTTGATTGGGTCGTCAGTAAATATGGCTGCCCGTCTGGAAGAAACCAACAAAACGCTGGGAACCCGTTTGCTCATTTCGGATGAAACGTATAAAGCGTTAAAAGGTCGCATTTCTTGTCAGGATTATGGCCAGATACAAATCCGGGGCTGGCAATCTACGGAGCATGTCTATGGGCCGCACATTCCCAAGCTCTCTTCCTGAGGAGGCTTTCCAGAGGATTTCGCGCATTCTTTATAGATACTAGGTTTCATCTGCATCATTGCTGATGTTCGTTCCCTCTAATGATGAATGCTCCAACCGGACTGTCTCACTTGCCATTAATATCCGGGACAAGTAATAAATCAGTCATTAACGGTTGGAGCATCACATTCTTCGGGATAAACCGGCTAACCTGTCAGCATAAGCATATGGAGTTATAGCGAATTGCTTATATCGACTAGGCTAAGCCTTTAATCGGTTTCAACGGGCTTATGGTTGGAAACCCAATTGGTAAAGTTGCCGTGGTTCATGATTCCATCGTCGCCCGCAAGTTCGCCGACCGTTTGTTGATTATTCCATATTGTTTTAGCCGCATCGATATAGCCTTGCCGATCGTTAGGATTGATGCCGCTTAACGTATCATTACTGCTCCAAAGCGGATCATCTTTTGATGCCATCTGTAATTCATAAATGGCTGCCGTTCCAAATCGATCGTTGCCATGTGCCGGTGCGCCACCACCGTTTAGGCCATATTCAAAATATTCTAAAACATTGGTGTTATCGGCAAATTTCTTGACCGCATTATAAGTATCCTCGGTATTGTGCTTATCCTTAATGACGCGATCAAAATCTCCCTTATTGAATATAGAATTATGATCATCACCATCCAGTTTATTGAGCAGGTTGGGGTTGCACAAAACGAGAATTGCAGCCCGTTGCGCCGCAGGATCATCCTTAAATTTATTTTGAAATAAAGCATCTTGCAGATTATTGCTATTAGCGCCATCAACGCCTTTTTGAGTAATATCGCCCCAATGGTTTTCCAGGGCTTGTAAATCATCCGCACTGACCGGCGCGGTAATATCATCGACCCCTTTGCTTTTTGCATAATCCTTGGTGCCTTGATTCAAAAAGCTGCCATCGTAACTAGATCCAGTCCATCCTGAAAAATTCACGCTCATAGTTGTTCCCCTCTACTCACTTCTACTCATCTACACTCAGACACAAAATATATTCTGCCTACCAAACAGAATATAACCATTTAATCACTATTTATTTAAAAACAAGCAAAAAAGTAGGATTTACAATTTTGCCTATTAAATAACAAAATTGTTACATTCGAAGTGAATACGTTTTTATTCCAGTGACGCAGGTCGATCTACATATAAAGCCTAGTTTGGCGCATTGTTTATAGTGGAGCCTTTCTCGATGAATAGCGGATAATCTTTCTGATTCCGAATAATTGCTGAAACGAGAAATATTTTTGTCTTGTTGCAGAGAACCCAACCGATGGCGTCAGTATGAATCGGGTTTCAGCGAAATTGCATAGGAGAGTTAGTTCATTTATATATAGCGATGGGTTTGTTGATCCAGCTTGTGCTGATTAGTTTTGTACCAGAATCGGCAAAAGGGAGGGAATAGCGTGAATCGATAGGCATAATTGTTTACATTTATATAGATATAAAGCAATATTTTCATTTGAATAGTTTTTATATAATCAGCGCAATAACAGTATATCTGGAATAACCTAGCATGACTAAGTATAGGAAAGAATGATTATGAGTAAAGAGAATGCGGCAAAAAAAGTTTTAATTTCCCTGCCTGAAAAATTCCTGGCAGAAATCGATACTTTGGCGGACGAAGAGCAGCGGACACGGAGCGAACTCATTCGAGAAGCGTTGCGTGCCTATATTCGCAGTCCTCATCGTTCCAGCTAATCACCGGTTAATCAGGAAACCAAATCAATAAAGCTAACCTCCAAAAAATCTCACCAGGTTAAACCCAAAAAGTAAAACGCGAAAATAAGCCCAAAAAAAGTCGAAATAGATGCAAGGTGGCAGTCTACACTGTCCCCTTGCTTTTCCTTTGGTCGCGGTTTTGATGGCTGCTCCGATTGAAGAGCCTGTGTAGTTTTTGTCTGAGACTTTAAGCGATAGGGCTGGCGGTTGGCGATATTTAGCCAGTGCCGCGTTTTGAGCGATAGAACTGGTGTCCCTTGGCGAAGGCGCCAGCGCCGATGGCGCCACCTAGTATTGCGGGCAGCATGGCTTTGAACCCATCCTTGA
>Ga0157374_10004721_pt1 | contig 11426 bp, 10 predicted proteins | sample M25metaG_FD_115308 | JGI IMG/M metagenome (GOLD analysis project Ga0157374, IMG submission 115308) | Miscanthus rhizosphere microbial communities from Kellogg Biological Station, Michigan, USA - M2-5 metaG | ecosystem: Host-associated > Plants > Roots > Rhizosphere > Soil | place: USA: Michigan... | reverse complement strand
GCAGGAGGCGCGCGCGATGAACGAGCTGCTCCGCCGCGCGTTGATGCTCCCGCCGCAGGCGTCGACGTTCGCGCGCGGCATCGACACGCTCCACTACATCGTGATCGGCGCGGCGATGGTCGTCTGCTTCATCGTGTTCGTGCTGCTCCTGTACTTCGCGATCCGCTTCCGCGAGGGCCAGCCGAGGCCGAAGCGCGGCATCCCGCACAGCGTCGAGATCGGTCTCGCCGGCTTCACGCTGACGGTGTTCATCGTCTGGTGGGTGGTCGGGTTCGCGCAGTACCGCGACATGCGCGAGCCGCCCGCCGATGCGATGCGCGTCTACACCGTCGCGAAGCAGTGGATGTGGGCCTTCGTCTATCCGAATGGCGCCGCCGCCGAGGACGACCTGCGCGTCCCGGTCGGTCAGCCCGTCGAGCTCGTGATGACCTCGCGCGACGTCATCCACAGCTTCTACGTCCCGGCCTTCCGCGTGAAGCAGGACGTCGTCCCCGGCCGCACCACGAACGTGTGGTTCACCGCGAACCAGCCAGGCCGCTTCGAGATCCTGTGCGCCGAGTACTGCGGCGCCGGCCACTCGCGCATGCGCGGTGCGGTGATCGCGATGCCGCCGGGCGAATACGCCGCGTGGCTCGCGGGCCATCGCGCGACCGACCTCGCCTCGACCGGCGAGAAGCTCGCGGCCGAGCAGGGCTGCTTCCGCTGCCACACCGTCGACGGCACCCCGCACCTCGGCCCGTCGTGGCGCGGCCTGTACGGCTCGACGATCCCGCTCGAAGGCGGTGGCTCGGTGGTCGCCGACGACGCGTACCTCACCGAGTCGATGATGAACCCGCCGGCCAAGCTGCACCGCGGCTACCCGCCGCTGATGCCGACGTACCTCGGCCGCCTGAGCGGCCCCGAGGCCGCCGCGATCGTCGAGTACATCCGCTCGCTGCGAGGAGGCCCCTGATGCCGGCGTCCTTCTGGAGCGAACCGCGCGGCCTGCGCTCGTGGCTGCTGACGCACGATCACAAGCGGATCGGCGTGATGTACCTGTTCACGGTCCTCTTCTTCCTGCTGCTCGGCGGCATGTTCGCGCTCGTGCTGCGGCTCTCGCTGGTCACGCCCGAGAACGCGCTCGTCTCGGCGCACACCTACGACAAGCTGTTCACACAGCACGGCATCGTCATGGTGTGGCTGTTCATGATCCCGTCGATCCCGTCGGCGTTCGGCAACATCCTGTTGCCGCTGATGATCGGCGCGCGCGACGTCGCGTTCCCGCGGCTCAACCTCGCGAGCTACTACATCTTCCTCGTCGGCGGCATCGTCGTGTGCGTCGCGCTGATCGCGGGCGGCGTCGATACCGGCTGGACGTTCTACACGCCCTACTCGACCAGCTCGGCGGCGGCGACGAACTGGGCCGTGATCGGCGTGTTCATCACCGGCATCTCGTCGATCCTCACCGGTCTCAACTTCATCGCGACCGTCCACACGATGCGCCTCAAGGGCATGCGGTGGCGCGACATGCCGCTGTTCGTGTGGAACCTCTACTCGACGTCGATCATCCTCGTGCTCGCCACGCCGGTGCTCGGCCTCGTGCTGCTCCTCGTCGGCGCCGACCACATCTGGGCGCTCGGCATCTTCGAACCGGCAGCCGGCGGCGATCCGGTCCTGTTCCAGCATCTGTTCTGGTTCTACTCGCACCCCGCCGTCTACATCATGATCCTGCCGGCGATGGGCGTGGTCGCCGAGGTCGTGTCGACGTTCTCGCACCGCCGCCCGGCCTGGTACGGCGCGATCGTGCTCGCCTCGCTCGGCATCGCGCTCGTCGGCTTCCTCACGTGGGGCCACCACATGTTCGTGGCCGGCATGTCGACGTTCGACTCGGGCGTGTTCGGCGCGCTGTCGATGCTCGTCGCGATCTTCTCGGCCATCAAGGTGTTCGCCTGGGTCTCGACGATGTACGGCGGCTCGATCACGCTCGCGACGCCGCTGCTCTACGTGTTCACGTTCATCTTCCTGTTCGTGTTCGGCGGCATGTCGGGCGTCGCGGTCGCGACGACCTCGCTCGACGTCCACTGGCACGACACCTACTTCGTCGTCGCGCACTTCCATTTCATCATGGTCGGCGGAACCATGACCGGGTTCCTCGCGGCGCTGCACTACTGGTTCCCGAAGCTCTCCGGCCGCATGTACTCCGAGACCTGGGCCAAGCTCGCCTGCGCGGCGGTCTCGATCGGCTTCATCCTGACGTTCACGCCGCAGTTCCTGCTCGGCAACGCCGGCATGCCGCGCCGCTACGCGACGTACCCGGCGCAGTACCAGTGGCTCCACGTTCTCTCCACCTCCGGTGCCTGCCTGCTCGCGCTCGGCATGTTCACGGTCGCCGCCTATCTGCTCTACGCGATCGTGCGCGGCCCGCACGTCGACAATCCGTGGCGGTCCGCATCGTTCGAGTGGCGCAGCGCCTCGCCGCCGCCGAGCGAGAACTTCGTCGACGTGCCGGTCCTCAAGGACGCCTACGACTACGAGGACGTCCCGTGAACCGCCGCTATCACCTCGCGGTCTGGATCGTGATCGCCAGCGAGGCACTGCTGTTCGCGGGCCTGTTCGCCCTCTACTGGAGCTACCGCGGCGAGTACCCGGCGGCGTTCTCGAGCGGCGTCGCGCTCGACATCCACTGGATCGGCGGCCTCAACACGTTCATCCTGCTCACCTCGAGCTTCACGATCGCGTGGTCGATCCACATGATGCGAACGCTCCGCCCGCGCGCCGCGCTGTGGAGCCTCGCCGCCACGGTCGTGCTCGGCCTCGCCTTCCTCGCGCTCAAGCTGTTCGAGTGGAGCATCCACATCCACGACGGCATCGTGCCGGGCATCCACTACTACAGCGGTCCGGCCGCCGGACGAGGCATCTCGCTGTTCTTCACGCTCTATTACATGATGACCGGGCTGCACGCGCTGCATGTCGTCGCCGGCCTCTCGCTCGTCGTGTGGGTCCTCGTCCGCGTCCGGCGCGGCACGATCTTCCCGGAGCGCTATGTCGCGCTCGAGCTCGTCGCCCTCTACTGGCACTTCGTCGACGTGGTGTGGGTCTTCCTCTGGCCGATGTTCTACCTGATGAGGTGATCATGACCGCCCGCTCGCTCGTCTTCACCTACATCCTCCTTGTCGTGCTCGCCGCTGCGAGCTGGCTGCTCGCCGACGTGGGCGGCGGCACGGCGGTCGCGCTCCTGATCGCAGCGCTCAAGACGCTCGCGATCGCGCTGGTCTTCATGGAGCTGTGGATCGGCCACGCCTCGGATCGCGTGATCGCCGTCGTCGCGCTGTTCTTCGTCGTGCTGCTCTGCGCGGGCGCGCTCGCCGACGTGGTGACGCGTTAGAGCACGGCGCCGACGCCGAGGCCCCAGAACTGCTGGCCCTGCATCTCGCGCACGCTGCCGTAGATGAAGCCGTCGAGGTGACCGCTGAACCGCAGGCCGGCGCCGGCCTCGGCCTCGTCGCCCCAGCGCGCGAGCTTGCTGCCGTTCTGGCGCGCGTCATTGTCGAGGACATAGGTCTGCCGGAAGTACGCGACCGGGCGGATCGACGGCGACAGCTCGAGCACGGCGAACAGCTCGGTCGGGACCGTCCAGCCGAAGCCGAGGACGCCGCCGGAGATCCCGGAAAAGCCGAAGCCGATCGTGGCGCCGAGCTGCAGGTTGTCACCGACGAACACACCGGGACCGAACCCGAGGCTCATGTCGTACGCGAACGCCGTCTTGTCGCCGAGCGTGGCGCCGAACGACAGCTCGCCGGTCTCGGCGACGCCGATGACGGGGTTGCCGCGCACCTCGCGCTCGCGGCCGCCGAGCGTCAAGAGGGCGTCGTACCCAGCCGGCTTGGAGGGCAGCTCGAGCCGCATGCCGCCGGCGAAGCTCGCCGCGATCTCGCGGTACCAGGGCGAGTGGTGGTCGTCATCATCATCGTCGTCGTCTGCCACGACCGTGATGCCGCGCGCGAGCGTCTCCTCGGGCGCCGCGCGATGCAGCGCATCGCTCTGCAGCTCGATGCGGCCGTCGCGAACCAGCGTGATCTTCGCGACCAGCTCACCCGAGTGGTTCGTCACGTGTACCGAGTACGTATCGTCCGGCAGCGCGAGCACGAGCGGATCGCCGGCTTCCTTCGTGAGCTCGACGACGACGCGGCCGTTGCCGTCGACGACCACGAGGTGGCCGTGGATCGCGCCCGGCAGCACGAGCGTTGACTCGGTGCTCCGCAGATCGGTCAGCACGACGTCACCGGTGCCCGACAGGTGCATGTCGTAGGCGGGATGCTGCGGGCCGTGCAGCGTGTTCTGCGTGCGGATGAGCGTCATCTCGTACGAGAACTGGTAGGCCTCGGAGAGCGTGATCTTGCCGTCGTGGTTGCGGTCGGCGGCGCCGCGGAGTGCGGTGACGAAGAAGTACGTGAAGAACGACGCGCCGATCTTGTCGGACTCCTGCGCGTCCTCGTCGGCCGAGCTCGACGACAGATACGCGAAGCCCTCGACACGGTTCGAGCTGTCGCGCAGGAACGGCGGCATCTTCGTCCCGCCCTTCATCCGCGTGAAGCTGCCGGAGGCGCACGAATCGAGGATCGCGATGCGCACGTCGGCGGGAACCGCGTGGATCCGCTCGCGCAGCTTCGCGTAGTCGTAGCGCCCGCCGCCGATCAGGATGCCGTTCTCGTCGGCGTGCCCCGAGTAGTAGACGACGAGCTCGACGCGCTGCCCCGGCTTGCGCTCGTCGTGGATGCGCTGGCCGAGCGCATCGAACGCGCCGTCGAGAGCGCGCTCGTCGGGCTCCTTGAGCAGCTCGAGGTCGGGTTTGCTGACCCCACCGAGCTGCTGCAAGACGTCTGCGACGCTCGCGGCATCGTGGCCGGCGTAGCGCAGCTGGTCGCGCTCGCCTGCGCCGCTGTTGCTGCCGATGACGAGGGCGAAGCGACGCAGCGGCTGCGTGGGTGCCGCGCTCGAGACCGACGCGAGGACGATCAGCGAGCACACGACGGAGCGGATGATCATGGTGGTCCTCATGGTTTGCGCAGCCTCAACGAGACCTGGTGGAGCCCGGACGGTAGATCGAGCACGGCATCGGAGGCATCGCCGCGGCGGGCGAGCCCGCGCAGCGCGTCGAGCGTCGTCGCGACGTCGATCGGCTCGTTCGCGGTGACGAGGAAGAACCGCTCGAACCGCGGCGCGTCGTCGAGCGCGAACGCCTCCGGCAACGTGCGCGTGCCCGGTCCGACGTCGGTCGGCGCATCGGCGCTCGCCGGAAAGTGCAGCGTGACGCCGCCGCTGCCGTCGATCGAGGCAATCACGCCATGGCGCGCGCCACCGGCGTTGTAGCGGAGCTGGATCACCTCGCCAGCGCGCACGACGGCATCGGGATCGAGCCGCTCGGCCTCGTCACCGGCCTGCTTGTAGGCGAGCAACCGTGCAGCGCCCTTCACGCGCGTCGTCTCGGTCTGTTGCGCGGGCGCGTGGGGGCGCACGACGACCGCCGCGATCACCGCGAGGCCCGCCGCAGCAACGAGCGGCGCGATCCAGGTGCGCCTTCGCCGGGGGAGCCGTCGCAGCCGCGCTTCGATCTGCGCGACCGCAGGGCCCGGCGGATACGCCGCGAGCTCCTTGGCATTCTGCTCGCGCAGCGCGCCCACGCCAGCCGCGAGCTCGCCGGGCACTGCCGCTTGCAACCGTGCGCGACTCGCGCTCGGCACCTCGTCGAGAGCGGCGCGCTCGACAAGCCAGTCGGGAAGAGTCGTCACGCTTCTACCTCCATTGCGTGGAGCTTCGTGCGCAGCCGCGCCAACCGCTTCCGCACGCCCGACACGCTCATCCCGACCTCCTCGGCCACCTCCTCGAGCGTCATCCGGTCGACGAGATGCAGGACGGCGATCACAGCGGTGGTCTCGGGCTCGGTGCGAAACAAGGCGTCGAGTGCCGCCCGCGCCGCGCTCCGGGCTGCCGGATCGGTCGCGACCGCGATCTCCGCCAGCACGTCGTCGCCATCCTCGGGACGCCGGCGCTTCGAGCGCAGCCGGTTGAGGCACACGTTCGTCGCGATCCGGAACAGCAGCGACGACGGCGCCTGATCGGCGAGCTGGTCGGCATGGCTGAGGACCTGGACGAAGACGTCGTGCATGGCATCACGTGCGGAAGTCTCGTCCCCGAGGAGCTTGCGGCAGCGCCGCAGGACCATCGGCCCGTAGGTCGTGTAGTAACGGTGCGAATCGACAGGCACGGGGAGGACGGACGCCCATGTAACACCGCCGCCCGCGAAAGGTGTCCCTGCGATCTTCTTGACCCGCGCTCAGCGGCCGCGCTGGGCCGCGGGGCCGGTCCCGGTCTCGTGGAGGTTGCGGGCGCTGTTGACGAGCGCGACGTGGCTGAACGCCTGCGGGAAGTTGCCGACCTGGCGCATGCGCCGCGTGTCGTACTCCTCGGACAGCAGCCCCACGTCGTTGCGCAGCGCGAGCAGCCGCTCGAACAGCGCGACCGCGTCCTTGCGGCGGCCGCTGAGCGCGTAGGCGTCGACAAGCCAGAACGAGCACGCGATGAACGGATTGTCGAAGCCGCGGATGCCGTCCGCGTTGTTTGTCCCGCCTGTGCGGTAGCGCATGACCAGACCGGCCTCGATCAGCTCGTGCTCGATCGCGGCGATCGTGCCGACCATCCGCGGGTCGTGCGGCGACACGAACCCGACGTGCGGCAGCTGCAGCAGCGACGCATCGAGCTCGCTCGACCCGTATGCCTGCGTGAACGTGTTGCGCTTCGGGTCGTAGGCGTGGCGGCACACGTCGGCGTGGATGCGCTCGCGGATCGCGCGCCAGCGGTCCACCGGACCGGGCATCTTGAACCGCTCGACGGTCTTCACCGCGCGGTCGAACGCCGCCCAGATCATCACCTTCGAGTACGTGAAGTACTGGCGGCCGCCGCGCATCTCCCAGATCCCCTCGTCGGCCTCGGGCCAGTGCCCCTCGACCCAGTCGAGCACGGTGCGCTCGACATCCCAGCTCGCGTGCTCGGGGCCGATGCCACTCATGCGCGCCTCGTAGAGCATGTCGACGACCTCGCCGTAGACATCGAGCTGGAGCTGGCCGGCGGCGGCGTTGCCGATCCGCACCGGCTTGCTCGCCTCGTAACCGGTGAGCCACGGGACCTCGCGTTCGTCGAGCCGGCGCTCGCCGAGCACGCCGTACATGATCTGGAGCTTGGCCGGATCGCCCGCGATCGCGCGCAAGAGCCAGTCGCGCCACGCCTTCGCTTCGTTGCGAAAGCCCGCGTGCAGCATCGCCTGCAGCGTGAACGTCGCGTCGCGCAGCCAGCAGTAGCGATAGTCCCAGTTGCGGACGCCACCGATCTCCTCGGGCAGCGAGGTCGTGCCCGCGGCGACGATGCCGCCCGACGGTTGATACGTCAGCGCCTTGAGCGTGATCAGCGAGCGCATCACCGCCGCGCGATACGGGCCCTTCGCCTGGCACGCGCTCGACCACTCGTGCCACCACTCGATCGTGTCGGTCAGCGAGTCGAACGGATCGGGCGACGGCGGCGGCTCTTCGTACGATGGATACCAGGTCAGCACGAACGGCACGCGGTCGCCGGGCTCCACGCAGAACTTCGCGACGGTCGACATCCCCTTGCCCTCGAGCTTCACCGGTGTGGCGATCATCAGCGCGTCGGGACCGGCCACCGCGTGAAGCCGGCCGTCGATCCGGCGCACCCACGGGATCAGCGCGCCGTAGTCGAAGCGGATCGTGAGGTCGACCTCGATCGGCACGCGGCCGCGCACACCCTCGACGATGCGCACGATATCCGGCGCGCGCCCGCGGATCGGCATGTAGTCGATGATGCGGACCGAGCCCTCGTGGGTGTCGATCTCGGTCTCGAGGACCAGCGTGTCGTCGATGTAGCGCCGGCGCACAGCGCGGTGCTCGCCGGCCGGGGCGATCTTCCACCGCCCGTTCTCGGGGGTCCCGAGCAGCGCCGAGAAGCATGCGCCCGAGTCGAAGCGCGGGAAGCACAACCAGTCGATCGAGCAATCGCGGCCGATGAGGGCGAGCGTCTGGGTGTCGCCGACGATCGCGTAGTCCTCGATCCGCACGGTGAGCGGTATTGCACACCGCGAGCCAGCTTGCGGGAGCACCCGCAGGAGTCACAGTCGCAGTATGTCGGAGCTCGTTGTCATCACAGGCGGAACGGCAGGTGTGGGCCGCGCGACGGCCGAACGGTTTGCCAGGGCCGGCGCGAGGCTCGCGATCCTGGCGCGCGGCGAGGACCGGCTCGCGGCCGCGCAGCGCGAGCTCGAGGAGCTCGGCTCCCCCGAGGTACTCGCGATCCCGTGCGATGTCGCCGACGCCGAGGACGTGTTCGCGGCGGCCGCGCAGATCGAGGATGACATGGGGCCGATCGACATCTGGATCAACAACGCGATGACCACCGTGTTCGGGCGGTTCCAGCAGATGTCACCGGCGGAGTTCACGCGCGTCACCGAGGTCACGTACCTCGGCTTCGTGTGGGGCACGCGCGCCGCGCTCGATCACATGATGAGACGCAACCGCGGCACGATCGTCCAGGTCGGCAGCGCGCTCGCGTATCGCTCGATCCCGTTGCAGTCGGCCTACTGCGGGGCGAAGCACGCGATGGTCGGGTTCACAGACTCGCTGCGCAGCGAGCTGCTCCACGACGGCCACGACATTCACCTCACGTGCGTGCACCTGCCCGCGGTCAACACGCCGCAGTTCGGGTGGTGCGAGAACAAGCTCGACTTCGAGCCGCAGCCCGTCCCGCCGATCTACGAGCCCGAGGTGATCGCCCGCGCGATCTTCGATGCTGCGCACGCGAAGAAGCGCGAGATCTATCTCGGCTGGCCATCGGTGAAGGCGATCCTCGGCCAGCGCCTCGCGCCGGGCTTCGCAGACGAGTACCTCGCGAAGCACTTCGATGCGCAGTTCACCGCGGAGCCGCGCCAGGACAAGCCGCGAAACCTGTGGGCACCCGTCCCCAAGGACGTCGCCGCGCACGGCGCGTTCGACACGCGCGCGAAGCAGAGCAGCTGGACCGCGCGAGTCACCACGCTGCTCGGCGCGCGCGGCGTGACGGTCGCGTTCCACGCCTCGGTCGCCGCGCTGATCGCGGGCGGCGCGTGGTTCGCGGCGAAGAAGCTCAGCCGATGACGAGCTGATCGTCGACCGCGTTGACGCCATCGAGCCGGCGCACGATCTCGGGAATCCGGCGCAGGTCGGCGGCATCGCGAACCCGGCCGCGAAGGACCACGCGGTCGTGGTCGATCTCGACCGTGATCTCGCCGCGGCCGCCGATCGCCGCCACCACGCGATCGTGGAGCGCCTGCTCGTCGGCATCGAGTGCCCGGAAGCCCTCGTACGCCTGCTTCACCTGTTCGGGCGACGGCCGGAACGAGCTATCCGGCTCCGGAACGGTCTTGCGAACGATCTCGTCGTAGGTCTTCGGCATATCCATCCAGGCTGCACTCGGAATGCCATCTCCGCTGTGCCACAGGGCGCAGCGTGGCGCCACCGCACACCCAAGTGCCGTGAAAGTGGACATTTACGCCCCTGTGGGTCGGCCCGATTGTGGCATTTGCGCGGGTGCTTGCTCCAGGTCGAGCGATGTCGGAACGCGAAGAAGTCCAGGAGTTCCTTGAGAACGCGAGCGTGCCGATCCACCAAGTCGACGCGCACGGGACGATCGTGTGGGCGAACAAGGCCGAGCTCGCGATGCTCGGGTACCAGCCCACCGAGTACATCGGCCATCACATCACCGAGTTCCATTCCGATCGGGAGGCGATCGAGGACATTCTCGCGCGGCTCCGGCGCGGCGAGAGCATCCACGAGTTCGAGGCCCGGCTGGTCGCGAGGGACGGCAGCCTGCGCCACGTCATCATCACGTCGAATGCGTACCGGCGCGATGGCAAGTTCATCCACACGCGCTGCTTCACGCGCGACATCACCGATCGCAAGAAGATCGATAGCGAGCGCGACGAGCTGATCGCGGATCTCGCGCGCACCGTGCGTCTCAACGAGATGTTCGCGAGCATCCTCGGCCACGATCTGCGCAACCCACTGAACGCAGTCGTGATGGCGACGCAGATGCTGCTCGGCCAGGTCACCGATCCCAAGGCTCAGCGCGCTGCCCAGCGCATCCTGTCGAGCTCCGAGCGCATGCGCCGGATGATCGATCAGCTTCTCGACTTCGCGCGCGCCCGCATGATCGGTGGGCTCCCGCTCGAGCGCAGAGACGCGGACCTCGCGACGATCGTGCGCGACTCGATCGAGGAGGTCCGCTACATGCGGCCGGGCTGGCCGATCGAGCTGACCGTCGAGGGCGATACCCGCGGCAGCTGGGATGCCGCCCGGCTCTCGCAGGTGATGTCGAACCTGCTCGGCAACGCCTCGCAGCACAGCGTCGGCGAGACGCCGCTCGAGGTTCGTATCGACGGCACCGCGACGGATGTCCTTCGGGTCTCGATCACGAACAGCGGCACGATCCCGCCGGACATCCTGCCCCTGATCTTCGCGCCGTTCCGCGGCCGCCGGCACAAGGACGCCCGTACCCAGGGGCTCGGGCTCGGCCTGTTCATCACCGAGCAAATCATCCGCGCGCACCGCGGCGACATCACCGCCGTGTCGGCCGACGACAAGACGACCTTCACGGTCGTACTGCCCCGTGCACCGGTGGTCGCCACCGCCGCGACGTTCGACCGCACCACGGGGCCGCAGACGACCGCGACGACCGAGAACGCACCGATCCGTCGCGCGACCGAGGAGGCGATGCGCTCGTTCGTGAAAGGCATCCGCGACTACGCGATCTTCATGCTCGACGCGGGCGGCCACATCCAGACGTGGAACATCGGCGCGCAGATCGTCAGCGGGTACCGCGACAACGAGATCATCGGCCGGCACTTCTCGATCTTCTACCCGCCCGAGGACCTCGCGGAGGGCAAGACAGACCGCGAGCTCGACGTCGCCCGCCGCACCGGCCAGTACGAGGAAGAAGGCTGGCGTCTTCGCAAGGATGGCTCTCGCTACTGGGCGAGCGTCCTCATCACCGCGCTCCGCGACGACAGCAACGAGGTCATCGGCTACGCGAAGGTCGTGCGCGACCTCACCGAGCGCAAGATCGTCGACGAGCGCGCCCGCCAGAACGAGGAGCGCTTCCGCATCCTCGTCGAGAGCGTCAAGGACTACGCGATCTTCATGCTCGATCCGTCGGGCAACGTCGCGAGCTGGAACGCGGGCGCGCAGCGGATCAAGGGCTACCGCGCCGACGAGATCATCGGCCGCCACTTCTCGGCGTTCTATCCGGAGGAAGACATTCGCGCCGGCAAGTGCGAGATGGAGCTCGAGGTGGCGCAGCGCGACGGTCGCTTCGAGGACGAGGGCTGGCGCGTGCGCAAGGACGGCTCG
>Ga0157374_10004720_pt1 | contig 11429 bp, 11 predicted proteins | sample M25metaG_FD_115308 | JGI IMG/M metagenome (GOLD analysis project Ga0157374, IMG submission 115308) | Miscanthus rhizosphere microbial communities from Kellogg Biological Station, Michigan, USA - M2-5 metaG | ecosystem: Host-associated > Plants > Roots > Rhizosphere > Soil | place: USA: Michigan... | reverse complement strand
GCGTGCTCTTATGCCATGCGAAGGTTAGGCGCGCAAGTCCTGCCCCACGCGGGGAGAAAATGACCGGAGAAGCGCTGCTAGCGCCGTTTCTTCCGGCCGGCACTCTTCTTGCCACCCTTGCGGCCGCCTTTAAGCGATGAGGCCTTGCTGCTCTTCTTGCCGCGCCCGCTGCCGCTCTTTTTGCCGCCCTTGTCCGATTTGTTAACCGTCGCCCAAGCGCGCTTTTCGGCTTCTTTCTTCGACACGCCGCGCTTCTCGTAACCTTCTTCGATGTGCCCGGCTTTTCGTTTCTGTTTGCTGGTGTATTTGGATTTGCTTCCTCTCGCCATAATTAATTCCCCTTTTCTTCAAGATTACGCGCGGGCAGTTCCGTTCGGATTTACCGGTTTTCAAATACGCCCGGGATTCATGGCAGCGACGAACGCGTATATATGGAAGCATTCACGCACGCCCTCAGCGCTTTTAACAGCTATGCCGGGCCGCTTCTGGGTATCGGCGTCGAATCGAGAGACCTCACCTTTTCCCAGGTTTCTTTGCGCGGAGTGGTTGTTCTGCTCGTCTCCCTGGCGATTATTCGCACGGGCAAGAAGCGCTCTCTGGCCGAAAAGACTGCTTTCGACGCCGTGCTCATTGTCATTCTGGCCTCGGTCCTCGCCCGCGCCATTAATGGCAGCGGCCCGTTTTTCGCGACCCTCGGCGGTAGTCTCGTGATGGTCTTGTTGCATCGCTTCATGGGGTGGATCGCCGCGCGTTCGCACACCTTTGGCATGATTATCAAAGGAAAACCCGCCGCCCTGGTGAGGAATGGCGAAGTTCTTCGGGACGAAATGCGCCGTAACAGCATTTCCATCCACGATCTCGAAGAAGATCTGCGGTCCTCGGCTGCAACCGAGGATCTTCGCAAAATTCGCCTGGCCACCCTCGAACGTAGCGGAGAGATCAGCTTTATTAAGGACCAGGGCTAACTCGTCTCGTCCCTTGTTCTGCATTGGACGCGGAATCGCGCCCGTTCAACCTTCTGGGCTGATGGAACGCCACCACAAGCTTTTCACTCCCGGCCCGGTCGAAGTCTCGGAAAAAACGCTGGCGGCCTTTTCGCGGCCAATGATTGGTCATCGCGGCGAAGATTTCAAAAACCTTTACCGAGACATTCATCCGCGACTGCAGACTCTCTTCGGAACGAAACAGCCGGTTTTTCTTTCAACTAACTCAGCCTGGGGCGTGATGGAAGGCGCCATTCGAAACCTGGTTGAGCGTCGTGTCCTTTGCTGCATGTGCGGCGCTTTTTCCGACAAATGGCTCGATGTAGCGCGGCGGTGCGGGAAGGAAGCCGAACCGTTGCAGGTGGAATGGGGACGGCACGTTGATCATCGCGACATCGACCGCGCCCTTGCCTCAGGGCGCTTCGACACGGTCACGCTGATTCATAACGAGACCTCGACCGGTGTGATGAACTCCTTGCCTGAGATTTGTTGCGCCCTGGCAAAGTATCCGGATGTCGCCCTCGTCCTTGATACAGTCTCCTCATTTTCTGCCGTGCCGATCGAAATGGATTCACTCCAAATTGATCTGATGCTGACGGGCTCGCAGAAAGCGCTGGCGTTGCCACCCGGCTTTTCGCTCTTTGCCGCTTCGGAGAAGGCATTCGCTCGCGCCGAAAAACAAAACGGACGCGGATACTACCTCGACATCCTGGAGTTCAAAAAACAGCAGGCGGAATGGATGACACCGACCACCCCGAGTATCGGCCACATCTTCGCCTTACAGTCGAAGCTGGGAGAGATTTTCGCAGAAGGCCTAACGAAACGCTTCGAAAGACACTCGCAAACTAACGCCCTCGTCGCTGACTGGGTTCGGGCCCGCGGATTCGATTTCTTCGCCGAAGACGGTTTTCGGTCGAAATCGCTCACCTGCGTCAAAAACAACAAGGATATCGACGTCGGAAAACTTGTGAGGGACCTCCGCGAGAAACATCGAATCGTGATCGATGGCGGATACGGGAAATTGAAAGGCAAGACATTCCGGCTCTCAAACATGGGGGACGAAAACGAAAAGACCGTTTCCCAGCTTCTGGCGGCATTGGACGATTGCCTCCGGTGAACGGTCAGCGCGTCCTTTAGTTTTTCTGGCGTCGCTGCGGCGAAGGCCGCTTTTCCATGTCTGCGACGCCGGCCTTGTGTTCGACGAAGGCCTCGAATTCGGAGGCGTCGCCATTGAAAGCGTTAAGATCGACTGCGGTCGAAAACCCGCGCAAGCGCGCGCGCGGACTAAATTGCCACAAAATCCAGCCACCCCGAGGCCAGAAGATGACCTCGCGGATCCAGAGACGGTCGACGCGATAGCCCGTCAGAAACTGACGTTGAAAATCCTTTGTCGTGTAGATCACGGGCACCTTGTCGTACCGCTTAACCACGATTTTTATGAACGCCGATAATTCGCGCTGAAACTCTGGAACATCCTGGCTGCGACCGCGATTGTAGCCGGATATTTCCAAATCTATCGCCGGAGGAAGTGCCTGGTCGTCCTTGGGCACGGTCGCGATGAAATTGCTCGCCTGTTGCGCCCCCTTCGTCCCGAAGGTGAAAAAGTGATAAGCTCCCCGGCGAAGTCCGGCGCTTCCGGCGCCCGCCCAATTGTCTGAAAACTTCGTGTCCTTAAAATCTGCTCCTTCGGTCGCCTTGATATAGGCGAATTGAATTCGCGCGGGATCGATTCGACTCCATTCAATCCCTTTTTGGTGATGCGAAACGTCGCTTCCACGAATCGGGTAGACCGCGTAGGGGGGCGCGTTTGGAATCCAGCTGCCCGACCACAGCAGAAAGGCCACCACCAACGACACCGCGCCGGTGACGACCAGAAGCCCGATGTTGCGGAACGGTCCGGAGTTAGCCGGGTTGAGAATTTCGAGCGACGCGGAAACAGCCATGGCAGGCGCGAAACGAAGGATGACATTTCGCCGCTGAATTACCAGAACAGGAACCGGCCGACCAATTCCCCAGGTATTAACTCTGCGCCAACACTCACCTGTCGGCGCGCTAAGCCGCGGCCGAATGTTTGCTGAACGCGCCATAATGCGAAGGGCGCCTTCGTTTCCGAAAGCGCCCTTCATGTTTGATGGCGATAAGCCGAATTCTGTCGTGGACGATCATTCATCTCAGCCTCGCTTGCGCGAGACCGCCCGTGGACCGTGACCGGCGGTCAAAGACCACCGCTACAGCCCACGTGATGCGACGATACCCGAGGATTAAGCGGACCGGCTGCCCTTCCTCTGTTTTGTCTTGCACCGCATGGGGTTTTTCCTGCCTCGCAAATTACTTCGCGAGCGGTGAGCTCTTACCTCGCCTTTTCACCCTTACCTGCACTCTGTTGCCAAAGAACCGGCGGTGTCTTTTCTGCGACACTTTCCGTCAAACCGGGCTTGCGACCGGCTTGCCCGCGTATTCTACGCGGCATGCTGCCGTATGGTGTTCGGACTTTCCTCTGACAAATCCCGCCAAGGCGGGACTGACCAGCGATCGCCTGCCATCGGGGCAAGAATAGCACATTCCAGCCTGACCGCATTCGCGGCGAAGCTCAGGGCGATGCGGGCCCGACGCCAATCAAGGCAAGATGGGTTCCGTCTTCGGACAATCGAAGATGCAACGGCCAGGAACTCTTATTGTCGACGTGATAGGTGCATTCCAAGTCGCGCGTCGCCGGATCGAAGCTTTGGATGTAAGTCGTCGGGTACTTCCGCTCTCGTTTCCCGCCGAGCTCGTTAATCCGCGAGACTTCTTCCTGTGTCAGACCGTTTCGCTCCGCGTAATAAGAAATCGGGAACGGCCCAAGATCATCAGGGAAAAGCAAAGCCAGACTCTTCCACTTCTCGTGACCCTGCGGACTACGAACGAACAGACAGGCCCCCGGCAGATCAATCACAACGATGAGTGGCCCGGCAAAATAGACTTGTGGCTCGACTCCGTCGGACACATCTCCAAACCATTCGATCTCAGTGGATCCCGGAGGTCGATATCCGGCGCTCTGCGAGAAACCGTGTTCGCTGCGACCGCGGGCGTCTCCGCTGATGATTAAGGAACCCTGATTCGCCAGGCGCATTTCATGGCTGAAAGCCTGCGGCTCGGATGGCCGCCAGGCCAGGAACAGCGCGACGACGCTGACGATCATAGCCACCGTCACCATCCCGACTACGGCGATGGCAATCTTGAGTCCGCGAGACATTTATCAGCTCCAGGCTGCAAGCATTGTACCATCGAAGAAAATCACACTGGTTAGTCAGTGGCACATCGGCCCTGTCTGTGTCAGCACGATGCCACAGGAACAGAAGCAAACTCTTTCACTTGTTGTTTTGCATTTTGCTCGAGCGAGCGCAGGAAACGAATGCACTCGCCGCGCGCTTCCCTAAAGAATTCACGGCGGGACGAACCGGAAAATCGCAAGGCGCGGCGATGATCGATCCAGGCTACGTAAGCGGCCGCGGTGAACAAAACCTGGAACTGCATCGCCCAGACCGCGTACTCGAGTGGAAGCAGTCGGGCCATGAAATTGCCGAGCCAGTCCGCGTGAAACTCAATGTGCTTTGCCTCATCCTGCAGAAGCAAAGCGCAGGTCTCATCCAAAACGGAGTCACGCGTTCGCGCGCGCAACAGCCGATAGTAGGCCGTTCCAACCAGCTCGGCGATCACTAGCAGTTGAATCTCGAACTTGAAACCCAGCGCCTGGCGAACCAACCGAAAGAGCGCATGCGTCCAATGCCGTTGAATGATCTCACCCCCGAATCGCCGCACCATGCGTTCGAGCAAACGCGCGTGCTCGCCTTCCTCGGCCACGAAAAGTTTTAGCGCCTCGATATAACAGGCATCGTCTCCCACCTCTCGTCTGGCTCCCGAGATCAGGACTTTGCCCTCGCCCGTTTCTCCAAGTTGGAAGTGCGACAGGGAATGCCCAAGAATTCCTTGAGCATTCCGGTCAAGCGGGCTCGGTGAATTCCATTTTGGTTCGGGCCGATCGACGCGGTTGCGTTGATAATAATTCAGCCATTGCTGTGAGTTCATTCTAGGATTGCTCCTCCATTTTTGATTTTTCCTGATCAGATGAAATCTCCTGGAGTCGGCGAAAAACAGCCTCTACGGTTTCCCGGAGGGTCGATGTTCCACCGGTTAGGCCGACAGCATCTACGTTCTCAAATTGATCCGCCTCGAGCTCGTCAGGCCGCTCGATGTGAATCGCCCGGCGCCCCGCAGCCTGACAAGTGAGAACAAGCTGACGGGTGTTATTGCTCTCCTTTCCGCCAACCACCACGATGACCGGGGCCATTTGAATCAGCCTGTAGAGCGCCGATTGCCGGTCTTTCGTTGGCTTGCAAACCGTGTCGACGAATCGGATTTCCGCGGTCGCGTAATGGCGCCTGATCTCGTTCACTAATCGCCGCACGTGATCGATCGGCTGCGTGGTTTGCGAGATGATGCCGTAACGCGCGCGTTCCGGAAGCATCCGTAGATCAACGGAATCGTTAACCACCGAGCTCTCCGGAAAGTCTTCCGTAAGACCGCGAACCTCCACATGTGTCTTCAGGCCGATCACAACCGGATGGAAGCCTGCTTCCACCAGCAGCCTCAGCTGGGCGTGCGCGTGACGAACCAGCGGACAAGTCCCGTCGCGCACGTCGAAGCCCGCCGAAACCCAGGCGCTTTTCCGTTTATCAGACGCGCCATGCGCTGTGATCAGGACGCGCGCCGACCGGGCGGTCTCAAAGCGGTCGAGTGCTCCTTCTTCCGCTCCGGCTGACCGAAGGCGCTGGCGCACCATGGGGTTATGGGCGAGTTCGCCGAGAATGGTGAGGGGCGCACGCTGTGCGAGGGCTTCGGCCTGGGCGATGGCATCGCGCACGCCGAAGCAGATGCCGAAGTGTTCCGCGAGGACGATTTTCATATTGATCAACCCTTTATACTTTGTGACACAAAGTAATCTTTCAAAAATTTTTTATTTTCTTCCGGCCTTAATGATCCGCTCCAGCATTCCCAAATACTCCTGGAACGCCCGTCGCCCCTTGGCCGTCAGCGCATAACTCGTTTGCGGACGCCCGCGCACTTCCTTGGTCGTCGCCACCAGCCCCAGCTTGTGCAGCGTGCGCAGATGTGTGATCAGGTTCCCATCGCTCATCCGCAGCTCCGTCTTGAGATCCTGGTAAAGCCAGCGAACGCGCGTCGCCAGTAACGTCATGATCGCCAGCCGCCCCTTCTCGTGAATGACTTTGTCGAGTTTGTTGAAATCGAGCATTGCTCATTCGCCGGCCGCGATCGCCGCTCCGCCACGCGGCCAGGTAAAGATCGCGTAGATCAGGTGAAAAACGCCGAACGTCATACCCATGATCGAATCCGGAGCATCGTCGGTCAGATCGTCAATCACGCCCGCGAGAACCGGAATGCTCAGGCTGACCATCAAGAAGGCCCAGCCAAGCAGACCGAGCGAGCGCGGCGCAAAAAGCGATGTCGATAAAAGAGCCAGCCCGTAAAAGGCCACCCACACTGCGACCAGCTGCAACTCCTGGGCACCAAGGTAGCCAGTCTGGAAGAACCAGATCGTGAAAAGCGCCGGGATGAGCAGGTTGGGCACGATCGCGCGAAGGGCCAACCTCATCCCGGGCGACACAAAAACGCGGCCGCTCGTGACAGCTTCGCGCCGGAGAAAATAAGCATTCGCGGCGGCCGAGAGGATAAAAACGACCATCCAGGCGACCACGAATTCCCGCGGACGGACGGCGCGGCCAATGACCGGGTGAACCTCGTTGTTGATATAGATGGCGCCGGCCGTGAGAAGCGAAAGCAGGCCGGCCACCAGGGCGCTCGGCGCGGAAATCGCACGATAAACGGTGGCGCGCTCCATCAGGCTGCGAATGACCCGTAAATCTTCTTCAGCAGACGATGATGGCTCCATGGGGTCAACTTTGTATTACAAAGCTTCAGTCGGTGCAACCGTTTTTTATCGGCCCCAGCGCTGAACCAAGTGTTCGGCGCTTCCGAAAAGTGTGCCATCATGAGAACGCCATGCAGTCCTCCGCCAACGCCAGGGCCCGTCAGCAGAAGGCAAGGACACGCGCAACTTACGAAAAATATCCTTATCCCGCGGCCAACCGTTCTTCGCTGACCACGAAACGGTGGCATCTCGCGCCCATGGAGTGGATCATGGCGCTCTGGCGCCCGGGAAATGAGAATGATCCTCCGAAACGGATTCTCGTCGCCGGCTGTGGCAGCGGCAGCGAGGCCTTCGCGCTCGCGCGCAGATTTCCCCATGCGACGATCGTCGCGGTCGACTTCAGCCCGCGTTCCATCGCCATCGCAAAAAAACTCCAGCGCGGATCGCCCGGCATGCGCCATATCCGTTTCTTCCAGGCGGACCTGACCAATCGAGGCTTAACGCGAACAACCGGCGGCAATTTTGACTTCATTTCCTGCCACGGAGTTCTCTCATACATCCCGGCCCCGGAACAAGTATTGGCCAATCTCTCGCGCCAACTGAAGCCGGATGGCGCACTTTTCCTCGGAGTAAACGGATCGGAGCATTTTAGCGTTCGCGGCCGCCCTTTTCTTTCCTCGTTCGGATTCGACCTGGTGGAACTTCGCGAAGAGACGCGCCTTCGCGACCTTCTCGGAATTTGGGATCGGCTCCTGGAATCTCACGGAGGCCCGCGGTTACCTAACAAGGGAGCCGGCTACCTGGCGGGCGATCTTTTCGGCCCCCTGTTTCACAATTGGCCCCTGGCACGATGGGTCCGGACGGCGCGAAAGGCAGGGCTGCATTTTTCCGACAGTTATTCGTGTTGGCGAAAGCGTCGTTCTCTTATGGACGATAATGGTCCCGCTCTCCTACCACGGTCGCGCGCCGAGGTCAGTCTGCTCCTCGACGTGCTCGTTCCGGAAATGTTCCATCGCCTCTTGTTCATTAAGCAACGGCCTTGGAACCCGCCCTGGGAGAACCACCGGGCCTTGCTAAACAGCCGGCCGATACGTTCCCAGCTCTATTCCCTAGCCCTTCCGCGGCGTTCACCAAGTGGACAAAGGCAGACCAAAGCTACTCTGAAGAGCCCTACGCTGAATACGCGCCTCGACTGGAAGCTGCCGTTTTGGGAAGCCGAAATCCTGCGTCAGAGCGAGGGCCGGCGAACGCTCCGGGAAATTTTACAAGCCGCCGGGGTGGCTGCGCCCCGCAAAATCCTGCGGGAGCAGCTTTATATCATGCACCAACTGCTTGTTCTAAGTCTGGTCCCCTAACGAAGGACGAAAATTCCCTTACTTAAAGCCGCCGTCGCTTTTGAGAATTGTCTCCGATTGACCCTTGCCGGCTTTTCGTCCTCCCTGTGGATCTTTCTTGGTTTGCAGGTCCTGAACCTTTAACTGTGGTTTTTTATCGCCTCCGTTGTTCTGTTGATTCGCCATGAAATCACGCTCGGACTCAGTTCGCAGGTCGTCAATGACCCCTGCCGCCGCTCGCTTGCTTGCCTCGCTCGCGTTTCTATAGTGAATCACCCGTTGCGATCAAAACTCATATGGCTTTAAGCATTGGAACCAAAGCGCCCGACTTCACCCTTTCTTCGAAGGGAACCGACGGCCTCAAGCAAATCACCCTGAGCGAGCGATGGGGGCAGGGGACGACGCTGCTACTCTTTTTTCCGATGGCCTTTACCAGCACTTGCACCACCGAAATGTGCGGAGTGAGCATGGACTTATCCGCCTACGCAAGTCTCAACACCGTTATCTACGGCATCAGCGGCGACAATCCTTTTGCCCAGGAAGTGTGGGCCCAGAAAGAAAAGATCACCGTTCCCCTGCTCAGTGATTATGAGCACAAGGTCGCGCGCGCCTATGACGTAGCTTACGACTCTTTCCTGCCGCAAATGAATCTCGGCATGGGCGGGGTGCCGAAGCGCGCCGTTTTCGCGATCGATTCGAACGGGATCATTCAATATTCGGAATGTGATGACGACGCGCGCGCGCTGCCAAATTTCGAAAAGGTAAAAGCGAAGCTTGCGACGATGAAGTAAGGCGATCGAACGATGAACCAACCGGACGAATTCAAAACCCTCAGGAAATTTCAGGTCGCTGGAAAAGAGGCCTACTTCCATTCTCTGCCGGCCCTGGCGGAACAGGGCTTCTCGAAAATCTCCCGGTTGCCTGTGAGCATTCGCATTGTTCTCGAATCAGTCCTGCGCAATTGCGATGGTAAGAAAGTCCGCCGGCGCGATGTAGAAACGCTGGCGAACTGGAACGCAGCCAAGCCGGCTAACGAAGAAATTCCATTCGTGGTCGCGCGCATCGTCCTGCAGGATTTCACCGGCGTTCCCTTGGTGGTCGACCTCGCGGCCATGCGCAGCGCGGTGCAACGCGTCGGAGCCGATCCGAAAATCATCGAGCCCCTGGTCCCGGTAGATCTGGTGGTCGATCACTCCGTGCAGGTGGATTTTTTTGGCTCCGCCGAAGCCTTGCGAATGAATCTCGAAATGGAATTCACGCGCAACCGCGAGCGTTATGAATTCCTCAAGTGGGGCCAGCAGGCTTTCAAGACCTTTGGCTTGATTCCCCCGGGCATCGGCATCGTGCACCAGGTGAACCTGGAATACCTGGCCAAGGGCGTTCTTTCCTCTCAACTCCCAACTCTCAATGCCAAACTCTTCTACCCGGACACGCTCGTTGGAACCGACTCGCACACCACGATGATCAACGGCCTCGGTGTTGTCGGATGGGGCGTAGGCGGGATCGAGGCCGAAGCGGGCATGCTGGGTCAGCCGGTTTATTTTCTGACTCCCGAAGTTGTCGGTGTGAACCTAACCGGGGGTCTCCGCGAAGGCGTTACCGCGACCGATCTTGTGCTGCACATCACGCAAATTCTCCGAGCCCAAAAAGTGGTCGGCAAGTTTGTCGAATTTTACGGCGAAGGCGCGGCCTCTCTACCGGTTCCGGACCGGGCCACCATCGGAAACATGTCGCCGGAATATGGCGCCACCATGGGATTCTTTCCGATCGACGGCGAATCGATCGCGTATCTGCGCGCCACCGGAAGAACCGAGGAACAATGCGAGGCGTTCGAGAAGTATTTCCGCGCGCAGGAAATGTTTGGGATGCCGAAAAAGGGACAGATCGATTACTCAGTCGGCCTCGAAATCAACCTGGCCGACGTCCAACCCAGCGTCGCGGGACCAAAACGTCCGCAGGATCGAATCGATTTGCCCGATCTGGGCAAGACCTTCCGCTCCTTGCTCGAAAAACCCGTGCAGGAAGGCGGATATGGCAAAGCGGGCGGCGAGAATTCCCTGAAGCATCCGGTTAGGCTAAACGGTAGCAAACCAAAAGACGGAAAAATGCCGTCGACCGACGACGACGGCGCAGTTCCTGAAGAGCGTAACAAACTCGAGATGGTTGCGAACCGTCCAACACCAGATCCGGCGCACGACATAAAAGCCGATCCCTTTCATCATGGTGAGACTCAGATCGGGCACGGCACCGTGTTGATTGCCGCGATCACCAGTTGCACGAACACGAGCAATCCGAGCGTGATGCTTGCTGCCGGTTTGCTGGCCAAAAAAGCGGTCGAGCGTGGATTGAAAGTGGATCCGGCGGTCAAGACATCGCTCGCGCCCGGTTCACGTGTGGTAACGGATTATCTTTCGAAGACGGGGCTGCAAAAATATCTCGATCAACTGGGATTCAACATCGTCGGATATGGCTGCACAACCTGTATCGGAAATTCCGGGCCGTTACATCCGCGAATTGAGCAGGCCATTAATCAGTTCGACCTGGTGGCGGCGTCGGTCTTGTCGGGCAACCGCAATTTTGAAGCGCGCGTGCACCAGAACATCAAGGCGAACTTTCTCATGTCGCCGCCACTGGTGGTCGCCTTTGCGCTCGCCGGACGCGTCGACCTGGACCTGACAAAAGAGCCGCTCGGAAAGGACACGAAAGGCGTGGACGTTTTCCTGCGCGACTTGTGGCCTTCGTTAGGCGAAGTGCGCGACGCCTTGCAATCCGCCCTGACACCGGAGGTGTTTCGGAGACTTTATCGCGACTTCGCAGATCAAAACCCGAAATGGAATGAGATCTTTTCGAGTAAAGGCGAGGTCTATCTCTGGGATGAAAACAGCGACTACATCCATGAACCCCCGTTCTTCCGCGATTTCTCCATGGACGCTGGCAGGATTGCCGATATTCGGAACGCGCGTGCGCTGGGAGTTTTTGGAGATTCCGTCACGACCGATCACATTTCTCCGGCGGGTGCGATCAAGGCGACTTCACCGGCCGGCAAATATCTGATTTCGCGCGGTATCAAAGCGGAAGACTTCAACAGCTACGGCTCGCGCCGCGGCAATGATCTTGTCATGACGCGCGGGACGTTCGCCAACGTGCGCATCAAAAATTTAATGGTCCCAGGAGTCGAGGGGG
>Ga0157374_10004718_pt1 | contig 11433 bp, 7 predicted proteins | sample M25metaG_FD_115308 | JGI IMG/M metagenome (GOLD analysis project Ga0157374, IMG submission 115308) | Miscanthus rhizosphere microbial communities from Kellogg Biological Station, Michigan, USA - M2-5 metaG | ecosystem: Host-associated > Plants > Roots > Rhizosphere > Soil | place: USA: Michigan... | reverse complement strand
GGTATCAAAAAGAACGTAGATTTCGACCCGCCAAAATCGCCGCTGACCATCACAATCGACTGCAGCGCCTACGATCAGCAATCGCAGGGGCAGAACCCGGCATCGGACGTAGATAAAAAACTTGGGTTTGGAGTTTGGTTGAAAAGTTGTAACGTTGGAAAGTTGCAAGGTTGATGCATTGGTCAATACCCAATGCCTATTGACCAATGACTATTGACCCATGGGAAAAGACTTCGATCACAAAGCGGCTTTAAAGAATATCCCCCACAAGCCGGGTGTGTACCAGTTTTGGGATACGGATAACGAGTTGATCTATATCGGCAAGGCGAAGGACCTGCGCAATCGTGTTACCTCCTACTTCAATAATAAGGACTACACCGTAAATGCCAAGACGCGCGTATTGGTATCCAAGATCCGGAATATCACCTTTACCATCGTCGACAGCGAGGTTGATGCCTGGCTGCTGGAAAACGCGATGATCAAGAAACATCAGCCGCGGTACAATGTGATGCTGAAGGATGATAAGACCTACCCCTGGATCATCATCAAGAACGAAAATTTCCCCCGCATCTTCTGGACACGCCGCATTGTTCGCGATGGTTCTAAATACCTGGGACCCTATGCATCTGTAAGCATGATGCATGCCATGCTCGACCTGATTAAAGAAGCCTATCCGCTGCGCACCTGTAACCTGGCGCTAACGCGGCAGAATATCGACGCCGGCAAGTTTAAGGTATGCCTTGAATACCAGCTGGGCAATTGCAAAGGGCCTTGTCAGAATTACCAATCTGAAGACGATTACGCGCATAACATTGAAGAGATAACGGAAATACTAAACGGAAAAACGGGAGCCGTACTTCGCAACCTGAAAGCCGACCTGGACGACGCGGTGACAAGCCTGAACTTCGAATCGGCCCACAAGCTTAAACGAAAATTCGACTTGCTGGAAAAGTACCAGAGCAAATCCACCGTCGTTAATTCATCTATTACGGATGTGGATGTATTCAGCATCGCGTCCGACGAGAAATATGCTTTCGTCAACTTCCTGAAGGTGATGAACGGCACCATCATTCAAACACAAACCATAGAGCTGAAAAAGCGGCTGGATGAAAGTGATGAAGAGTTATTGACTTTAGCCATATCAGAATTCCGCAGCAGGTATAATAGTCAATCCAGGGAAGTGATCGTGCCATTCCATCCCGACCTGGACGATGCCTCTATTAAGTTCACGATACCCAAGCTGGGCGAAAAGAAAAAGCTGCTTGACCTGTCGCACAAGAACGTACAGTTCTTCAAAAGAGAACGGATCGACCAATACGAAAAGCTCAACCCTGAAGTGCGCAGCGAACGCTTACTGACGCAAATGATGAAGGACCTGCGGATGAACCAGCTGCCTCACCATATCGAGTGTTTCGATAACTCGAACTTCCAGGGCAAGTACCCGGTTTCGGCTATCGTGGTTTTCAGGGAAGGCAAGCCGTCGAAAAAGGATTACCGCCATTTCAACGTAAAGACCGTTGTAGGGCCTGACGATTTTGCTACCATGGAAGAAGCCGTTTTCAGGCGCTACAGGCGCACACTGGATGAAGGAAACGAGTTACCCCAACTGATCCTGATAGATGGCGGCAAGGGCCAGTTATCAGCCGCCTTAAAAAGCCTGAAGCTATTGGGGATCGACAAACAAGTTACTGTCATAGGTATTGCCAAGCGCCTGGAAGAATTGTATTACCCGGGCGATCAATACCCCTTATACCTCGATAAGAAATCAGAGACGCTCAAGATCATCCAGCAGCTGCGTGACGAGGCTCACCGCTTCGGCATCACCTTCCACCGCAAAAAGCGAGATAAAGGGACTTTAACCACTGAGCTTGAACTGATCGAAGGCATAGGCAAAACCACGGCTGATAAGCTATTGAAATCCTTCCGCTCCGTTAAAAAAATCCGCGAAGCCGGCGCTGAGGAACTACAGCAGGTAGTTACCTTAAAGCAAGCAAAGGCCATCAAGGAGTACTTTCGCTCCAAAACTCAATAAAAGTGGGTTTACATGGTTTACATATTTTAAGACATCACGCTTTATAAGTTCCTTATAATCAAATTATTAACTAATTTTCTGTCAAAAAAGTATAACCCATAAATTCTTATGCTTTCGGCATTTCATCGAAATGGCATGGGGGTATATAAAAGCAAAAGTCTAACTAAACCATGTCATTTCGAACGAACGCAGTGAGGAGAACTTTTTTCTTGAGCGGGCAGTGTTCTGACTGTGGGTGCGAAAAAACCTTGTACTACATGCATAACGGATCACCCTCCTGGCGCATAAGGTTTTTTCGCGCCCACAACCCGCTCAAGAGAAAAGTTCTCCTCGCTCCCCTATCACCATCCCCGGCTGGCTCGTCGAAATGACATAGGTGAGTGTATAAAAAGCAAAAGTCCCGAATCTCACCGACCCAGGACTTTTGAATTATAACTTAAGACTTTTAACTTAAATTAGTACTGCCACAAATTGAGTTCCCAATCCTGCAGTTCTTTCTTTATACGTTCAGATTCATACAGGCGGTCTGTACCTTGTGCGTAATCCTTGATACGAAGGTCTTTGTCATTCGTCTCTTTCACTATATAGCTTGCAAACAAGCGTTTCATGAAAATGTCGTCGTAGCTCAAGCCGGTATTGTCATTGTGGCTGCTTACTGCTTCTTTGGTAGCAAATATCGGGCGGGCATCGTTGAAATAGATCCAGAAAGCCGGCTGGTAATCCAGGTTCAACCCGGCAGCTTTTATTTTTTTCATCGGGGCGATACCGATAATGCGCGGTTCAAATGTCGAGCGCTGGCGATCGAACACCCAGTCTTCCTTGATGCGGAACTTAACAACGCTGTCGGCAACAAAGTCACCTAATTGCATGCTCGAACCGATCTTGTCACCTGTTTTTGGGTCGAATTTATCTACCAGTACGCTATCCTGCATGGTTCCCCTCGCTTGTATCGGGGTTAGCTTTTTTGCAAAACCGTCACCGTCCGGATCATTCTTAGGGTCCGAAGTAGCATCATAAGCTGTCAGTTCACCTGCGGCCACCGCATCCAAAATGATATCGATCAGGCGTCCTTTAGGAGACGACATATATTGGTTCATCTTTTCGCGGGTGTCGATCTCGCGCCACACACGTTTTACATAAGCTGCATCCGACTCGCGAATAGTAGCATAAGGCGTAACCCTCGCATTCAGGATATTGGTCTTTTTGAAATATCCGTCCATCGGCCTGTCAAATGGTTTCAGGACATTCGAGGCTTGCTGCGCTTTCTTTGTCGTATCTACCGGCGGCGTGTTTGGATTAACCGTCGACGGCTGATTGCCGGCAGTCGTTTGTGGTTTCTTTGGCGTATTCCTTCTTCCCTTCTTTTGAGAAAAAGCAGTTACCGATGCCAAACAAAGTACAATTACCAATATCTTCTTTTTCATAACCTCATCAATTAGCCTGTAATGTTATCAGGTCCAATCCACGCTGTGTGCCGTCGGGGCCTACAGCAATAATATCTTTAAATATAACCAGGGTGCCCGGCGTTACCGTGTTCATCGCAGACTTCATCTGGCTGGTCAGATCGGCACCGGAAGTTGTATACGTAACAGCATCCTGTCTTGGTTTCACTATGATCAATGTAAAACGCGTAACATTAAACTGGGCGTCAAAATCAAAGCCTTCCAGTTTTGCAAAAACCTTGCTCTGCGCCCTGATGTTGGCAGCCGCGGTATTACCGCCGCTCTTACCCGCAAACTGCGGTTTAGGGTCAGGGATACGTTTTACACGGAATTTGGTCGAGCCTAAAACCATGGTTTTACCCGGCGAAATTTCGCCTGAAACGGTTACAACATCGTTATCAGATATCGTATTAACCATTGCGGTGTAATGACCGGCTGAACCGGACAATGAACCTGATGATATGCTCACATGTAATTTCTCTTTCGCTATACCGGGTGCAGAAACTGAAACCGGGTTCGGAACGCCTATATATAATACGTTCATCTTATCCGGCGAAACCACAGCCGATGGCCTGGCCACCTGGTAGGTCTGCGGACCGGTTGAGTATGTTTTAAAAGAACCGTCAGTTTGTTTTACCTTTATCGTACCGGTCCAGGTATGCACGCCTTCGCCGCTAACCACGCTGTATTGGCCTTTGCCGGCTGCAGTAGGTACTTTTGCACCATCAACAGTAATATCCGGGGTTGATCTTGAATCCGATGCCGTAAGGAATACCTGTGCGGTATAAGGCTGACCGGCAAGCACATAGCTTGAAGGAGCAACCGCAACAGCGTTAAACTGGTCGAGGTTTACCTGGGCCTGGTCTACTTTACCCAACAATTTCTTGATCACCTCGTTCTCGGAGTTCTTAATGTCCGATTGTATTTTTATTAAGGCTGTCATAGCGGCACCCATTGGGATACCTTCACCAAAGTTCGCCTGCTCCCAGTTCTTATGCGGGAAACCTGCTCTGTCTGGCGGAGTAGTTGTCCTTAGGGACAAATTCATACCAAGGGTATCTTTAGGGTCAAGCAGATGCATTAACGCTTTACGCGTCGAATCGATCTTTGCATGCAGTGTGAAAGCATTTTTGCGTCTGTCCACCATCAGATCCACCGATTCGTCCAGGTTCTCACGCCCTTTAAAGTCATTGATCGCAGGCTCGAAACCACCGGTTTCATCAGCCAGCTGTTTCTTCAGCGATTCGATAAATGCATCCAGGTTGTTTGACAGTTGCTTGGCCTTCTGGGCGTTTGCATAAGGGATTTTAGCTCTTTCCGGTTCATCTTTCAACTTGGTTTTTTCAAATGCCGACATAGAATTGTCGATACCTGTATTAACGTTGGTCTTGGAAGCCGTTAAGCTATCGCTTATCGTTTTGAATGAGTCCAGCAAGTTCTCGGGTACATCCAATGCAATTAATCCTAAAAGCACCAGGTACAGGATACCGATCATTCGCTGTCTGGGGGTTTCTTTACCGCCGGCCATTTCTTATGGTTCTATTCGTTAGGGTCTAAACTTTATAAATTAATTAAGAACGCGGCTGGCTCATTGCCGATAACATGTTACCGTAAATGGCATTCAGCGAGCTGATGTTCTTGGCCAGGCGCGTAACCTCCGTTTTAAACTGCTGCGAGTCTTCCAGCGATTCAGTGAAATTCTGCATCGTGGTAGCCATGCTCGAGTAAAATTTGTTCATCGATTTCAGGTGCGCGCTTGAATCTTGCAATTCCAGCTCGTAAACAGCGTTCAGTGCCGACATATTCTTAGCCAGGTTGGTTACCTGCTCATGGTAAGCTTTCGAGTCGATGTTGGTATTAGCCATTTCAGATAAGCTTGCTGAAGCGGTTTCAAATGCGCTGCTCAGTTTATCATAGCTATCGCTTGCGGTTTTCAGTTTCGAACTAAACTCGTTGGTTGCCATACCTGCATCAGATACCTTTGAAATGTTTGCAACCTTATCACCAAATGTTCTTAAACCTTCACCCAGGCTGCCAATCAGTTCAGGGCCTATCTTGGCTTCATCCAGCATTTTATCCAACGCTGCGGTGCTTGATGAACCACCACCTGCGCCGCGTAGGGTTGCGGTTGGCAAGTCGCCTTTGAAATCTTCGGATAGCTCTGGATAAACACGGGTCCAATCAACGTGTGCCTCATCGCGCTCTCTCTGGAAACCCAGTAAGAAGAACAACGCAGCCTCAGTAGTAAGACCTGCTGTAATGAAAACGGTACCGTAGGGCCAGTGCTGGATCTTAAATAACAATCCGATGATAACGACCGTGGCGCCCCAGGACACGATATTGGTAATTCCGTAAGGTTTCTTCTTGCCTTCCATGATTTAAAAAAATAAAATAATAATAAGTATAATTTTGGTGATTTTTAAAAAATATTTTTAGTGCTTGTCTTTGATATCCCGGCCCTGGTAATGAGTCACGCAACGGAAGCCGATGTATGACTTGGCAGTGTCCTGGTATTCAAAAGTACGGGAAGAGTTCTGCAGGAAATAACCTACATCCTTCCACGATCCGCCCCTTACTACTTTGCGTTTCAGCACGATGGGATCAGTAGTTTTAGCTTCGCGGCTAATGCTTGGTGCAAGGTCATGTGTGAATGTTGATGCAGACTCATCGTAAGAGTCCGAGGTCCATTCAGCAACGTTGCCCGCCATATTATATAAGCCGTAATCGTTAGGGAAATATGAGCGCACATTTACAGTGTATGCGCCGCCGTCGTCGCTGTAGTTACCGCGGCCCGGTTTAAAGTTGGCCATCAAACAGCCTTTTGCATTTTTAATATACGGGCCACCCCATGGGTAATCCGTACCTATCCTGCCGCCGCGCGAAGCATACTCAAATTCAGCCTCTGAGGGCAGTGAATAGTGCGAACGAACAGGTAAATTATGTGCGTATTTGTAGTTATCGTTGTAACGGGTGCGCCATACGTTGAAAGCGCGTGCCTGGCGCCAGGTAACACCCACAACAGGGTAGTTACGATAGGCCGGGTGCGAGAAGTAACCCTCAACCAGCGGCTCGTTTGCCGAGTATGAAAAGTCGCTTAGCCAAACCAGCGTATCCGGATAAACCTGCACGGTATCATGCACCACAAAGTCCGAACGTTTTTTTGTCCTGTCACCGCGGTTATCGGCAGCCATACGCTCGTCCAATATTGAATAGTTATATTTCAGCAGGCGAACATCCAGTTCGTTGCGGTCATATATCTTGTCGTCGCCCTGGTAGTACATGCCCTGCAGCTTCTTGATATTTGTCGCGTTGGCCTTGTTCCCTTTGGCGCTGTAGTACGAAAGCGGGTAATGCTTTACGTAGTCCCAGTTGATATATTTCTTGCCGCCGGGAGCCTGGTTTGCATTAGCGCCTTTTTGAGGAGCGATATAATATTTGGGATCGTTCAGGTAATTGGTGATAGCGATAGAGTCGCGCACCCATTGTACGAACTGTTTGTATTCCGAATTGGAAACTTCTGTTTCGTCCATAAAGAAGGGGGGTACAGTAACCTGTTTTGTCTGCGCTAACTGAGAAAAAGTAATATCCTGGTCAGTTTGCCCCATCATAAAGGTCCCTGCCGGAATATAAACCATTCCGTACGGGACTTCCGCCCTGAATGATCTTTGGGGTATCCCGGTCAATTCGCCCCTGTCTCCGCCGTGACCACATCCGCTAAGCATTAAGCCACCGGCCAAAACAACTATAAGAAAGTAAATCTGCTTCATTTTTTAATCAATCAGTTATCTACAAATAACGCAATATAACCTGTACTAATATATCAAATTACATTAACTCAAAACACAAAAATGTTTTTTATTACGCAAACAATTTGATGCTTTATATGACAAAAATATAAATTAATAGTTTATAGCCTAAAAAAAACGTAACAACTTATGATTAAGTCACCGTTCGCTAACCGGGCACAAACTTGTGGCATTATACGGCGCAACGCTTTTTAAAGTTTCGGGCGCTTTTGGATAAATTACTATTAATTATTTGTTTACCATCTTTACATATTGTTCGATGGCCATCGTCATGGATGGGGCGCCCGGGGTTGGGGCTGGAATATCGAGAATAAGCCCGGCATCGTGCACCGCTTTGTGCGTAGTGGCGCCAAAGGCGGCAATGCGCGTGTTATTTTGCTTAAAATCAGGGAAGTTCTTGTAAAGCGACTGGATGCTCGACGGACTGAAAAATGCGATCACATCATAGAAAACCTCGGCCAGGTCGGACAGGTCGCTGCACACCGTGCGGAACAGCACCGCTGGGGTGAAGTTATAACCGTTATCCAGCAAAAATTTTTGCGTTTCTTCGGCAGCTACGTCCGAGCAGGGGTATAAAAATTTCTCACCCGAATGTTTTTTTAGCACCTCGGCCAGGTCGGCTGCGGTTTGTTTGCCGAAAAATATTTTGCGCTTGCGGTATTGGATATATTTCTGCAGGTAAAGCGCAATGGTTTCTGACAGGCAGAAATACTTCATGTCGATAGGCACCTCGAAACGCATCTCGTCGCAAATGCGGAAGAAATGGTCGGCAGAATTGCGGCTGGTAAAGATTACGGCAGAAAACTCCGACAGGCTGATCTTCTCTTTCCTGAAGTCTTTGGCGGGCACACCTTCTACGTGAATGAACGACCTGAAATCGATTTTCAGATTCAGCTTTTTTGCCAGTTCGGCATAAGGGTTTTTATCATTCTCGGGTTTTGGCAAGGTAACCAGTATGCTTTTGACCTTTTTCTTTCTATCTTCCAAAATAAATCCTTATAAAATACCTAAAACCTATATTTTCAGTGCCTTGACCAATATTAAAACGGGGCAAATTTCGAGGGCACAAAGATACACAATTAAATAAAACTTATGAAATAGAATATTCGAAATGATCTCGACGCTTCCGCGCAGGTATTGCCATACGAATATTGCTGCTATTAAAATAAAGGCGGCCCATAGCACATAGGGTATCAGGCTGTCGGCCAGCAGGCTGAAACATACACCAACCGGCAGAAACACAAAAGCGATGTTGAAATACGTAAGATAGGAAACCGACAAATATTCGGTCACCAGCTTACCGATATTGAATACGAAGCCAAGGAATTTCACGATCAAAAATTTCACCGCGAAAAGCACCAGGATAATGATGGTAAGCGAGATAAAAAGCGGGAAACCGCTGATAGTATAATACACGTGCTGATAAGCCGAGAACTGGTACAGGAACAGGCCAAATGTAAGCGCGAAAAGCAGGAACAGGGCCACAAAGGTCCACGAGTTGATCATGGTATCCTCCTTACTCACCTGGTTCAATACGCGCTTGCTGTAGAACGACGACCATACGCTTTCCACATCCTTGCTCATAATGCGGTTGAGCACTGCCGTGTATAGCAGCAATGCAACAATAAGCAGCAGCACCCACCTGTCGCGCGAAGGCCGGCTATTGCCTTCTTTCAAAAGGCTTTTGGATTTTGTGTGAATATCCAGGTAATTGGTCCCGGTATACAAACTATGTTTCAGCAGTGAATCCACCAGCTGATCATCACGCAATTCAGGCGCGGGACGGATGTACATAGATGATAACGAATCCTGCGCCTGGGCTTGCTGAAGCTGCATAGCCTGCGCCACCGAATCGAGGAATGGCAGCCGCTGGCCGCCCTGTCCGTTTACAGAAGTATCTGTTTGCCTGCCGGATGCCGTATCCTGCTGAGCGTAACTCTTCAGCGTAAAAACCAGGAAAAACAGAATGCAGGCTGCAACAAAACGCATACGATATAAATGCCTCCTATTAGTTGTGCAAAAATACCGTATTATTTAGTTGATCGCGCAAATAAATCGCGTTAAATGCTGTTTATTTCATCACTTCCTGCGGGCACCCGCCAACCGGTACAAAACAGCGATCAGCGTATCCACGTCGGCACAGGTATTGTAAAATGCCAGCGACGGCCGCACGGTGCTTTCCACCCCGAAGCGCCGCAAAATTGGCTGCGCACAATGGTGGCCCGAACGTACCGCTATACCTTCTTTATTCAGCTCAGCACCAACCTGCTCCGTGGTATAACCATCTAATACGAAAGACATCACGCTCGCCTTGTCCGGTGCTGTTCCTATCAAATGTAAACCGGGAACACCTTTCAACAACTGTGTAGCATACAACAGCAAGTAATGTTCATATTGACCTATAAGATCGATACCAAGCTTCGTCACATAATCGAGTGCTGCACCAAGACCTACTGCATCGGCTATATTTCCGGTACCTGCCTCGAAACGTAGCGGCGCTTTGTGATATTGCGTATGCTCGAAAGTCACATCCTTTATCATATTGCCGCCGCCCTGCCATGGCTGGGTTTCGTTCAGCAGGTCTTCTTTGCCATATAGTACCCCGATACCTGTCGGACCGAATATTTTATGCCCCGAGAATACGAACCAATCAGCATCCAGCGCCCGAACATCGGTACGCATGTGCGAGACAGACTGCGCACCGTCAACCAAAACCTTCGCCCCTGCCTGGTGCGCCATGGTTACGATATCCTGTGCCGGCGTAATAGTACCCAAAGCATTGGAAACCTGCGAGAAAGACACCAGCTTGGTTTTCGGGCCGAGCAGTTTGGCATATTCGCCTAAAATTACCTGCCCGTCATCATCAACCGGTATCACGCGTATTTTCAATCCCTTCTTAGCTGCCAGTTGCTGCCATGGGACAATGTTGGCGTGATGTTCCAAATGACTCAAAATAATCTCGTCGCCGGGGTTCAAAAACTGTTCGCCCCAGCTTTTAGCAACAAGGTTGATAGCTTCCGTCGTTCCCCTTACAAATACGATCTCATTGGGTGAACCGGCGTTGAGGAACGATTGCACTTTTTTGCGTGCATCCTCATAAGCGTCTGTTGCCCTTGCGGCTAACGCATGCGCGGCGCGGTGTATGTTGGAGTTCTCGTGCTCGTAGAAATAACTGATCCGGTCGATAACCTGCCTCGGTTTTTGGGTTGTGGCCGCATTATCGAGCCAGATCAGTGGTTTGCCGTTCACGGTCTCACTCAAAACCGGGAAATCTTGTTTCACCCGGTTTACATCAAATGCTTTGCCGTTGCCATCCTTAAACTCATTCTGCACCATGCCCGAGCTTTCGAGCATCGTTTTGAAATGATTTTTCTCATTTAAAAAATAGAATGATGTAGCCGAAGGGAAAGCCCCCGGTAATTGTGGCACCAGCGGCACCGACGGAATATTTTTCAGCAGCTCAGCCAGCTCCTTATCAAACGGCTGCTGCGAATCGAATGGCAAATGCAGCAATGACGATGGCAGATCAAAATAGCTATTGCTATCCAATGGCGTCTTCCCATCGAACCCTGAGAACGCATTGATATCATCCAGGTACGAAGGGTATTGATTATTACCGGTCGCTTGCGTAGGCGCCTGCCCGGTATGATGCCGTTCATTATGCGGATCAGGAAAGCTGGTTTGCGGATTATCCAGGTCGACAGCGTTATGCTGTTCGATAGCCGATGGCGATATGCCGCTACCTGCCACCGATTGCGGGACATTACCCGAACCAATACTGGTTGAACCCGGCAGCGCGGTTTGGCCGCCGGTTATATCAGTGGCATTACCTTTCTCCAATGCCGAAGGCGACTTACCACCACCTGCAACAGATTGCGGTATCCTGCCCATTCCCTGGTTATTCGGATCGGGCAGGCTGGTTTGCGGGTTTTTCAGATCGACAGCGTTGCCTTGTTCAACAGCCGAAGGTGATATACCGCTCCCGGCAACGGATTGCGGCACATTACCGGAACCAATAGAACCCGACTCAGGTAAAATATTTTGCGGGTCGCGCAGGTCTATGCTATCAGTATAGTTTGCTCCGGGAATGCTTGTCCCAACGCCACCTATGGATGGCGGATTAAAGCTAAACCCACCGGGAGCGGGTGCCTGG
>Ga0157374_10004717_pt1 | contig 11444 bp, 10 predicted proteins | sample M25metaG_FD_115308 | JGI IMG/M metagenome (GOLD analysis project Ga0157374, IMG submission 115308) | Miscanthus rhizosphere microbial communities from Kellogg Biological Station, Michigan, USA - M2-5 metaG | ecosystem: Host-associated > Plants > Roots > Rhizosphere > Soil | place: USA: Michigan... | reverse complement strand
GGTCGACGGTAATCGAGGCGCGAGTATTTGCCGCCGTCTTGGGTAATCAATCGGTTCACATGCCTAGCCCGTGGTTTGACGCTTATGCCATGCGCTCCGGTGGATGATCAGGACCACCAGCCAAACCGCAAAGGCAATAGCGCCACCGGGGAGAGTGACAAGCATTAGCCAACCCATAACGCCAAGGGTGTAGAGCATGTGGCCGTAATCCTTGCCGTTGATGATACATGGGTGAACCGAGCCCTCGTCCACCCTGCAGCCGGCTATGTTGGCGATCCAGCTGCACGCTATCACGGAACCGATCGGAGCGAGCGCAACGAGTATAATAACCGCGAATACAATCCAGTAGAGAAGCCAGGGGAAGCGTTTCCTAACGGGTAAAGGCGGTGGGTTCATGGCGAGGCCGGATAGATCCTTGACCTACAACCAGATCTTTACGGTGGAGGACGGGTTTTCTTCAAGTCTTTGTGCAGCGATTCTCGGACGCCAGATCCAAATTTACTGCCGTCTGACTCCGCGCCATTGCACATCTCTCGAGTGCAGCGAGATTATTCCCATGTCAGGACAAGGTTCCACCGGCAACGTCATAGCGGCGGTTTGCAGTTTTTTCATCCCTGGACTCGGACAACTGGTTCAGGGGCGGCTGATGATGGCGATCATTCAGTTCATTCTCGCGGCTGTGCTTTGGTTCATTCTCCTTGGGTGGCTCATCCACCTTTGGTCGATCCTGGACGCGGCGCTCTACAAGGGGCCAGGTTGAGGAGCTCGCAAACGCCACTTCACGCTGGAGGGACGGCCTGCCTGAGGCGGATCCCGTTCCGTGTGTCTTTGAATCGCGGATAATACGGAGGTCGTCCCTCCAAGCTCAGAGCGGACGGAGCCCGCTCTACAATTTCTTCAGAAGCGATTTCCAGCGTTCCCAGGCTGAGTCGTGTGCCTTGCGATTTGCTTCCGTTGCGTCGGGCGCTTCCCCGGCACGCATGAAACCATGACCGGCCCCCGGGTAGATAACCGGTTCGTAGGGTTTCCCTGCCTTCTGCATGATCTCTTTTGTCTGCGGGATGGTCGCGCCAATTCGGGCGTCGTTTTCCGCATAGAATCCGTAAACACGACAGGGGATGTTGGCCGCCTGCGCCGCTGACTCGGGACCGGGACCGTAAAAGACAAACGCAGCTTTCAAATGCGAGTTGTGATTTGCGTAGGCAAACGACTTTCCGCCGCCCCAGCAAAAACCCGTAACCGCGAGTGTGCCGTTGCAAGCTGGGAGTTTCGTCGCGTACTCAGCCGCTGCGTCGAGATCGCCAAAGACCTGCGCATCTTGCAATGCGGAGACGGCCTTGACCGCGGAATCCTGATCGGGATAGCTCTGCGTATCTTTTCCGGGCGCGGAGAGCAGGTCGGGCGCAATCGCGATGTAACCAGCCGCGGCAAGTTCATCCGCCAGGTTCTTTGCCCAATCCGTCAGACCGAAAATCTCGTGAATCACGAGCACTGCTGGCGCTTTTGTTTTCACTTCGGGATAAACGACGAATGCCTTGACGGTGCGGTCGCCGTGTTTCAAATCGATCCATTCGTTATGCCGCGGTGATTTGTTGAGCCGTTCCTTCGCCCAATCCTGAGCGCTCGTTGTCCCGACAGCCAATGTTGCCAAGAGGAGGCAAAGTGAAAGGGTGCGAAGTTTCATGACTTACAAAAGGCCGCTTGCGGAGGTTCGGCAACTCAATGTCGATGCTTTCCGAAGCTACTCAGTTTTCTCCGAGGCACGGTACGCCCGCACGCTGGCAAGTTCGGGGCGCGAGCCGTCGGCTTTCGCCGTTTGCTCGGTCAATTTCACATAATAGGTCCGCGCGCTTTCCTTGTCCCCATTCTGCTGCGCCGCGCGGGCTGCTCCGTACAAACCTTGAAAGCGCGCGGGGTATATTTTCAGTTCCGCTTCAAACTCTTGCTGCGCTTCTTTCGGGCGGCCGAGGTCCAGGAGCAGACTGCCCAATTGTTCGCGGGCGGGGACGAGAGCGCCGGGTGACACGGGGTGTTTTCCGAGAATGTCTTCGGCATCCGCGGCGCTGCGCAACAAAGTCACCGCTTCATCCTTCTTGCCGTCCTCATAAGCAACCCACGCGGACGCGGCTTTCATTTGCAGGTCGAGGTGTTTCTTGAAGTAATCAAACTTCGGGTCGGTCGTACCCTGCTGCAGTTGCCGCATCCGTTCGATGGCCGCGCGTGCCTCTGACAATTTTCCAAGGTGCGCTTGTCCCAGCGCATGGGCATACTCGATCAGCGCCTCCATAAAAGGAAAGGAGGACCAGTGTGGGACTGCTGGAATCTCAAGTTCCGCTGCGCCTTTCCAATCACTCCGCTCCAGTGCGAAACGAGCGGGGATGGCTGCCAAAGCGTAGGCCCCGCTAAACTCCAGTTCCGGGTTTGTTTTCCGAACCGTAGCCGCAAAGTCCACGATCTCCTTGGCTTTGTTATCCTGCCCCTCCTGGAGATAGGAATAAGCCATATAATCGAGAGCATGGAGTTCCTCCGCTTCTGTCGCGTCGCGATGGCGCTGCTTTGCATAGGCTCGCGAGGCGTCCGCTGAGGCGCGATTGGCGGCGATTGATTCGTCCCACATGCCCAGGCGGGTGAAGATGTGCGACGGCATGTGCAACGCATGCGGGACCCAGGGCGCGATCGAAGCGTAGGCATTTGCTGCCGCCAGCCCGCGCGAGGCGAGCGTGGGATAATCGTAACTGTGGATAAGATAATGGGCGACGCCGGGATGGTTGGGATTCTTGGTCCAAAGCTTTTCGAGGATTTCCGCCGCCGCGAGCTGGTTAGACAAGCTAGTGTCGTTAGGCGTGGCGTAGCCGACGGACAAACGCGCCAAAGCGTACCATGTTTCGACCTCAACATCGTTAGGATAGTGATCGAGAAGGTCCCGCATCCCTTTCTCGTAGGCGACTACCCGATCCCGCGGTCCGACTGGGCCATGACAGGATTGTCCGACGGCACCAGTCGGAGCAGTGTCCGGGGCGTGATAGTAAGCGTGCAACGCCGTGATGAATCGCTTCTCGCGGTCGGAGCCAGCCTCCAGGGCCATTGCTTTGTCGATCGCTGCTTTCCCGGCCTTCATTTCGTCCGGCGTGGGAGGAGTCCAGATCGGATGCCACCAGGTCATGGCGATGCCCCACTGCGCCATCGCGCATTTTGGGTCCTGTTCGGACACCGCGGTAAAGATCCGGCGCGCTTCCTCGTAAAAGAACGAGTGGAGAAGCGCCACGCCACGAGCGAATTCCTCCTGTAACTCGGGCTTGCACGATATCGGGAAATCGATCTTCCCAACGGTTCGCAAATCACCGGGCTGACGCGGTGCAGCGAAAGTCGGAATGGTCCAAACGAACAGGGTGAAAAAGATCAGCCAGCCAAAACGTGCACGACTTTTCATGACTTACGAAACGCCGCTTGCGCAGCCTCGGCAAGTCAATCTCGACGCTTGTAGCCGTCGCCCTGTGGGCGACCGAGGGTGACTGTGTCAGCGGATCGGATTGCCGCGCTTCGCACAGCGAAGCGGCTACAGCGCTACATCTTGAAGATGATTTTTCCTTCGCGCGCTCCTTGTCCAGCGCGCGCGACCGCATCGGCGAAATCCGTCAGTGAATAGGTGTGTTCAATCTTCGTTTGGAGCAGCCCGCGCTTCGCTAACTCGAAAATACGGTCGAAAGCCTCTTCTCGAGCTGCGGGGGACGCCTGCTCGTACCACTTGTTCACCCAGAACCCGGTGAAATGCAGGTTCTTAAAAATGAGCAGTCCGTTAGGCAAACGAAGCGGCTGTAAACTCATCGCGCCAATCGTGACGATCACAGCTTCCGGGGCCACGATTTTTGCCAACCGAAGGGCGCTATCGCCGCCCACCTGGTTGATGCCGAGCCGAATGGCTGCCTGCTTGGTCACTTCCGCCGCGGCTTCTCGCGCCTCGTCGTTATCAAGTAGAACCACATCGCCGCCTTCCTTGCGCAACTCGTCGATCAACTCTTCTCGCCTAACGAGATTAAGTGTGCGCAAACCAAGCTCGCGGCACATCGCAATCACCGCTCGCCCGACCCCGGAGTTGGCGGCATTTTGAATGATCCACTCGCCTGGTTCCAGCCTAACGAAATCGTGCAACATTCGCCAGGCCGTGAGCGGATTGATCTTCAACATCGCAGCCTGTTCCGGAGCAATTTCCGAAGGCACGGCCACAAGTTCCTCTGCCTTCACGGCCGCGGCCTCGCGCCACGCGCCGACGGTGTGCGGCAAAATAACCTGCGTTCCGACCGAGAGCTGGCGGACGGACGCGCCGATCTTCTCGACCATTCCGGCACCTTCGAATCCGGGCGTGGCCGGGAGCGAACGCCGGATCGGGTATTTCCCTTCGATTTGATTGAGGTCGGCAGGATTGATCGGCGCGGCAAGCATCCGGACGAGCGCTTCATCGGGTCCGATCTCGGGTATCGGCTGTTCTTCCAAGCGCAAGACCTCCTCGGGTTTTCCGTGCGTCTGATAAACAATGGCCTTAATACTCCCGCTCATCGATGGCCATGCATCCTAGCGCGAACACTGCGACCGGCAATCTGCAATCCGGTGCCCGCGTCGCGCTGCTTGGGATGGCCGCCAACATCGTGCTTGGGTCGGCCAAAATTATCGCCGGCATCTTTGGCCATTCATATGTGCTGATCGCGGATGGCATCGAGTCCGCGCTGGACGTCGCTGGTTCGATTGTCATCTGGGCGGGATTGATGTTTGCCGCGCGACCGCCGGACGCGACTCATCCCTACGGCCATGGCAAGGCAGAGCCGGTCGCCGCCGTCGTGGTGTCGTTAGGCGTGATTGCCGCCGCCTTCGGGATCGCGCTGCGCAGTGTGCAGGAAATTTTCCTGCCGCATCATGCGCCTGCGCCGTTCACTCTGGTCGTGCTGGTCGTAGTGGTGGCGGTGAAAGAATTGCTTTACCGCCGCGTCATTCGTCTCGGCCACGACACGGAAAGCACCGCACTGAAAACCGACGCGTGGCATCATCGCAGCGACGCGCTCACTTCGATTGCCGCTTTCATCGGTATTTCCATCGCGCTTTTGGGCGGCACGAGATGGCAGAGCGCCGACGCCTGGGCGGCGCTTTTTGCCTGCGCGCTGATTGCTTTCAATGGCTGGCGTCTCTTTTATCCGGCGCTGCACGAGATTCTTGATACCGCACCGCCTGGCGAAATCGTTTCCTCTGTCCGGGAGGCTGCCGCGGCGGTTCCGGGCGTGCGCGAAATCGACAAATGTCTCGTGCGCAAGATGGGCCTGGAATTTTACGTCGATCTGCACGTCGGAGTAGATGAAGACATCACGGTTCGCGCCGGCCACTCGATTGCGCACATGGTGAAGGATGCGATTCGCCAGACCGATCCGCGGATCGCCGATGTGTTGGTGCACATCGAGCCGGCCACCGTCGATCGTTAGGCAACGCCGTCTCTGTGAACTGATGCGCCTAACCAAGATCTTCGATCAGCTCTTTTAATCCGATCGCCAGCTCGGTACGAGCAGCGGCGATCTGGCGAGCAAAGCGCGCTAGCCTAACGACTGCATGGGGACGGGTAAGAAGGTAGGGCGCCAGTCGTCGGAAACGCGTCCGCTGCCGCTCGAGATCGAAAAGGACACTGGCCGGTGCGGGGAACGGCGCCGCCGTGCTGTCGCTGATGGCACGCAGGGAGAGAAGGGGGATCTTGCGCGTAGCGCAGGCGCTGGCAATCTGCTCTGTCTCCATATCGACGGCGTGGGCGCCATGTTCGCGGGCGAACGCCGTCCGCTCCTCCGCATTCTCGATGACACGATCCGTGCTCACGAGTTTGCCGGTGCGGCAGATCAAAAGCTCTCGCGCCTGTTCAAGCAGTTTGGGATCGGAAAAGTTCTCGGCCACAAAGAGATTTCCCACGCCCAACGAGTGATCTACGCCGCCGGCGAAGCCGCTGCTAATAAGCAGGTCGAATGGCTTCGAATCGAGAAATCCTTCGATCCTTCGGGCGGCGAGCGCTGCGCCGACGCCGGTATGGAACACTTCGACTTCCTGGTGGCGACCAGCCAAGAGTCGCACGAAATCGCGGCTTTCGCTGGGCAGGGCAAAGGTAACTGCGAGCATGTGCTCTCGTTAGGGCGAATCAGATAGAATGATTTCGAGATGAATCATTTCGTTAGGCGAAGTGGTCGGTTGCGGCGCCGGCGAGGGCACTATGGCGCCGAGATGGGCGAGGACTTCCCGAAAATCCCTCTCGCCAGATCCCGGAATCAAAACGAGCACGTTGAAACCGCTGTCGTTAGGCAAACCTCTGGTGGCCGATCCGCCCGCGTTGGACGCCGCGTCAATGATGCTTTTGGCTGCCGCCTCCTGCTGCGCGCGTGGGATTTTCAAAAGCACTTTTTCCATCCCGATGGTCGGCGGCGAAAAGGTCGCGGCAGCCGATTTCTCGAGCGAGCCTTGTATTTGTTGCCGCAGCGCCTCAATCCGCGCGCTTTCCACTTCGGCCGACGGTTTGTTTGCGCGAAAAATGTAGATCAGACCGAGCGCGACATTCATGACCACAAGAACCGCAAAGGCGGCGGCGACCTGGCGGCCACGCCTGCCGGCCTCGGCGATGGTTGGGCCTGATTCGTTAGGGGGCCGTCCGAGAGCGTTATGAATCTGGCGAGCAGCGACGAACTGGCGTTGCAGTTCGGGGTCGTGGATGAGCGCCCGCTCCAATTCTTGGCGCTCGATGTCAGGCAACTTGCCTTCAAGATAATCGTAAAATTTTTCAGGGGTCATCGCGCTTCGGCGTTCTTTAACCACGGATTACACGGATTACACGGATAGGGAAAGGGTTAGTCCAGAAATGGCGCGCAAGGAGAGGATCGGTTGCGATTGAACAATGGGAACCTAACCTAACAACACGTGGGCGACCCTGGACAGAGCACTACCCAACGGCACCACAGCAGAAGTTGGATCCGCTGGCTGCTCATTGCGCTTGGGACGATCTTCCTGCTGTTTGCCGTTTTTCATGCACCGATTTTGCGGTCGGTTGCGCATGCCGTTGCCGTCAAGCTGGCGGCCGGGCAAAATCTGAAGCTTCAATTTCGACTCGAAGGCGATCCGCTTACGAGCGTCGAGCTGCGCGATGTCCATGCCATTGCGACCGGGCCTTCCGCGGTTCGATCGCTTGATGCTAATTTGGTCCGCGCCGATTACAGCCTGAAGGATCTCGCTTTTCATGGGACGTCGAATTTCTTGAAGAACGTCGAGGCACACAATGTCACCGCGGTGCTCGACCCGACGAAAGCGCCTGTGCCCAAGGCAACGCCGCCACCGAACAAAATCACTCTGCCCAATATTTTTCCCGATCGTCTGGACGCAACGAACGTGAATCTGACGATGCACGGCCAGGGCGAGGATACGGTCGTGCAGAATTTCAATCTCGGCCTTTATCCGGATCGCGACGGCGCGCTGCGGATCGACAAACTGCAGATTCCGAAGGTCCATACCTGGACGGATGTCAAAGCGACCACGACGTACGCGAACAAGAATTTGTTTCTGCGCAACCTCACCCTGGACGAAGGGCATCATTTTCAAACGGTTAACATCGACGTGTCCAAAGCCGGGCAAGGCAAAATGACCGTGGAAATCGCGGGCTCGGTAGGGGAAGGGAAAATCGAGGGCAATCTCGGGCTCGCCGCGGAAAAATCGTCGTTTAGTACGACAACAAAAGTTAGCGCCTCCGGAATTTCGTTAGGCTCACTCATAGAATATTTTGGACGGCCGGCCGGCGCGCTGGAGGGCGACGTGAAGAATTTCCAGATGGATTGGCGGGGCACGCTCGACACGCCCTCATCGTGGGAAGGCACTATCACTGCGCAGGTCGACAACGTCCGGCAAAGCGGACTCGCTTTCGATCGAGTCGGCCTCGATGTCACGGCAGCGGCTGGCACGGCCACGGTGCGAGAGGCGCGGATCGATACTGGAACAAATCATGTGCAGGTGCGCGGCACGGTGCAGTTGCCGGCCACGATAAGGGGCTTTCGGCGCGCGCCGGGGGATCTGCGGCTGGTGGTCGACGCCCCCGATCTCAAGCAACTAAACGCCGCGATGGCGAAGCCGCTGACCGGGAGTCTGCAGGCGCAAGGCACAATCAAAACTGATCAATCGATTGCGCGCTTGGAAATGACGGCGCAGGGCGACCTGATTGGTTTTGGTGACGCGGCCGCCAAGTCGCTGGCGGCGAAAATTTCCGCGACAAAGAAATTGCCGGCAACCGACGCGACCGAGGAGCCATTTTACACGAACCTGACTTCATCGATTCACGCCGAGCTGAACGATGTCCGCGATGGCAGATATGTCGTCGATCAGGTGAGCGCGGAGATCAAAAGCGCTGATGCGGCGGTGTCGATCGAGTCTCTCTCCGCAAAAAGAAACGCGAACCTGCTTTTCGTTAGGGGAAACTATCAGCTGCCGCCGCTCGGCGGGAAAGCGCTCGAGCAACCAGGGAATTTGCAGTTCTCGTTTCGCGCGCCGCAGTTAGGCGATTACTGGCAGAGCGAAGCGTCGAACAGGCTTAGCGGCGAGATGCAAGCGGACGGAAACGTCCTCATCCGCCACGGGATAATGAGCGGCCTGGTAAATCTCTCTGGCGAGCAGATCGTGGCGCAGAAACTCCTGGTGAAACAGGTCAGTGGCCAGATCGCGATCGCGGAGAATATCGCGTATCTGAACGATCTGACAGCCACGATGAACGACAAAGATTACGTCGTCGCGCAGGGCACGGTTCAGGTAAAAAAGCCATTCCGGTACAGCGGGAGCGCGACGGCGAACCTGGCTGACTTATCTGCATTCGAGCCCCTTCTGGAGGAAGGTGGAAAGAAAACACCGCTCGCCGGTTCGTTAGTCTTGAATTGGAACGGGCAGGGAGACATCGCCATGTTCCAAAACGACGGCGATCTTAAACTCAAGCTTGAGCATGGTCGTTACGCCGATCTGCAAAACCTTCATGCTGATGTCGAGGCGCATTACACCCCGAATGAACTGAAGGTTCCGATTATTTTTGTCGGTAGCGACAAAGTCGATCTGGAAGCCAACCTCGAAGCCAAAGGGGAAACGCTCGAGATCAGCAAGATCGCGATCAACCAGGGAACCGCGCAATTCGCTACCGGTTACGCCGCAGTTCCCTTCGTTTGGCGAAATCTCGGAACCGAGCGACCGCTCTTTTTGCCTAACGGAAAGGTGCTGGTCAGCTTTGAATCCGAAAACCTCGATATCGCCAAGCTCTTCGAAAATGTCGGCGCGAAGCCGCCGGCAGTTGGCCAGCTCAGCATCAGGTTCGCAGCCCAGGGACCGCTCAACCGGCTCGAGTCCCGGCTCGATTTAGAAATGCAAAGCCTGAAAGCCAATGCTTTCGCAAACCTGGAGCCGGCGACCTTCAACCTTGCCGCGCAGCTGCAAAACAACGAGTTGCGGCTCGATGGAAAAGTTCAGCAAGCTCGGATCCAGCCGGTGCAACTCGAAGCGCGCCTGCCATTTGATGTTCCGAAGATTATCGAGGCAAAAAAGATCGACGAACAAACGCCGATCGACGCGACCATGCGAATGCCAGCCAGCTCGGTCAATTTCGTGAAACAATTTGTTCCGACGCTGCATGATCTCGACGGCAACGTGGCGCTGAACGTGAAGGTCGGCGGGACGATCGCTCACCCGGCGGTGAGCGGCTCGGCCGATGCCACCATCAATCTGGCGCGGCTCGACAACGAAACGATTCCTGCCCTAACGAACTTCCGAGCTCAACTAAATTTTCGCGACAACACCTTGAACTTCGATCGCTTCGGCGGCGATCTCGCCGGCGGACCTTTTGTCGTCAACGGCCGCATCACTTTTCCAAAACTGACCGAGCCTAACTTTGATCTCCACCTGAAGGCAAACAGCGTGCTGGTCGCGCGCAACGATAACGTCACCGTGCGCGTCGATGCCGATGTCAAAGTGGCGGGCCCGCTGCAAAGCGCGACCGTTAGTGGTCAGGTGCTGACGACCAACAGCCGGTTCTTAAAGAACATCGACATCATTCCGATCGGATTGCCGGGTCGTCCCGCTCCACGCCCACCGGAATTTGAGCCAACCCTCTCGATACCGAGTCCCCCGCTGCGCGATTGGAAATTCGATCTCACAATCAAGAGCAAGGATCCGTTTCTCATTCGAGGGAACCTCGCGGGCGGTGAAGCGATTATCGATATGAAACTCGGCGGGACAGGTCTGCGGCCCGCTCCGCAAGGGCAGGTCCGCTTGTCGAATTTCGAGGCGACCCTTCCGTTCAGTCGGTTAACGATTCAGTACGGTTTTCTCTATTTTGATCCCGACGATCCACTCAACCCGAAGATTGAGCTGCATGGGACATCGCTCCTGCGCGATTACACCATCCACGTTTTTGTTTACGGCACCGCTCGCCAACCGGAGGCAATTTTTAACAGCGAGCCTCCTCTCCCGCAGGAAGAAATCATTTCGCTGCTCGCCACTGGCGTGACCCGTGAGGAATTAACCGGCGGCGGAAACGTTCTGGCTGGTCGGGCGGCGATCATCCTCGTGAAGCAGCTCTACCGGAAAGTTTTCAAAAATGGCGACGAAATAGATAACACCGACTCCATTTTCAATCGGCTCGACGTGGAATTTGGAACGATCGATCCGCGCACCGGCCAACAGACTGCGACGGCCCGCTACAAGATGACGGACAACATTGTCCTGGTTGGTGACATCGGGGTCGGTGGTGATTTTCGCGGTCTGGTGAAATATCTGGTTCGATTTCGTTAGGCACAAGGTGAAGAAACGTTTCGCTAGTCTATTTCTCTTCATTTGCCTAACGAGTGATCTGGCTCGCGGTCAGAACGCGACTGAACTTCCGCAGCAAAAGGAGAAGAAAAAACAGGAAAAGATCGTTGCGAAGGCGCAGGAGAAAACTGCTCAGCGCGCCAATCTCGAGATCCGGGGCAACCAGGCTTTCGATGACAAGACGTTGCGATCGCAGCTGAAAGAGCAGATCGCCACCATCGAGCAGTACGGCCTAACGACTGCGCGTGGAGACGAGGCCGCCTTTTTTCTCGAGCTCTATTACAAGAAACACGGCTACGCCAAGGTGCACGTGAGCTACACCCTGGTGGGCGGAAACGGACTTCGCCTCGACATCACGGAAGGCCCGCTGGTCCATCTCGGCCAGGTTCTTTTTACCGGCGTTAGTCAGCTGCCGAAGGAAAAGGTTTCCGAATACGCGGTCCGGCCGACCCAAGAACGCTTTTCCAAGACCACGGCGCTTCTGCCTTTTGTCACCGGCGACGTCGAGGAAGGCGCCGATCTGGTGCGGCGTTTCTACGCTTCGGAAGGGTTCATTGATTGTACAGTGGAGAAGCCTATCTACGATTATGTTCGGCCTGACGAGG
>Ga0157374_10004710_pt1 | contig 11458 bp, 10 predicted proteins | sample M25metaG_FD_115308 | JGI IMG/M metagenome (GOLD analysis project Ga0157374, IMG submission 115308) | Miscanthus rhizosphere microbial communities from Kellogg Biological Station, Michigan, USA - M2-5 metaG | ecosystem: Host-associated > Plants > Roots > Rhizosphere > Soil | place: USA: Michigan... | reverse complement strand
GCCGAGGATTTCAAGCTTTCAACGGGCACATGGGTCAGCGTCGGGCCGCTGCGCGCGCGCCTTATCGATCACTTTGCGCCCTACGTCCGGGACGTGGTCTTTGCCGGCGCCGATCGCGATTTCATCGCTGCGCTCGTGTTCCCCGACATCGAGGCTTGCCGGATACTTGCTGGTCTGCGCCCCGATGCGTCCGCATACGACATTGTCGGCACGCCGGGCGTCCGCAGAAGTTTACCGAGCTGCTGAAAAAGCTGGCCGCTCTCAGCCAGGGATCCTCGACACGCATCGCACGCGCGATCCCGATGGCCGATCTGCCATCTATGGACAAGAGCGAGATGACCGACAAGGGATCGATCAACCAGCGCGCCGTCTTGCGAAATCGTGCGCCCCTGGTGGACGAGCTCTACGGCACGCCTTTATCCTCTCGCGTGATCACTATTGGGGAAGACCGCTGATGGAGATCAAGGGACAGGCTGCAATCGTCACCGGCGGTGGCTCGGGTCTCGGCGCTGCAACGGCACGCGCGCTGGCTGCCGCCGGCGCCAAGGTTGCCGTCGCCGATGTCAATGAAAAGGCTGCCAGCGAGATCGCGGGCGAACTCAAGGGTGTCGCTGTCGCGTGCGATGTTGCCGACAGCGCCAGCGGTGAAGCGGCTGTCAAGAAAGCTGCTGCTGTGCATGGCCCGGCCCGCATCCTTGTCAACTGCGCCGGCATCGGACCCGCAAAGCGGATCGTCGGCCGCGATGGCCCGATGCCGCTCGCCGACTACGAGCGCGTCATTCGCGTCAACCTGATCGGAACATTCAACATGATGCGGCTTGTCGCTGCTGCCATGCAGGCAACGGAGCCGCTGCCGGGCGGCGAACGCGGCGTCATCGTCTCCACGGCGTCGGTCGCGGCCTTCGAAGGGCAGATTGGCCAGTCTGCCTATTCGTCCTCCAAAGGCGGCGTCGCGGCTTTGACCATGCCGGCCGCGCGGGAGTTCGCGCAATTCGGCATTCGCGTGCTCGCCATCGCTCCGGGGATTTTCGGTACGCCGATGCTGCGCGCGCTTCCCCAGGAGGCACAGGATTCGCTCGGCGCAGCCGTGCCGTTCCCCAAGCGGCTCGGGGAGCCGCGTGAGTTTGCGGACCTGGTGCTTCACTGCATCCACAACTCCTACCTTAACGGCGAGGTGATCCGCCTTGACGGCGCACTGCGCATGGCGCCACGTTGAGGTCACGGTGACGGCATCCAGCAATACCCGCACGGTGCGGATCGAATGGGGCGACTGCGATCCTGCCGGAATCATCTTCTATCCGCGCTACTTCGAGATCTTCGATGCTTCGACGGCGCTGCTGTTCGAGCGCAGGCTCGGAATGACCAAATTCGAAATGCTCAAGGATCTTGAATTCGGCGGCTTCCCGCTCGTGCGCACACGGGCGCGGTTCCTGAGGCCGACGCGCTTCGGGGATGACGTGACGGTCAAGAGCAGCATCTCATTCAGCCATTCCAGCTTCGACGTGGAGCACCAGTTGAGCCTCAACGGCGACACCTGCGTCGAGTGCTCCGAAAAGCGCGTGTGGGTGATCCGCGACGCGAACGGCCGGCTCAAATCGCATCCGGTCCCAGCCGCCGTACTGGACAAGTTCCAGGGATGATTTCCGGCGAGACCTAGCCGAGGTCCGCCGCAATCTTCTTTAAAATCTGAATAAACCGCTTGCGGTCCCGCTCGCCGATGACCCGATCGAGATTGCGCTCGTGCCGCCGCGCACAACGCGTCAACATCGTGAGCACCTTCTTTCCCGAGGGCGTGAGATTCAGCCGGTAGGTGCGCCGGTCGCTGTCCATGCGTTTGCGCTCGACCAGCCCGCGTTTCACCAGATCCTCGACCACGGGCGTAAGGCTGGACTTGTCGCGCCCATTGGCGAGCGACAGCTCCGTTTGGCTGATGCCGGGATTGCGCGCGATCAAAGTCAAAGTAGCGAACCGGCCAGGGCTTTCGCCGATCTCCTGCGAAAGGTGGGAGAACGCCTGGAAAGCAGCCTCCTGCGCCATGCGGAGGTTGAAGCCGACCCAATGCGCGAGTGGACCAAAATTGACCGACAGGCCAATGGCTTCGCCGTTCCTGCCGCGCCGGCGCCCGCCTGTCCCGTTTGTGCGGCTCGAGCCGTTCGTTCCATGCACCGCGTCGATCCTTTCAACAGCCAGCATTTAGTTGGATGTCAAACTATACGCTTTACAACGTCGCTGGCATTCGGCTGAATATTGCAAAATGTTGGCGACTTAACCAACACCCAACCCTCAAGGGAGGAACCCATGAAACTCCGTTTCGCCGGATGTGTCTATGCTGCCGCCTTGCTGATCGGTGGCGCGACCGGCGCGCTCGCACAAGACAAAACTTTCGAACTCAAGTTGTCGCATTGGGTGCCGCCATCGCATCCGCTGCAGAAGGCGCTGGAGGAATGGGGCGCCTCGGTCGAGAAGGAGTCAGGCGGCACCATCAAATACAAAGTCTATCCGGCTCAACAGCTCGGCAAGGCGTTCGACCATTACGATATGGCGCGCGACGGCATCGCCGATCTCACCTACATCAATCCCGGCTATCAGCCAGGCCGCTTCCCGATCATCGGCGCCGGCGAGTTGCCGTTTCTCATGACGAACGCCAAGGGCGGCACGCAGGCGCTCGACGCGTGGTACCGCAAATACGCCGACAAGGAGATGAAGGACGTCAAGTTCTGCCTCGCCTTCGTGCATGATCCCGGCGCATTTCATTCTCGCTTGAAGAAGATCGTTGTTCCTGCCGACATCAAGGGTATGAAGATTCGGCCGGCGCACGCGACCATGGCGACCTTCATGACCACGCTTGGCGGCACCAACGTGCAGGCTGCTGCTCCGGAAGTGCGTGACGTCCTCGAGAAAGGCGTCGCCGATGCAGTGACGTTCCCCTGGGGCTCGGTGCCGCTGTTCGGTATCGACAAGGTGACCAAGTATCACCTCGACATGCCTCTCTATGTCACGACCTTTGCCTTCGTGTTCAATAAGGCGAAGTACAATGAAATGTCGGCGGCGCAGAAGAAGGTGATCGACAACCACTGCACGCCGGCATGGGCGTTAAAAGTGGCTGCGCCGTGGGCCGATTTCGAACACGCCGGCATTGCCAAGATAAAAGCCGAGTCAGGCCACGAGGTCTATGAACCGAGCGCAGCCCAGGTTGCCGAGTGGAAAAAGGCAGCCGAGCCGTTGGAGAAAACCTGGGCCGACAACGTCAAGAAGGCGGGCGGCGACCCGGACACCATCATGAAGGAACTCAAGGCGCAGCTTGAGAAAGACAAAGCAGCGTACTGAGTCTCATTCGGCGCTAGCGACCATAACGCGGCGGCGGCATCTGCTGCCGCCGCCCTGATTTGAAACGCGAGCGGGGGGATTCCGTCGTGAAACGCGTCTATATGGATCGTTTCATCGACACCATCGAATGGGTGGCGGCGTTTTTTGTCGGTATCGTCGCCGCCAACATTTTCCTGCAGGTTCTGCTTCGAAACTTGTTCGCCTACTCGATCCCGGATTCCTATGACTTCGGGCGGCTGATGCTCGGCATCCTGATTTTCTGGGGCATCGCCGCAACGTCCTATCGCGGAACTCACATCACGGTCGATCTGGTGTGGGGGAATGTCGGCCCGCGATATCAGCGGATGATCGACGTTTTCGCGACGCTGGTACTGCTGTTCGTCGTCACGGTGCAGACCTACACGCTTTTCGACAAGGTGGTGACTACACGCAGCGACAATGTACTCACCTTCGACCTGCGCCTGCCGACCTGGCCGTTCTTCATGATCGCGTGGCTCGGCGACGTTTCGGCTGTGCTGCTGATCGCAGTGCGCACCTATCGCCTCATCTTCCATCCCGACTACATGGTCGACCCGGCCGTGCAGAAAGAGATCAAGCCGGTCGAATAGATGAGCACCGACACCGTCGCTATTCTCGGCTTCGTCGCGTTGTTCGCGTTGATGCTCCTGCGTGTGCCAGTCGGCATGGCGATGGGCTTGGTCGGCATTTCGGGATTCAGCTACCTCGTCGGTGGCGCACCGGCGCTCAAGCTGGTCGGGCAGACCTCGATGCGCACGGTCACCGACTACACGTTCGGCGTCATCCCGATGTTCCTGCTGATGGGTGCCTTCGTCACCAGCTCGGGCATGAGCCGTGAGCTTTTCCGCACCGCCAATAATTTTGTCGGTCATCTTCGTGGCGGGCTTGGCATTGCCACGGTCGCCGCCTGTGGCGGGTTTGCCGCGATCTGCGGCAGCTCGGTGGCGACCGCGGCCACATTTTCCACCGTCGCCTACCCCGAAATGCGCCGTTACGGCTATCCCCAGAGCTTCGCCACCGGCGTGATCGCGGCTGGCGGCACGCTCGGCGCCATGCTGCCGCCGTCAACGGTGCTCGCGGTCTACGGCATCATCACCGAGCAGGACATCGGCAAACTGTTCATCGCCGGCATTATTCCCGGCCTGCTGGCGATCGGCATGTACATGATCACGATCGCCATCATCGGCTGGGTCAAGCCGGGTTTCCTGCCCGCCGGGAGGCCCACACCGTGGAACGAGCGCCTTGCCGCGCTGAAAGACATCTGGGCGCCCCTTTTGTTGTTCATCTTCGTGATCGGCGGGCTCTACGGATTGCCGTTCCTCCCGCGTTTCACGCCGACCGAGGCCGGCGGCGTTGGCGCCAGCGGCGCGTTCCTCATCGGCGTGTTGAGCGGGCGGCTCAACAAAGACGGCATATTGACGTCGCTGCTGCAGGCGACCCGTACGGCGGCTGCCGTGTTCACCGTGCTGATCGGCGCGCTGCTGTTTGGCTACTTTCTTACCATCACGCAGACGCCACAGAAGGTGACGGAGTTCCTCACCGCGCTTGGACTGGGGAAATACGGCGTACTTGCGCTCATCATGGTCATGTATCTGCTGCTCGGCTGCCTGATGGATGCGATGGCGATGATCATTCTCACCATCCCCATCATCTTCCCCGTGATCACGCACCTTGGCTTTGATCCAATCTGGTTCGGCGTGATTATCGTCATGACGGTCGAACTCGGCCTGATCCACCCGCCAGTTGGGATGAACGTGTTCGTGATAAAAAGCGTGATCAAAGATGTGAGTTTTACGACCATCTTCAAAGGCGTCATCCCGTTTATCATTACCGACTTGATTCGCCTGGTGATTTTGATCGCATTCCCGATCCTTGCTTTGTGGCTGCCCTCCCGCATGTAGCTGGAGTCGTGCTATATAGTTTGGGTCCCAACTATCTGGCCAAGGCCTGAGAATGGAACGCTCGTTCAAGAAAGAAGTGCAGGCGCTCAAGCTTGGTGACGGGGAGACCTTCCACGGCGAAGGCATCCTCGCAGTCACCAAGGCGCTGCTGCAGTCCGGCGTCTCCTATGTCGGCGGCTATCAGGGCGCGCCGGTTTCGCACCTGCTCGACGTTCTCGTCGATGCGGAAGACATCATGTCCGAGCTCGGCGTGCATCTGGAGACCTGCTCGAACGAAGCATCGGCCGCGGCCATGCTGGGCGCTTCGATCAACTACCCGCTGCGCGGTGCGGTGACATGGAAGTCGATCGTCGGCACGAATGTCGCCGCCGACGCACTGTCCAATCTCGCTTCGCCCGGCGTTATCGGCGGCGCCATGATCATTCTCGGCGAGGACTATGGCGAAGGCGCCAGCGTCATCCAGGAACGCTCTTATGCCTATGCACTGAAATCATCGATGTGGCTGCTCGATCCGCGCCCGGATCTTCCCTCGATCGTTCACACGGTCGAGAAGGGCTTCGAGCTATCCGAGGCAAGCCATGCCCCGGTGATGCTGGAGCTGCGCATCCGTGCCTGCCACGCGACTGGCGCCTTTGCGGCAAAGAATAATCGCAAGGGCGTCGTGTCCGGCCTCGACAAGCTCCCCGGTCCGCCACGGTTTGAATATGGGCGGCTCGCGCATCCGCCGGTGATCTTCACGCAGGAGCGCCTGAAGGTCGAAGAGCGGCTGCCGGCGGCACGCGCCTTCATCCGCGAACACAAGCTCAACGAGACGATTACCGGCGACTTGAACGACGTCGGCATCATCGTCATGGGCGGGCTCACCAACAGCGTGCTGCGCGCGCTGGAGCGCATGGAGCTCGCCGATGTGTTCGGCGTTTCCCGCATTCCGGTGCTCGTTCTCAACGTTGTCTATCCGCTGGTACCGGAAGAGCTGCGGGCGTTCTGCGCGGGCAAGAGCGCGGTGCTGGTCGTCGAGGAAGGTTATCCCGACTACATCGAGCAGGCCGTCAACGTGGAGTTGCGCCGGGCGGATATCAATACCCGCGTGCTCGGCAAAGGACTGCTGCCGAACGCAGGAGAGTATGCCTCCGATGTGCTGCTCGAAGGGCTTGCCGCTTTTGTGCAGCAAACAAGGCCAAAAGGCATCGATGCCGACACGGTCGCGAAGACCGCGCGCGGCCTGATCGCTCACAAGCCGGTTGCCGCAGCCGCGCTCGGTCCTTTGCCCCCTCGCCCGCCCGCCTTCTGCACCGGTTGTCCGGAGCGGCCAGTGTTCTCCGCCATCAAGTTGATGCAGCGCGAGCTTGGTCCGACGCATATCAGCGCTGACATCGGCTGCCATTCTTTTGCGACGTTCGCGCCATTCTCGCTCGGCAACTCCATCCTCGGCTACGGCATGTCGCTGGCCAGTGCCGCAGCGGTGACACCCAACATGGAGAGGCGCCCGATCGCGATCATGGGCGATGGCGGCTTCTGGCATAACGGCCTGATTACTGGCGTGGCGTCCAACCTTTTCAACAAGGGCGATGGCGTCCTGATTGTGATGCAGAACGGCTACGCATCCGCGACGGGCCAGCAATACATTCCGTCGAGCGCGGCCAGCAAGGAAGGCCCGGCGCCCGGAATGGGCATCGAGCCGACTTTGCGTGCGATGGGCGTGAAATGGCTGCGTACGGTGCGCACTTACAGCGTCAGCACAATGGTGAAGACTCTGAAAGAGGCGATGAAGACAGCGGAACGCGGGCTGAAGGTCATCATCGCGGACGGCGAGTGCCAGCTTGCGCGTCAGCGCCGCGTGCGCGCGGAAGACGCCGAGAAGCTCAAGCGCGGAGAGCGCGTCACGCGCACGAGATATGGGGTCGACGATGAGATCTGCACGGGCGATCATTCGTGCATACGCTTGTCCGGCTGCCCATCGCTGACGGTGAAGCCCTCGCCCGATCCGTTGCGGACGGATCCAGTGGCCACGGTGATCGAAAGCTGCGTCGGATGTGGATTGTGCGGCGAAGTCGCCCATGCAGCCGTTTTGTGCCCATCGTTTTATCGTGCCGAGATCATTCGCAATGCGAACTGGCGCGACCGGTTCATGCATCGGCTGCGGCAGAAGGTGATCGGCTGGTTCGGCGGCTACGCCGGCGAGGCCGCGACATGACTGCGACACGTCCGGTAACAATACTGATCGCCGCACTCGGCGGCGAAGGCGGCGGCGTGCTGACGCAATGGATCGTGTCGGCGGCGGCACAAGCCGGTTTCCCGGTGCAGAGCACCTCTATTCCGGGCGTCGCACAGCGGACCGGTGCCACGACTTATTATGTTGAGATCCTTCCGACCAAGATTGCAGACCTCAACGGCAAGCGTCCCGTACTCGCGCTGACACCCGGCGTCGGCGATATCGACATCGCAGTGGCAAGCGAATTGCTGGAATCCGGCCGCACGGTCGCGAATGGCTTCGTCACACCCAGCCGCACGCACGTCATCAGCTCGCTGAGCCGCTTCTACGCAATGGACGAAAAGATTGCGATGGGTGACGGACGCTTCGATCAGGACAGGCTCATCAAGATCATCAACGAGCATGCGAAAGACGCTCTCCTCGTCGACATGGACGCCTTGGCAAAGCAAAGCGGCTCGATCATCAATGCGGTGATGCTCGGCGCTATCGCCGGCTGCGGCCGGCTGCCGCTCGCACGCGAACAATTCGAGGCGGCCATTCGAGAGGATGGCAAGGCGGTCGACAGCAATCTTAAAGGCTTCCGCGCCGGTTACGACGCCGCTCGTGCAAAACTTCGGCCTGCGAAGCTTTCCGAAAAAAAGAGCAAGGCCGCTGCAACGCCGGCGTTCGTTGAGCATGAGGTGGCACGTACGTTTCCGGCCGTCGCGCAGGCGACCGGACTCGAAGGCGTACGGCGCCTTATCAATTACCAGAATGTCGCCTATGGGCGGCTTTATCTTGATCGCTTGCGGCCCATCATCGCGGATGACCAGGCGATGGGAGCACAAGGCAAGCTACTGAAGGAAGTTGCGCGACATCTTGCTGTTCGCATGTCTTACGAAGACGTCGTCCGCGTAGCAGAGGCCAAGATCGCGCCGGCACGCATGCAGCGCATTGCGCGCGAGGAGCTGCGTGCCAATGGCGAGCCGTTTTCCGTTCACGATTTTCTCAAGCCCGGCATTGAAGAACTTTGCCAATTGCTTCCATCGTTCTTGGCGCAGCCCATCCTGCGATTGGCGGAGCGCAAAGGTTGGCTTGGCCGGGTTTATTTCGGAATGGAGATCAATTCCACCTCGATCAGTGGCTACCTGCGCTTTTGGCTGCTCGCCAAACTTCGTTTCGTGCGGCCCTACGGCTACCGCCACAGGCAGGAACAGCAACAAATCGACAGCTGGCTCTGGCTGATCCGCGAGGCCGCGAAACATTCTGCCGAATTGGCGCTGGAAGTCGCCGAATGCGCACGTCTGATCAAAGGTTATGGCGACACGCACGCGCGCGGGCTCGTCAATTACCGGGCAATCGAGACGCGCGTGATTCGTCCCGCTTTGGCAGGCCAAATCCCGTCGGCGCGGGCGGCCGACGCCGTCGCCAGTGCACGCACCGCGGCCTTGGTTGACCCTGACGGCGAAAGCCTGACCAAGTGCCTCGCCGAGATCGACGGTCAGTCGGTGCTGCGGATTGCGGCCGAGTAGTTTGCAGGGCTGAGGTGCGCGCGCCTCCGTTGTCAGCCAATCCTCGGTCGAGTAAAACCGGGCCCACAAAACAAACGATAATCACGTCCGCGGGAACCGGACGTTTGAGGGGCGGAAATGGCCGCGACACCGACGGGACAACGGCCAACGATCGCCGCCGAAGCTTTCCTGCGCGCACTCGCCGACCACGGCACGGACTATTTTTTCGTTAACCCGGGCACTGACTTTCCGCCGATCGTCGAAGCATTCAGCCGCGCCAAGAAAACCAATGCCAAGGTCCCAAAACCTATTCTGGTACCTCACGAAAATCTTGCCGTCGGGATGGCGCATGGCGCCTATATGATGACGGGCCGCCCGCAGGCGGTCATGGTGCACGTCAATGTCGGCACCGCGAACACGATCAACAACCTGACAAATTTGTCGCGCGACCGTGTCCCCCTGATCCTGGCTGCGGGACGCACGCCGATCACCGAGAAAGGCACATTCGGCTCGCGCTCACGTCCGATCCATTGGGCGCAGGAAATGTTCGATCAGGCCGGCATGGTGCGTGAGCTCGTGAAGTGGGATTACGAACTGCGCGTGCCGGGACAGATTGGCGATGTCGTGGCGCGCGGCGTTGAAGTCGCCATGGCTCATCCGCGCGGGCCGGTTTATCTTGTGCTGCCACGCGAACCGCTTGCGGCTTCGTTGCCGGAGCCGGTTGGGCCTACGAAACCACGACCGCAAGCGGCGGCCGCGTATCCCGACCCGCGCACGATCGCAACATTGGCCGAATGGATTGCGGCCGCAGAGCGTCCTTTGATTGTCACGTCGACCTTGCCCGCCGAGGCCGTCCATCAACTCGAACGCCTGGCCGAACGCTGCGCCATCCCGGTCGTCACGCACAACCCGCGCTCGGTGTGCCTGCCCTCGAGCCATTCGATGCATTTCGGGTTCGAACCCGGCACCCTGCTTGCCGATGCCGACCTTGTCATCGTGCTCGAGTCTGACGTGCCCTGGATTCCGCATCTGCAGCATCCGCCCGGTGGCTGCCGCATCGCGCATATCGGCGAGGATCCGTTCTACGTGCGCTATCCGATGCGGAGTTTTCCGAGCGACCTTGCGTTGCAGGCTGGCCCTGCGCAGGCGCTCGATACGCTTGCGCGCGCCGTCGAGCCGCGCCTGCAGATGGCCGATGCGCGCATAGCGGCGCGCCGCGCACGCCTGACCGAGCGCATGCGGACGCGGCGCGCACAATTGGCAAAGGATTCAACCGCCGGCACGACGATTTCGCCGGAATATCTGTCGCGCGTCATCGGCGAAACGGTCGGCAAAGATGCCGTCATCATTAATGAATATCCGCTGCGGCCGGACCATTGCGCACGCGAAAAGGCAGGCACGTTCTTCGCGCTCGGGCCTGCCGGCGGACTTGGATGGGGATTCGGCGCAGCACTTGGAGCAAAGCTCGCAGCGCCCGACAACTTCGTGGTCGCGACCCTTGGCGATGGCTCCTACATGTTCGCCAATCCTATGGTCGGACATTGGGTGTCCGCCGTTCATAATCTTCCCATCCTGACCATCGTGTTCAACAACAGCCGCTACGGAGCCGTGCGCCGCGCCACGCTCTCCATGTTCAAGGACGGCGTCGCCGGCGAGAACGACGGCCGCACGCTCGCCGATCTCGATCCATCGCCGCCGTTCGAGGAGATGGCGCGCGCCCAAGGCGCCCATGCCGAGCGCGTTGAAAAACCCGCCGACCTGCCCGAGGCCCTCTCGCGCGCGCGCAACGTTGTCATCAATGAAAAGCGGCAGGCGATGCTCAACGTCATCACCCCCTATTGAACGGATTCAGTATCCAGGAAGTTCGAAGTCACGGAGAACGAGTACATGCGCATCGATGCCTATACCCACTTCATCCCGGAAAAATACTTCAACAAGATCGTCGAGAGTGGCCATGCCGATATCGGCAAGCGCGTGCGCGAGATCCCGTGCATTCATGATCTCGAAATCCGCCGCAAGATCGTCGACGGCTTCAAGGACTATGCGCAGATCCTTTCCTACCCGATGCCGCCGCTGGAGGTCATGACCAAGGGCGACGGCAAGCTGACGGAGGAATACACCAAGCTCGTCAACGACGGCTTCGCCGAGATCTGCCGGAAATATCCCGATCAGTTTCCCGGCTGGGTCGGACAGGCGGCGCTGATCGCGCCCGATGGCGGCGTGCGCGAGGCCGAACGCGCGCTCAAGAACGGCGCGCTCGGCGTGCAAATCTACACCAACATTGCCGGCAAGCCGCTCGATGACCCGGCATTCGAGCCGTTTTTCGAGGCGATGAACAAGTCCGGCAAGCCGGTCTGGATGCATCCGGCGCGCGCCGCCAACTTCCCCGATTATCTCAGCGAGAAGAAATCGAAATACGAGATCTGGTGGACCTGCGGCTGGTCCTACTAAACCGCAGCAGCGATCGCCCGGCTGGTCTTCTCGGGCATCATGGACAAATACCCGAACCT